>WLWD01004782.1_pt1 | contig 15540 bp, 12 predicted proteins | sample 6712731 | NCBI WGS metagenome assembly WLWD01 (sample SAMN12718690, study PRJNA576275) | sponge metagenome | isolation source: marine sponge | host: Mycale hentscheli | place: New Zealand: South Island, Marlborough, Capsize Point | collected 2014-11-01
TTGAAATAAATTAGACTGCTTCTGAACTTTTTAACCATAACATACTCTGATGGGAGAATACTTTAAGATTACACATAAATGTTTTCGTGAGCCAAGGGTTTTTAAAAAAAAGGGTGACAAGTAAATGTGATCCTCACGTTGTACGAAGAGTGTAATAAATTGTTTATTTTACATTGAATACCTTCAAGAACAGTAAGACAGTTGTGCTTCAAAGCCTCGTCACTCTTGGAGTTCAGAACTATGTGCAGGCATGTTGGATCATTTAATATGCGGTGTTCAATATATATGAGTTTCACAAGACAAGACTGTTATATTCCAATGTTATTTCTTTGATTCAATCTACTTCAGACTTGGATGACAGTTCCACAAACAAATTTTGTACAAATACAAATGAACTAGTTTTTCCATCATAGCTAAACGAATAATGATATTTTTGTATACCACAGTGCATCTCGGTCTACTAGAAAATGTCGCCTGTGCTATGCCATTCAAACATTGTTTCCTGAGTGAAATCCACTATTTCTCGCCAAAGAAGTCGCTTGACACTGCCATGTCTGCGAAAATGTTGGCAAACAAAGTTGCTAGTGGAAATTGGGCAAGCCTAAACGGGATTCAAAATAGTTAGAGAATGCAGTAGATTAGTGCACTCAGCCCCTCAGGCCTACGGCACATGGGCCTAGGGCACTCAGGCATACGTGCACAAATTCCCCCTGTAGCTACACTTATGTTTCAATTATTACATAGTAAATTATTCGAGACCAACGCTAATTAATTAAATATTAGCATACACACATCTTGTTAGGCTTGTTTTCTTTTATGATTAGTTTTCTATATTTACTTGTATTATACATAATTCAGTTTTTACGCATGTCCTAGTTGTGACCTTTTATATATTATGTTAAATAATGTTTATATACATTTATAATCTATTTTAGATATTAAACAAGGTGTTCTTCTGATAATGCTGTTGCTAACAGTATTAATAGCATTCGTTTTGGTTCTAATCACGAACTTGTTAATGTATTTAAATGTTTGAAAGTAAGTTTATGTATGGCATACAATTAATTTTGTTGCTCATATATTTCATAGTGTTATTGCTAAGTCATGGTTAAAATACAGCAGTACATGGGAATGTGAAGTGATTAGAAGTTACACTAGAACAGACCACTATATTTCGACATCTAATGGGATAAAGTAAAAATATTTTATTTTTTCTTGAGACCCGAATGAAGCTAGGTATCAAATACTTACACAATAATAAACAGGAAGTAACAAAACCTTTCAAAAAAATCCTTTTCAAAATGTCACATTTCCATTATATAACATTCATTATCTTCATATTTTCCTTGAGTCTGGCTGGAGAAAATTGGTAGCACTTGCTGGGCTAAAAATGTGATATTCCTGTCACATGCTATGTATAATAGGTCCATGACCCTTCAGGGTTTTTTTCTGAACACTACCGAACTGTCTAACCAGAGCTGTTCCTCACATTTGTCAAACTCGTGTGTCCAATAATTATTACACCCATAGAAAATGCATTAAAGTAAACCAGAATTTAATTACGGCAGTACATCTTACATCACCAATGTTATTCATTATTACTCCGATTTATTACATCCCTCCAGTTTATATAAGCATTGTTCATGGAGCATAGTACACAATAAATGTATTTCACTTGAAAGAAGATTATTCGTCTGATTGGCCTTTACGCTTGCGCCTGTGGCACTCGTGTTAATTTTAAGACAACAAACACGCAATATTCTCCTGTATCCAAATAATAATAATATTGTAAATGACTATAGTAAATCATTTTCTATATTATTGCAAATAATTCCTGTGTATTGGCTAGGTGACATTGTGATTTGAATAGATAAGTTTACCAAAGAAAGAATGTCAACTAGTAAAATTGTAAAAAAAAAAATGTGGATTTAGAGTTACCCAAAATAGTAAAGGGTATTGTGAAGTTGCAATTGCTCTAAAATGTATGTAAACATGAAATGTCACTAGCCCATGCGATAATATATTCCTAAAATTACAGTTGCTGGTCCAGTCGCAGTCTCAAATAATTCGTTTTTAGTGCCAGCAATCTGGACGTAGACATTGTTATTTGTTTGAGACATTATGTTCATCTTTAGGCCACTCAACTGAATTGTGTCATTTTGTCATGTTCATTCTTAGGCCACTCAAGTCGTTGTCATGATGCCATGCTATTACTCCCCTACTAGTTTTAACCATTCACTTTTTCTCATTTATTCAGTGTTCTGTATAACTCAAGTTTGGAAAAGACTATTTTTTCTCTGAGTTAGTGGTGACTACCTTGGGAGGGTTTTTGCTGCAGTTACTCAGGTGCACACTCGGTACAGGCATTACGGGATAAGTGAGGATAAGTCTGACTGATTAGTAGAGTTGGAGCATCGCTCACATTAACCTGATTAGCTGCTTTTAACTTTCAAGTATGCCACACAAAATGGCCTTCACTTATTCAATTAAGCAATAAGTTAGATATATCATCTTGTAAGGCAACCGACCTTGTTTCCATACATTTTAAAGCAAATTGAGACTTTGCTAGTTGTTATACTATTATAGGTAAGTCCAATCCACATTTTTTTCCTTTTTAATACTAGTAAGCAAATAGTAATTCTGACTATACTCTTTGTTGTTAGTTAATGTGCTCACACTGAAATTTAATAAGGATACTGTGGCTATTAATAAGTTGACTTTTTGGCAGTTTTTATTGCCACTTGCTTAGTAATTCTGACTATACTCTTTGTTGTTAGTTAATGTGCTCACACTGAAATTTAATAAGGATACTGTGGCTATTAATAAGTTGACTTTTTGGCAGTTTTTATTGCCACTTGCTTAAAACATGGGGCAGAGCTTTCACTACCCAACCTGAATTCTTTAGAAATAGATTTTGTCATGAGTATTCTTCTATGTATATGGTTTCTATTTGCATGCACTTCATTCGAATAGTTAATGTGAACAAATTATTTATTATAAAAATAGCATTATTTCTTGCTTAATGGTGGCCCAAATTTTTCCACTCCCAGCCCACCAAGAAATTTACTCCATTAGGAGTATGAAGTGAATAAAAGTGTACATGAGAAGAATAAGAGTTTACAAAGAAATGTCAATGCATCCAAATTCATGAAATACTATAATAAGACAGGTTAGTGTTATGTATAAATTAATGGAAGATGTAGGTGAGTATAATGTAGACCATGACGAAAAAAGCTCAGCAAAATATGTTTAAATGAAGCAATTCTGAATACAAAATGGGCAAGAAAAAAGGAAAATGGACAATAATATAAACAAAGTTTCGCAGGGCGAACAGATTCTATAAAATATAGGCCACATTGAATAATTACTGTATCTAAACCTCAGGTATGAAAATAGTAGATCTTAAGTACTACATTTCAACATAAAATACTTGTGAATATTTATGATAATTCATAGTTGAAAGTAATTGGCCTATGGTTCTTATATTTTAATTAACATTTTTTCATTCAAAATTGAATATTAAAAATTTACTTCTTTGTTATTAATTACTACATTTCTTAAATTTTAATGCAGAGGTTCAATCATGGATAAACAAACAGTGACTACATAAAACAGAGTATTTGTTTTGAATAATTTATAATATTTGTAACTTCATTATCATTACTCAATATTGGTTTGAATCAAAAATTATGCTCTAAATTTAGGAAGTTATGCTGAAAATTTAATATTTGTTTGTTGTTTAAGGTATATATAATTATTATAAACTAAATAGCATTACAATAGTATATTATCATAGATTAAATGCACATGACGCACATACAATTCTAAGCTTTATCTGGCAGCAATTCCACCCACTTGCATCAAGAACAATTATCACGAGATTTTGCTGACCAAAGCATTATTCTATAATCTCTGTTCATTGGGACAAAACCACTGTCGGGTGTGCACTGGTACAGATGCTACAATATCACATGTGTCCGGTCAAATCGGGAGGGTTGGGGACTATACCCTTGTTGGCATTGGTGTTACTATTTGGCTCCAACCTGGAATTATAGGTCATGGATTCTAACTTCACAGGCACTTATCCACCAATGACTAGCACTTCCTCCATGTACACATAGGTGTCAACAGAATATCTGCAATTTAACATCACTCCATATCCCACAAGAAGATGAACTATCTTTCTAACCCATACAGCATTTCCAAGAATAGTTTATCCAACTTTGCTTTGCTTTACCACTGTCATATTGTCCACCACCTACATAATTACTATCCCCCTTTATCATTGAAATTTAATCACTGAAGTCATCATCAATTGTGACAGACAGCACAACATAAAAAAAAATGACTCAATTGCACACACCCATACATACATATCCTGCAAGAACTGGCATGGCATTAATGTGCAAGGCCTGCCATCATTCCATACAAAGCAGGCCTGCACCCTTTCAGAAAGACCAATGCCATGGTCCAGGAGGAATGGCATGCTGAATTATGCAAGAGTTCTCCACCATGGTTTGTGTGAATAAGCACTGGTAAGAAGTTTACCTCTTCCATGAACAAATAACTGTGTATCAGATTCACGTTATAAACCCTCTTCCTGCCTGACGTCATCCTGTTCTGGCAAGACATTGCCATGGCTAGGTGCCCGCACAAGGTCACAGCATTTTTCAGATGAGTCTGGTATATCACTGGCAAAACTAGCCATCCGCACATCCCCATCTGCCACAGATCGAAACGTTCTTGACTTAGAAAGGTCTGATCTTCTCTCTTTCTCTGAGCTTCTTTAGAGTTCGGCCTGAGCAGCATCCTGGGATAACTCTCCCATGTCCACAAATTCCCCAGACAAGATTTGCTTAACCACCCTGGTGGGAACCGTGGGGCAGTATCGCAGGATCCAGGGTGGCCGGGAGTACCAGGCGAACCAAGGTTATAGAATATTATACTTTACAAGGATACTACTAGTGGTGTGCTTGAGCACAAATGGCAAGCGAGCCTTAAACTACACTATTGTTAAACAATTGATTTTAACAACTAACATTCAAAGTACTAAAATAAAATCGAGTTGTTAAATTATGCATATGCGGTAAAGGGGATTCAATGCCATAGTAACCGCTCCCCTGAACTGTTTCAATTGAAAAAGAAGCAACAAAATCAAGTCACGTTATTTAAACTTATCTTTGTGATATTCTTAATAGTAGTTGTAACGCACAATACTTTCGCTCAACTGAACATACCTACACAAGACTTACCTTCGTGGTTCGTCTAGTGGACAATGAATTTTCAAGTAAAAACTGTTGAGTAGGGCTTACAACTGTGACAATAGCATATTAACTTACCACTGCCACTAACTCGAATAGAAGTGGAGCTCCCATAAGTTTTTTAGTTTTAACTACACCCGCAAAACAATTCAAAGCGGTAAACAATTCAATTTCTAAGGTGATACAGGTAATAATCGCTAAACCGAAGAATTCTGTTTAGTGAAGTTTGGGTCGGGGTTGAACACGGAGCGAACACAAAAATATGCGAGGGTCAAAGTACAAAATGACATACGTACGTCCAAATATATAAATAAACTAGTGGTGTGCTTGAGCACAAATGACGAGCGAGCCTGATAGTTAGGTAACATAAAACTAAGTTTTGTTACTATGTTTTAGCTTAGTTCATGCAAACACTACAATAGCAGTTATGACCTTTTATTTCAGCAAACAAATACAAAATCACTCTCTTACCTGATTAATGGTAACTTTTGTAGTATCAAACATCTGCCATTCTGATAATCTCAATCACCAGTAACTCTTGAACAAGCTCTCAGCTACGACAAAAAATAAACCAGTGTTATTATTTGTAATTTTAGCCAACAAATATGGAATTACTACTTACCTCATTCTTGAGTATTGATAACTTCTGTAGTATCAAATTGAAGTTACTTTGACTATCTGAATTACCGTGAATTCTCTTGACAACAAGCTCTCACCTACAAAAACAAAAGACAATCAATTTTAGCACACAAATATAAAATTACTTTCTTACCTCATTTTCTTGAGCAGTGGTAACTTTTGTAGTACCAAATTTGAGTCATTCTGACTATTTGAATTTACCAGTCACTGTTGACAACAAGCTCTTAGCTACAAAAAAGAAAGGCCAGAGTTATTTTTGCATATTTAGCTAACAAATATGGAATTACGTACTTACCTCAGCTTCCCTGGAGTAGTAGTAGCTTCCTTAGCATTAATACTACAACATTCTGACTACCAATGACTCTTGACAACCAACAAGCGGCACTCCGTATCACCCCTAAAACGGCGAAGTTTGAAATTAGGTCCGGAAAAGGGTCTTCAATGCCATAGTAAACCGGTCGAATCAACTTTTTGTTTCTTGAAAAGCAAATATTTTCGCAGGAAATTTCTCACACTTCGGAGCTTAAGTATAAAGTAAGGCTTGCTTAGTGCTGTAGTTTCAGAGTAAACTTGGGTCTAGCCTAAAAAGCCTAAAAAGCCGTATTTTTGGGAGAAAAAAGTTCCCCGCACGCGCGTTTAAAGGGCATACGTACCATCCATACACACATATATACATACTAGTGATGTGCTTGAGCACAAATGGCGAGCGAGCCTAAAGACTAGACTATTGTTATATGAATGATTTTGACTTTAACACTGAAGTTACTGAAAATAAGGTCCAGTTTTTTAATTTAGCATACAGGGTAAAGGGATTTCAGTGCCATAGTAACAACTCTCTGCAACTGTTTGGAAGGAAAACAACAACAATAAAACAATACACGTTATTTAAAAGTTTTCTTTGTGGTATTCTTTAGCTAAGTAGTGGTTGACTTACCTTCGCAGTAGTCTAGTGGACAATGTATTTTCAAGTAAATACTGTTGCGCACGGCTTATAACCATGACAAAGAATGCATTGACTTACCACCGCCACTAACTCGAATAGTCCCTTAAGTTTTCAAGTTTTAACTGCACCCGCAAAAGAATTCAAAACGGTAAACAATTCAATTTCTAGGGTGATACTGGTACTGATCAATAAACCAGAGGATTCCGTTTAGTGCAATTTGGGACGGGGTCGACAACCGAACTAACACAAAACGCGAGGGTCAAAGTACAAAATGACATACGTACGTCCAAACATATATACAAATAAACTAGTGATGTGCTTGAGCACAAATGACGAGCGAGCCTAAAGTTTTATATGAATGATTTTGACTTCTTGCATTATCCATTTTGACTTCTAACACTGAAGCTACTGAAAATAAGGTCCAGTTTTTTAATTTAGCATACAGGGTAAAGGGATTTCAGTGCCATAGTAACAACTCTCTGCAACTGCTTGGAAGGAAAAACAACAACAACAAAACACGTTATTTAAAAGTTTTCTTTGTGATATTCTTTAACTAAGTAGTGGTTGTAACACACAGCTTTGACGCAACTGGACATGCACCTACACAGACTTACCTTCGCGGTAGTCTAGTGGACAATGTATTTTCAAGTAAATACTGTTGCTCACGGCTTATAACCATGACAAAGAGCGCATTGACTTACCACCGCCACTAACTCGAATAGAAATGGAAGTCCCTTAAGTTTTCAAGTTTTAACTGCACCCGCAAAAGAATTCAAACGCTACGCTCGCTCGCCAATAAATAAATAAACATCCCCGATTTTCAATTGTGTTACCCCTGTAAGTGTCTCGCTCGCTACGCTCGCTCGCCAATAACATATACCCGATTTTGCATTATCCACCCCTAATACTCCGCTCGCTCGCCAACTAGTGTTATACTTGAGCACAAATGGCGAGCGAGCCTCAAGTTAAGTACATAAAACTGCATTATTGCTACTACATAATCTATATTATGCTTATTTCAATTAAAAACAGTAGTATAATAGCAGTTGAACATTAATTTTACCATAGAAATACAAAATTACTCTCTTACATGAATAATGGTAACCTCTGTATTATCAAACTTAAGCCATTCTGACTACCTCAATTACCAATAACTCTTGAACAAGCTCTCAGCTACAAAAAAATAGGCAGTGTACTTGAGTACAAATATCGAGCTAGCCTGATTGTTAGGTAACATAAAACTACATATTGTTACTATGTTTTAGCTTAGTTCATGCAAACACTATAATATCAGCAAACAAAAATACAAAGTCACTCTCTTACCTTATTAATGGTAACTTCTGTAGTATCGAACGTCTGCCATTCTGATACCAGTAACTCTTGGACAAGCTCTCAGCTACAATAAAAAAAAAACAACCAGTGTTATTATTTGTAATTTTAGCCAACTGTTGATTACTTTAGATTCTCTTTCATACATAAAGTTTCATGTGACGCACAAAACATTAAAGTTGGTAAAGGAATGATACAAAAACGACAGTTGGTAAGGTGTGACTGAATGTGTGAATGAAGTGAATATAATGTTAAATGCTATATTATAATACAACACTCCCACTTAATATAGTGATTAACATGAGTCCAGTTGTTCATATACGCTCCATGCCAAGAAGTAAACGTAGAGTTTCAAAGAGAACTTTGGGTAAAGGTTTGGTTAGAAGATCAGCTAACATCTCTTCAGTGGGACAACACTTGAGATTAATCAAACCATTTTCATGAGCCTCACGCACGAAGTGAAAACGAATGTCAATATGTTTTGTCCTCGAATGCCCAATTGGGTTCTTGACGAGTGCTATAGCTCCTTGATTGTCTTCCATCATAACCAGTGGTTGAGAAGGCATCCGAAGGTCAAGTAGCAATTTGTGGAGCCATGCAGCTTCTTGGACTGCAGCGCTAAGTGCAATATACTCTGCCTCTGTGGTCGATAATGCAACAACTGGTTGCTTCTTGCTTGACCAAGTAATCACACCACCGCCATAAAGAAACAAGTAGCCAGATGTAGAGTGTCTGTCTCCCAAGTCCCCTGCTCAATCTGCATCTGAGTATCCAGTTGGGGTTTGATTGCTCTTCTGATACCGTAGTACCAGATCCTTAGTCCCACTCAGATAGCGAAGTATTCTCTTTACTGCAGTGAAGTGAGCTTCCGTAGGTTGAGCACAAAACTTTGAAACAGCTCCCACTGCTTGGGCAATATCAGGTCGAGTGGCCATTGCAGCATAGAGCAAACTCCCCACCATTGATTGATACAATGGTTTGTCTGTCACCTCCTTGCTGACACCATCACTCTCACATTTAGATCAGCTGGAGTCGATACTGGCTTTGCATCCATAAGACCATATTTTTGTGATAGTGAAAGGATTTACTGTTTCTGGTGTAACCATATATCATCTGCATTCTGAACTATACTGACACCAAGACAATAGTGTAAGGATCCCATATCTTTCATCATAAATCCCATTGACAAATTCTTCTTTAGTGTTGTAAGCTTTTCTAGGGCATTGGACATCACAATAAGATCAACTTGACCAGGAACTTCAAAACCGGGTGGCTGTTGCATATAAATTTCCTCCTGCAGTTCTCCATTCAGGAAAGCTGTAACCACATCCATCTGATGCACAGTCATATCATTATTCACTGCAAATGCCAGCAATGTTCGAATAGATGAAAAGCGAACTACGGGTGCAAAGGTTTCCTCAAATTCAATCTCATACTGCTGAGAATAACCCTTCGCTACTAAACGGTACTTGAATCTCTCCACTTTGCCTTCACTGTTGTATTTGACTTTAAAAACCCACTTACATCCAATAACTTCTTTTCCTTCTGGGAGTTCAACTAATTCCCAGGTATCGTTGTCCATTAAAGATTGATGTTCCAAATGAAAAGCTTCTTTCCATTCTTTAGCATGATGACTTGACAAAGCCTCATCCATTGTTTTGGGTTCAGGTACTTCACTCGCTCTATAAGCAAAATGCTCGCATGTGGCTGTGTAGCTGACCCATTTCCTAAATCGATCAGGAGGGTTGTGGATTCTGTTCGATTTCCGTACTTGCTGCTCAAACACATCCACATTAGAATGATTATCTTGGGTTGCAACTGCTGGATCATTGGAGGCAGCATCTTGTGCAGATTCCAGATTCTCACTCTCTTCATTCTCAATTTCAGGAGATTTCTGTGGAAATAATACATTCAAGTCTTCAACATAATGCTGGCGCTCACCGTTCATGAAAAACTCAGTTTCGTGAAAAATTACATCACGCCTGGTTATGATTTTGTTGCAGACCTCATTGTATAAACGATAACCTTATGAATTATTTCCATAGCCAACAAACCGAAACTTTTCTGCTTGTTCATCCAATTTCTTTCTGGTGCAGTCAGGAACCAGGGCATACACAACACAACCAAATACTCGAAAGTGTCCCAAATCAGGTTTACGACCATCTTTCATACGGCGTCATCTCTTTGACTGATGCAGTGATTGAACGATTTTTGAGATATGCTGCCGTTGCAATGGCTTCCGCCCAAAATTTCTTTCGAAGATGAGCATGATACATCATTGATCTGGCCGACTCCATGAGAGTCCGATTCATCCTTTCAGCAATCCCATTTTATTGCGGTGTGTAGGCAACAGTGAGCTCATGCTGTATTCCTCTTGATTTCAAATACTCCTGAAATTCGGTGGACAAATACTCTGTACCATTATCAGTCCTCAATTTCACAATTTTCTGACCAGTTTCATTTGTCACGATAGATTCAAATTCTTGAAACTTCTTTGGAACTTCAGATTTGTGCTTGATGAAGTAAACAGAGACACAATGAGAATAATCATCAATGAAAGTGACGAAATACTTGTTTCCACCAATTAAATCAATTTGAATCAGCCCACAAACATCACTGTGAACCAACTCTAACTTTCTGCTTGATTGCTTGTGGTCTACCATCTTAAACGGCTGACGTTGCATTTTTCCCACTATACATCCTTCACAAAGTGACCTGTCAGTCAGAGCAGATAATTTGATTCCGGTTACAAAATTTTGATCCACCATCTTATGCAACTGCTGATAATTTAAGTGCCCAAGTCGCTCATGCCAAGGATTCTTTCTTTCAGCTACAGATGCAGTGCATGCTCTCCCACTGAATACTTCACTTCACAATCCAGTTGATATAGCTTTCCCACGAGAGCACCAACTCCAAATAAATAACCACTGCTATTTCGAATCCAGCAACTTCTCTGACCAAACTTAACTTGATTCCCTTTTTTGGTGGCTGCTCGAACAGAGAAAAGATTTTGGAACATAAATACATCATGCATGGTGGCAGGCTTTAGACGACTGACTTTAAACATCATCTTCATATGAATGCTTCCAACTCCAAACGCTTGTACTACTCGTCCATCACCAAGGTGCACATCTTCTGGTTTATCAAATTCCTTGAAACTATAAAATATCTCTTATTGCTAGTCATGTGGCTGGAAGCCCCAGAGTCAACCAACCAACATTCATCACTAGAGACAGGATTAGCAAAAGCCCCTTCACCTTGAGCTTCATCGAAATCTTCTTCCACAACAGCAGCACCATGCGATGATTTGTTTTTCTTCTTGTAACAATACTTTTGGACATGACCAACCTCATTACAATGCCAACAAATCGGTGGTCCTTTACATCGCTGACTCAGCAAAGCTGTATCTTGTGGGCTGACCCCACCAGATGATCTCTCTTTCGATTTCAGTTTCTGCTCATGATGGACTAATGTTTCTTGAACGTAATCCATGGTCAAACCATCACTTCTTGCTTCCAGTGCAGTAACTACAGTAGTAAAGGAAGATGGTAGGCTGCCCAATAAAGTAACTACTTGGTCCTCATCAGAGATAGGGGCACCAATTGAAGTAAGCTTGTCAGCCAAGACTTTCATTTCCTTTAGATGTGCATTAATTTGAGTTCCCTCACACATTTCCTTTCTGAAATACTGTTTCTTCAAATAAAGCTTATTGGCCAAGGTATCTCGCTCGAAGTGTTTCTTCAAGGTATCCCATGCATCTTTGGGCAATTCACACGAAGTAATGAGATACAGCAATGAAGACGATACAGACATAACTTAGTCTCGCAAGCCAGACCTTTGCCGACCCCTTACCGCTACGCGGGGGGGGGGGGGGTCTGGACAAGTGCTATAGCACGTTTCGTTCCATTCCTCCAGATTCTGGAGGAACGTATAAAATGTGTATTACTTATGATTGGGTGTGGTTTACTTAGAAGTTTAACGCGTTATCATTTTAATGGTTACGTGTCGGTTTCATTGCGTCATATTTCATCACAATTAAATTCCACTGGAACGAAACGTGCTATAGCACTTGTCCAGACCCTTTCCTTCCCCCGCGTAGCGGTAAGGGGTCGGCAAAGGTCTGGCTTGCGAGACTAGACATAACTATGATAGAAAACGCCTTTTGTTGCTCTGATTTAAACTTCTCTCTAATTTCTGCAGTGGCCTCTCCTGCAAGTACAGCTGTCCCATCGACATAATTCCACAATCCTTTTGCATTAAAAAGTGACGCAACTGAAATTTCCAGGTCATCCAGTTTGTTCCTTCCAATTTTTCCACAGACCATTTCTCTTCCATAATACAGTATTAGCAATCAATTTACACTTACATACAATTTTCACTCACACAATCGAATTTCAATAAAATCAACGTACAAAAAAAAAACACCGCCACTAACGACTTTGCTGACGGAACGACTTTCACACAAGTCACGACTGAGTACGATCAAAACACTGACAACCAACTTTTAGCTACAACTTTCTGTCCAAATCATGCGCGTCCTGGGCCCATAACCTGTTGATTACTTTAGATTCTCTTTCATACATAAATTTCATGTGACGCACAAAACATTATAGTTGGTAAAGGGATATTACAAAAACGACAGTTGGTAAGGTGTGACTGAATGCGTGAATCAAGTGAATATAATGTTGAATGCTATATTATATTATTACAACACCAACAAATATGGAATTACTACTTACCTCAATTTCCTGAGTATTGATAACTTCTGCACAGTAAAAAATGGGGTGCTTAATGGGCTCCCTACGGGGTGTTAGAACAGCGCCTCCTCTACAACTCCTCACATGGTGCTCCCTTAACTCCCCTAGTAGGGTGTAATGAAACACCCTTCAACACCTCTGTAGGCGTTTGTGTGGCACTCTAGACAGTGTAATGCATGCACCTCTAGCATGTGATCCAGAACACCTTTAGTGGTGCTTTAGTACACCCTTAGTAATGTTTGGTGGGCACCTTTTTCAGTGTTATTAGTACGCCCCTACAGTTCTCATATTTTTCTTTGTTATACTTTCTTTTATAACAGTTCAATAAAAACAATGAATATGAGTAAAATAAATGATAATCATGTTCATGACTTCACTATAGTTTGCTTGTATTGTTCACAGAAATAACCTTCAGTCATTTCTTCAAATTTCTGGACATTTTGAGAAAATTGGTGCACTGAAGGTCTCCACTCTCGCCTAAATGGAAATAACAATAACATTAAATATTTATAAATATTCAATTTCAGACTGATCATATAATATGCTGAAAAATCACCAAATGTATTTGTTTGAATTGACTCCATTATCAAACACTCACTCTAGTTATAATTTAAAAAAATACTCAAAGTTGAACAGCCAAGCATTTACACAATCACTGAATAAATCCTCATTCTATGTTTATTTTCACTTTAGTTGGTTACGACTTCTCACACACACACAACTAATTCTAATCTTCTACCTAGACCCTTCACCAAGTAAAGGCAGATATGCCATAGTATACACATTTCCTCGATAACTTGTAGACTAGGTTGCACTCCACACACCTGACTGCTCTATGAAACATTGTGTACCATCATGAAACTAGTGGAGACCTCTGTATATTAATACAACTCCTATGTGGCCTACATATATATAAGTACTTTTTAGTTATAAAAAAGATATTTTAATATGAAAACCCTTTACCTTAAGACATTCAATGACTGTTGCATATAGCCTGACATTGCTAACCCTTATCTCCTTTTAATATTGTGCAGGGTTGGAGGAAAGGGTCTGGGGACTCTAGTGCCAATGACCAGTTCAAAATGAATTTTTGTGCATGCGCTAATTAAGCCTAATTATGGACACTCGGGTAGTCCTGCAGTCTATTATCCAAGAGAGGTCCCTCACTTTGCAATTTATATGCTATGTCAGTCTCAGAAGGCGCTTGTATTGCATGGTAGTGAAAAAGATTGCCTTACTTTTTATGAAACGACCTTGCTCTGGTTTGAAGGTATCAATCTCTTTGAGGCGAAGTGTACAAGCGTTGCGGTGAATATTTGTAATGGGTGGTTAGCGCCAGAATCTGGCGCTCTGGACTGATCATTAGTACTAAAGTCCCCAGACCCTTTCCTCCTCCCCCACACCATATTAAAAGGAGGTAAGGGTCGGCAAAGCCAGACTATGCTGTATAGTGGATCCTTGAAATTCTTAAAATACCACATTTTAGCTTTCTGAACTATGATGTTTAGTTTTTCCCTACTGGCTTCACTTCAATGAAAGAGCCTGCACTGTTTGCCAAAGTATTCTAAAGAGGCATTACTTTTTAGCATGACGACCATTTACCAAACCAAACTATATACAGGTCCTAGTTAATCGTTATGTTGCCTCAAACATTGGCAATAAAGTGATGATTCATAAATATCACCGTAGTATGCACTTAAATTGATAAGAGGGCTACTCCCTCCTGCCCCCTTCCCATCACTATCTCTGTCATACAGGTATTGTCTGGTAAAAATTTTCAACATCATTTAAATGTCAGTGTTCTCAATCAGATAGGTTTCCTATTTAAAATTCACACATTTTCCCAAATGTTTTCACAGTCGGAAAAATGAGGCTCTACTATATGGGTGGGACAGCGTCATGTTAAAGACTCAACATCTACCTTACGCGTAAAAAGAAATGCTAGAAATGGCTTTGCATGACTCAAGCCATGTACATAGGGAGGAACACAATGAAAGACCAAGGGCATGACACGACAAGGTATTCAGACTAGAATAAAGTGAATTTAAGAGGAGCCAAACGCAGGGCAAAGTTAATCTACAAACACACAAAACTTCAGATGTGCATAGCTCATGCATCTTAGTACTTAACTGACCACCCCCTAGGTAATCACTTACTCAAACATCTCACATCTGTGAATACTCCAGATAGCCACAGTTCTACAGGGACTTGTTTTAGGTTACTAAGTACACCTGCATGAAAAAAGAAATATTCAGATTATAAATTATCACATAAGAATCAATACCTCCATTTCTAGCTAAATTTACGTAACATTTTATAGTGTCAATTTGTACCAAGTGTCAAGGCTAACTTATTGAGATGTGATTGTCTGATCAGGCCTTTCGAAATAATTGTACTGATACTGTGTTAAGTAATTATTGTAGTTACAATCACCATGATGTATAAGTACACAACTATTATTCATCACAACGCAAACTCCATTAGAAGAAATGGGCCAAAAAATCTAGCCAGCCAAACCTTTACCCGATTACTACCAACTACCAACTACTAACTGATATCCTTTACCCAATAGAAATTTTTTGCACTAGTGAAAAATAAAACAAAACAGAAA
>WLWD01005100.1_pt1 | contig 15539 bp, 11 predicted proteins | sample 6712731 | NCBI WGS metagenome assembly WLWD01 (sample SAMN12718690, study PRJNA576275) | sponge metagenome | isolation source: marine sponge | host: Mycale hentscheli | place: New Zealand: South Island, Marlborough, Capsize Point | collected 2014-11-01
TATTCTGCTGTGAGCCCTAATCTCTGCTCAAATAAGCCGATTAGCTCACAACACATCTCAGTGAATGAAAATTCACTTTCGCCGTGAAAATTTCTCTAATCAATTTATTATGAGCGAGTTAAGCGCTCTCGCGACGAATCGCATGAATTAATCAAGCTAATGACAACTTGCCGTTCAGATTTAATTCTCGGTGGCAAACCTTTGATCCCGGAGGCCAGAACCACCTTGAGGTCATTTCTCATGTGCCAAAATGGCTTAACAATGAGTTGTTATTCAAAGTGTGATGACAATTTATAATGCTGCCATTCTTTGCTGAATCCCATGTCGCAAGCCCAGAATGACCGCATTACTTTTACCTCAAACCGAGCATTCAACCAGAGTCACTCACACTTTGAATACACACTCCTTAACAATATGGTTCGCCGAATCAATCTTTGACAAGGGAACAAGACCTTCGAGAAAGAATTGAATGAACGAATCGATTAATACAGTTCGTATGCAGAATTTAAGCAAGATTCACTACCCAAATTAATGAATAGATTCAAATCCGACAGTGATTTAGAACATGCGCCGCAGTCGCTTACGCATCGCCCGTTTCGTCGAACGCATATTTACGATTTCATCCATAAAATCAGGCTGAGCTTTGGCCAATTGCCGATTCATTTTTCGTAACGATTTGCTTGAATTTTTGAGAGAATCTTTAAACGCGCCATCTTTTTTATTCTGAGCGGATTTTTGGGACAGATCAAGCCATGTTGAAATTCCTTCTAACTGCCCTTTTGTGACTCGCCGTGTGTGTTTTCCTATTGCCGTGTGTAAGGCATCTATGTCTCCCATACCTCGAGAATATCTCTTCTTTTTTTTCTTCTTTTTAAGATTAAGAATGTTTACGGTGCCAGCCGGACGCTCAACGACCTTGACGTTTTTATATGTAGTCAAAACTCTCATGTCAATTCCCTTTCTAAATGTTGTTTCCCATTCAAATATAGAATGATATGGATCATTCATGTAATCGAACTATTCCAGTGATCATTCCGTGAAAGTGAGGTAAATCCAACGATCGGATATTTTACTCCACTCTAATTTGAAATAGTGAATAGATCTGATTCACCATCCTGAATAAAGCTTATATTATATTTCACTTGACCATTACCACCAACGTTGTTTTTTCTTACCTTTCCGTTCGTAAAGCATAACCACGGGCACCATCACTTTTTCTTTGCCGTCTTCCTTCAAATAGCCTGCAGCAAACTGAACCGCTTCATCAACGTGTTTCAAAACAGGCCCTCTGCCTTTCTTGATTCTTTTTGCTTTTTTATTGTTCACTTTTCCCATATTGATAAGCAAAGGAGCTGACGTTGTCAATTCTGCAACAGCCGCCTCTGCCGACGTTGGGCTCACTTTTTCTTTTGCCGGGCTCGAATTTGCGGCTGCTTTCGCTGTTGATGTAGAGGTAGGCATAAACTGTCTCCTATCTATTTTGGTTAGTATTTGTATAAGGGGGGCTTTGTTACCCATGCTGCTATATCACTATAGCATAAATTTATTTTTCATAAAAGTCAAATGACATTTTTAAAAATTCTAAATGCCATTTTAAGCATGAATTAATCAGGATAGTTCAGGGAAGACCAGGCAAACTATTTTCAACGCAACGAACCTGAATTGTGCGTAAACTTTTTATTACAAATGAGCATGTCACATAATGTCAATGAGTTACAGCATTATCCAGGTTAGTGTTATCAAGCGACCTTGTGTAATAAAAATGTATGAGTATCCGCAGGAAATAATTTTTGATTGATTGACATTGGTCTAAATCCGTAAGACAATATAATAGGAGTTGTGCAACCAATTGATCTTCTTGCAAGATTCTTTTCGGTTGTATTTTGGCGAGAGACGCACCGTAAATGAATACAAAAAATAAGGGAATGAATCTAGATGAAATATGGTTTAATTGCAATTCTGCTAATCGTTATAAGTCTTAATTCGTATAGCAAAGAGAATCAAATGACCATTGAAACGATGGTTAATATTGTTAATACAATGGCAAACAGCGTCAAGTTAAATAATAACATCATCGAATTTTCTTATCGCAACGTTAATATGACGCTAATTTTTGATGAAAATGCAGATCGAATGAGAATTATCAGTCCCATCATGAAGAAAAATAAGGCAAATCCAATTCAGATTGAACACGCGATGGCTGCGAATTTCCATAATACGCTGGACATTCGCTATGCGTTGAGCAATAACGTTATTTGGTCAGCCTTTATTCACCCACTTTCAGACCTGTCAGAATCATTGTTGATATCAGCCATTGATCAGGTCGCTATAGCACGTCTGACCTACGGCAAGACCTACTCAAGTGGAAAGTTATCCTATCCACGTAAGAAAAAAGTAAATAAATGAATTGCTTTATTCATAGCAACGATCTCTAACCTGATTGTAGAAGCTCTATGAGCCGCGTTTGAGTAGCGCGGGCATTCCTGCCTGCGTAAAATTAGGCATAGTATTGCCTGCCACACATCCATTTTACTCAGCCAGCCGAGCTACTTTTTTAGCTGGACGCCGCTCATAGAACTTCTACACCTGATTAATTCATGCGATTTGTCGCGAGAGCGCTTAACTCACCCATAATAAATTGATTAGAAAATTTTTCACGGCGAAAATGAATTTTCATTCACTGAGATGTAAAATTGAGCTAATCGGCTTATTTGAGCAGAGATTAGGGCTCGCAGCAGAATACTGATGAATTATTCAAGTTAGCCCGAAGCATTCATTTCTTCTATTCCTGCTTCACGTTTTAGTTTGATTGCTACATCTTTCGACATGCCATATGATATTTCGAGACCGTATTGGTTGGATAAAAACTCTTCAATCGAAACCCATGCATCGTTGATTTTCACTTTTTTACTCCACGCACAAATTGTGATCATCTCTCCGAGAATTTTAACTTCTTCTTCTTTTCGATCCAATTTAAGTTGAGTCTCAAAAAATTTACGAGCAGCTAAGCGCAACTCAATTTGATCCATCACAACAGCAGCCATTTTCTCAAGAAAACAAGCGTGATTGTCCGTCAAGGATCGTGGTTCTTTATCGATAATGCATAACGTGCCCAGATTATATCCGCCCGATGTCTTTAAGGGAGACGCAGCATAAAAACGTAAACCAAATTCACCGGCAACAAGAGGATTTGTTAATGCATGCGGATCTGCCATTGCATCTTTTACTTCATAGATGTTCTCGGACATAATAGCAGATGAGCAGAGCCCGGGAGATCGCTCGATTTCATCCAGTTTTACGCCAAATTTTGATTTGAACCATATTCGATCATGATCGACTAGACTCACGATTGCAATTGGCGCATCGCATGCCATCGCAATGATCTCAGTAATATTATCAAATGCACCATCAGGCGGCGTATCAAGAATGTCGTATTTATGGAGACAGGCTAACCTTTCTGACTCATTTTCTATCTGATTTAGCGCGATATCGGGCAAAACATAGACTCCTTATATATAGGATCATTAGTATCTTATCAATAATATTCGTGTATTTTTTGGCAAGAGTTTAATAATTCAGAGCTGGAATCAATATGGTTTCTTTAAGTTTTTGAGCGGTTATAACCAGTTCTTTTCCCAACTTTGTCAAGTAGTATTTGTATGTTTTACCTGCCCTTTTTATAAGACCAAACACATTAAGTCTTTTAATAAGCCTTGATATTTTGCTGGTATTAAACGCAGGTAGTCTGGCCCTTATATCTTTGTTTTTAAATCCTGTGATGTTGTATTCCCCTCGCAGAACAGTAAGTAATAGGGACAGGTCTTCATGATAAAATAAATTGAACCCTTTGTAATTCCTGTTGCTCTGTTTTTTAGCTTGTGTGATTTTGTCGAGTCTTTTACGTCCGACTGTTTTGTTGTCAAAGGCAGAAATAAATTCCAAATATCGTTTATTGGAAGCCCTGAACAATAAACCTAACACTGAAAGGCTGTAAATGTTTTTTTTCAAAGGGGCATAGCACATGGATTTGCTGCCGTCACGGTGTTCAACCTCACGGGAGTGTTTAAAAAACTGATATCATTAGTTGTGGTTTCAAGACGGAGCAATTTGGAGAATTTGTCATACATTTTAATTGAGCTTTTACCCATTGTATGTTTAATACGGCTCCCTTCGATACGGATATTATAATTGTTGCCTATTTCGCCCTGGCATCTGGGATCTATTTTGTGTCCGAGAAAAGTGGCAATGTTATCCGGTTTTACCGTATGTATAGCAGTCGCAGTCAGTTCTGAATATATCGATTGTCGGTCTTCCTGGTTTTTAAAAACAATATCTGTAGCATATTCAGTCTGCATTATGCTCCAATGGCATACCTGATTGAATGATGCATGTACCGGACAATATGTTTTGGCTAGTTCATCAAGTCTTTTGTGTATTTTTTGAATGTCCATATTCTCGCAGACAGTTTACGCCTTGTCAAAATCTTCGATGTAATCAAATGCGTTGTCTATCATAGAATACTTTATGCCTTGTTTGTCCAGTTCGTTGGCTAATATATTGTGCCCGTTAATATATATCTGTAATTTAAACGGGCGCCAGGTAGGAACTCTGACATAGCCGTAACCAAGATAAGGGTCAATGAAATAGAAGTAATAGTGCAAACATTTACCTTGCGCACCTTTGAGGAATGTTTTGCCCGACTCTTTGTCATGCCATGGTTTATAACTGCTGCAGGCTTCCATGGCTGAAATAATATGGACCAAGCCTGTATGAATCCCTTTTTTATCCAAAACTTTTTTAACTAAATCTTCTTTGCGGATATGTGATTTCGCCACAAATTCTATTTCAATATTATTGTCTTTTGCTATCTGTTGAGCATTGGCTCGCAATTGATTCTTAAGCGGTTCCGCAAATTTGGGATAGTCAAAAATACGTTCTCCTTGACCGCAAAGGTAGGATGTCATCCCTTGGGCATAACATATTTGAGGAAGTGTCCCCGTTATTATCAATCTATCGAAACAGCTAAGAACACCACTAATTCTTTCTTTGTACGTTGATGTGAGCAATTCCATTTTATTTACGTTTATTTTGAGATGTTTTACAGGATAGTTTACACTTTTGAGTATGCTGTAATAGATAACGCAAAAAAAATAATATCAATCAATCCCACAGGACCAACAAGAAATGTCGAATTTTGAAGTTTTTTCCTTCGTTTATTCATAATTCCTTGTTCGACATTCGATATTCAGGAATATTCTGGGGGAAAGCGTAAACTAACTACTTTCTGACGCCTGATGTGAAGCATCCCTTTGTTTCAATGTTAAATCATTCCTGTTTGGTTGTGGCTTGTCCACGTTAGGTCGGTTGTTTCTCCATCATTTTGCAGCATGACGCGGTGGCTAAATGGCTGAACCTCTTCATCGCCCAGGTCAAAAAGATCGGTCTGCGAATTCGCGCTGATATCGGTGTAAACAACATTTATCAGAGATTCCAGAGTGAAGGGACGCCCAATGGTTACAGATGGAATCGACTCAACATTCGGATTAAATAAATCCAAATCCTCATCATCCCGAGAGTTTCTATTGGCATCCGGATCGGTCAAAATAATATCAATAATTTCACCGGAATTCCATTCATCATCCGATGGCAGGAATTTAAGAGTCGCCGTTGAGCTAGCAGCAAAAACCGGATAGCTTACCCCATTGTAGTCAATCGTTGCCGAAGTCCCGTGATGAGCTTCGGCCCGAATATCAAGATTGGCGTTATCATGTTCGTCGTAATTGCCAAAAACACCGCTGTTCGGTCCCTGTTCAACGAATGTGATCGTCGATGCTGTGGCAGCGGCAACAAGGGGACCATATTCAGGATCATTGTCGTTATTCGCATTCAATTCCAATACATCTTCCATCGCGTTATCCGCATTGACGTCAATGGCAATTCTGCCATTGTCGCCGAACATCAGCGTGCCAAGCAATGAGACGATATCATCAGGCGCTGACAACGCCGGATTGCCGTTTTCATCAAAATAGCCGTACCGCGTTTGCGGCGCTCCGGGAGTGAACGTGAACGTCCAAGAATCCTCGTCGGTTGGATCGATGTTTAATAACGAATCGAACATTGTCAGGTGAACCTCTGAACCTGGAGAATAATGCGTACGATCCGATTCAACAGCAATGGCGCTGTCTAAAGGACTATAGTTTAAGATCGCCGTACGCTTGCCCAACGATTCCGAATACTCTATCACAACATCACCCCCGGGCGTTAAATCAAATAATTGAATAAACGGCCACATCAGGGGATTAAATGATCCAGCCTCGCCAAGACCAATCTGCCCCACCGAATCCGTCGGGTTATCTTGTCCGCCTAAATCGGCAATCGGTGGTTTGGCTTCTCTGACAACATTAATTCTCCGGGTAAATCCATCCGCATCAAAGTGATTCAAACAGGCGTCTGCGTTGCTGTAGAATCCTGTTGAATCAGCTAAATCGGCATCGGCTAGGCCGATCATTTCCGCGTTGTCACTGCTGCATAACGTACCAAAATCCAGTCCGACAGCATCCATTGTCGAGGTCGAATCCGCCCGTTGGGCATGAGTTGCATCAGCAATGTAGGCATACCACAAACCATCGACGCCCTGAACCATCGCGACCCGGTTCCCGTTTAGGGTAACATTTGGCGGCATTATATGAACTTCATCCGTATCCCTAACGTGGACAAGCCACAACCAAACAGGAATGATTTAACATTGAAACAAAGGGATGCTTCACATCAGGCGTCAGAAAGTAGTTAGTTTACGCTTTTTCCCAGAATATTCCTGAATATCGAATGTCGAACAAGGAATTATGAATAAACGAAGGGAAAAACTTCAAAATTCGACATTCCTTGTTGGCCCCGTGGGATTGATTGATATTATTTTTTTTGCGTTATCTATTACAGCATACTCAAAAGTGTAAACTATCCTGTAAAACATCTCAAAATAAACGTAAATAAAATGGAATTACTCACATCAACGTACAAAGAAAGAATTAGTGGTGTTCTTAGCTGTTTCGATAGATTGATAATAACGGGGACACTTCCTCAAATATGTTATCCCAAGGGATGACATCCTACCTTTGCGGTCAAGGAGAACGTATTTTTGACTATCCCAAATTTGCGGAACCGTTTAAGAATCAATTGCGAGCCAATGCTCAACAGATAGCAAAAGACAATAATATTGAAATGGAATTTGTGGCGAAATCACATATCCGCAAAGGAGATTTAGTTAAAAAAGTTTTGGATAAAAAAGGGATTCATACAGGCTTGGTCCATATTATTTCAGCCATGGAAGCCTGTAGCAGTTATAAACCATGGCATGACAAAGAGTCGGGCAAAACATTCCTCAAAGGTACGCACGGTAAATGTTTGCACTGTTACTTCTATTTCATTGACCCTTATCTTGGTTACGGCTATGTCAGAGTTCCTACTTGGCGCCCGTTTAAATTACAGATATATATTAACGGGCACAATATATTAGCCAACGAACTGGACAAACAAGGCATAAAGTATTCTATGATAGACAACGCATTTGATTACATCGAAGATTTTGACAAGGCGCAAACTGTCTGCGAGAATATGGGCATTCAAAAAATACACAAAAGACTTGATGAACTAGCCAAAACATATTGTCCGGTGCATGCATCATTCAATCAGGTATGCCATTGGAGCATAATGCAGACTGAATATGCTGCAGATATTGTTTTTAAAAACTAGGAAGACCGACAATCGATATATTCAGAACTGACTGCGACTGCTATACATACGGTAAAACCGGATAACATTGCCACTTTTCTCGGACACAAAATAGATCCCAGATGCCAGGGCGAAATAGGCAACAATTATAATATCCGTATCGAAGGGAGCCGTATTAAACATACAATGGGTAAAAGCGCAATTAAAATGTATGACAAATTCTCCAAATTGCTCCGTCTTGAAACCACAACTAATGATATCAGTTTTTTTAAACACTACCGTGAGGTTGAACACCGTGACGGCAGCAAATCCATGTGCTATGCCCCTTTGAAAAAAAACATTTACAGCCTTTCAGTGTTAGGTTTATTGTTCAGGCTTCCAATAAACGATATTTGGAATTTATTTCTGCCTTTGACAACAAAACAGTCGGACGTAAAAGACTCGACAAAATCACACAAGCTAAAAAACAGAGCAACAGGAATTACAAAGGGTTCAATTTATTTTATCATGAAGACCTGTCCTTATACTTACTGTTCTGCGGGGGGAATACAACATCACAGGATTTAAAAACAAAGATATAAGGGCCAGACTACCCGCGTTTAATACCAGCAAAAAACGGTGTTTGTTTTTTCATGACAATATTTGGTCAATAAAGGGGCCTCAGAGCCTCTACCGCCTGCCTCCAGGGAGTCTTGACAGGCAAAGAGTCCCTGAGCCATCGGATAAACTGAAACGACCTCTGAACGGCTTTATCGGGTCGTGTAACAAGCGGGTTTTCTTTTCTTCCGGCCTCCTTGATCTTTGCCAGATTCTTTTGAATTCTCAGGGTTCTCTTCTTTTCAATCTTGGTATCGGATATGCCTTCTTCGGATTCAAGTTTACGTTCCAGGATTAAGGTGAGGTTGTGCGCCAGAACCATGAACTGCGCCTGGACACATTTAGCGTTCAATGATTTTGCCTAGGCCCTGTTTTCCATCAGTTTATTTTTGAATTGGTCGAACACTTTTTCAATGTCCCATCTCTTCTTGTATATGAAAGTGATCAACCCCGGCGGCAATGTCATTTCGTTTGTCAGGAAGACAAATCTCTTTCCAGTTGCCGGTTCAATGTAAACAATTTTACGCAACCTGCGACCGCTATTTGTTACTCCCGTCCGGTCCGAGATTATGCCTGCATTGCGGGGATCCTCCCGGTCAAACTCACGGTCGTCACAGATTAGTAAATTGGTATTCTCCTTCATTCGAGTGATGATGTAAATCCCCTTCGACTGCTTCCAGTTATTCCACTGGACGAAGTCGTAGATCGCCGGATCATAGGCTATAATTACCTTTCGCCCTGTCGGTTCTTCCATACGCAGGGCATTTGCCTCCAAGCGTTTCAACGCGGTTATATCATGCTCTTTTTTCACCTTCGGACGAGCCACATCCAAATGAATCATCGTTTGAGTCCGAAGATTCATGGCAAAAAAATGTCCGACGGGGTAACGCTTCTGATCAATTAGCTGGTCATGAGCTGAGCTTCCATGGCAATGACCGTCTGCGGCGTAGATCGCGACTCCATCAAGTTCGGCATGCTCTGCAAAGGGATCGTCTTTTGCCGTGCCGATCTCATCGGCTTCTGCTCGAACTGCACAGGCAATGTTTTGGGTAAGTCGTAGCCGCCTCTGGCTTTTCAAGCTGATAAAGAACCGCCTAACGGTGATCGCCAGCTTCAAAATCGTCATTGCTTTTTGAATCCAGTCTCGTCCGCTGCGTACATCGTTCAGGCACCGCCCAACCCCTGCCTTCAAAAATGCTCGTCGGGGAATTCGGGGCAATCCCTCTTTGCCTCGGCCTTTACCAGTGCTCGCAGCATCGGGCTGTAGAATTCATTCTCGACAGTAGTTGCTTGTGTTTTACTATTCATTATTTTTCCTCCTTTAAATTTGTTGTTATTAATGAAACACCTTATTGCAAAGGCAGCACATAATACTTCAATTTAAAGCCATAACATACTAATAATAAGCAGTTTATATTTCAATAGAATTGCCGTGAAAGACTCTTGCAATATGGCCATACGGTCATAGCAGTGGCATTTTACATTAAACAGGAGGTGTCTGTTGTACGGGAGTACGGGCGATTTGATGAGAGCTCTCAGTGCATGAAATAAACATCTTCAAGGCCCCATTATGAGCCATGTTTTTCAGGAATAACCAACACCGTTGCCAGCAAAATATCAAGGCTTATTAAAAGACTTAATGTGTTTGGTCTTATAAAATCGGATCATTTCTTTCGCCATTGCTGGATCGCTTAACGCACACGAAGCGACCGAATCGAAACCAGGGAAAGAGCCATAGATAATTTTTTGAATCGGGAGTTTGCCACGGAAAATACCGAAATGGATTGAAAAGCATTTTCGGCCAAAATGCTGCAGGCGTGATTAGAAATGGATCCACCATTGAAGGGTGATTGGCAACCAGCAGCACATTTTTAAGCGAAGACAATTCGTCAAGATGGGCGGCGCCGTTGACTCGAATTTTCTTCGTAATCCTCAGAATCATATACGGAATGCCTGCTATCAGGCTGGTCAATGTACAGGAAATCCACTCGCCAATACTTGTAATGAACAACAAGAATCTATTTTTGTACGTATTTTTTTTCCAAAAAGAAATGTTTTCAGTACCGATGCTCTCCATGGTAATATTATCTGGCTTTCTAACTTAAACGTCGCAATTTAGCCCGCCAGCGGCTTCTATTTTGATCCGCTTATATAAAAATCACTTGACGACGGGGGAGCGATAAAATGAGTTTCTTACAAAGGTCTTTTCGGTTGTATTCTGACGTAAGACGCACCGACACATCTTACGCTCAAAATTTGGCTTGAATATACTATTGAAAGAAGCTCAAATAAATTGCTTTTTTCTGAATTTATAAATCGTGCAGTTATCTCAGCTGCTTCATTCATCAATGACGTAATTCTTTGGCTTTTCAATAAATTTCTGTTCAATTCCAAAATACTTATGAGTTGATTAAAAAAAATCAATTTGAAACGTATTGCGAATGTATGCATGTGCGGCAAATTTAACATATATACCGCAAACAGTAGGTTTTTCGATCCCACTCGCGAGCGGGACCAAGGCAAGCAGGCAACAATTTCACAGAAACCTGTCGAAAATTTGATGGCTGTCGGGTCGGTATAACCTGTTGTCTATGTCTTAAATCTGTGAAGACCCTACCTGTATTTCTAGTTGGATGAATCCGATTCTGTTCCTACGTTTGTTGCAGTATTCCGAATCAACTTCTTCAATTGGTATTTTGTTCGTTGCTTTTGGATTCAAACCGCGCGATATTTTTCTTCGATAACGACGATTTTCTTCTCGTTTTTGTTCGGGATGCCGTTGTCGATAACGTTTGTGATATTTGTGCTCAAGATTACGGTTTTTCTCACGCCATAGTTTTTTTTGCTTATTCTCACAGAGTTTGCACCACGATGTAAATCCACTCTTAATACGGCGATTTCTATAAAATTCAATGACTGGTTTAATTACTTGGCATTTTGTGCAGATTTTATTGATTAGCTTAGACAAATCTCAACCTTTTTATACTTCCCCTGTTTACTTTTTTTATGCCAGAACGATGTTCATAATCCATCTGCAAGTAGCGCAATTGATCTCAAATGGAAGTTTGAAGAAATTAACCTGATTAATTCATGCGATTCGTCGCGAGAGCGCTTAACTCGCTCATAATAAATTGATTAGAGAAATTTTCACGGCGAAAGAGAATTTTCATTCACTGAGATGTGTTGTGAGCTAATCGGCTTATTTGAGCAGAGATTAGGGCTCGCAGCAGAATACTGATGAATTATTCAGGTTAAAGCATCTCACGCCTAAAAATTGCATAATTCTTCAATTTTTTACCCTGCAATCAAATTTTGAAGTCAAGTGACATAAATTTTATGATGCCATGAAAAAAACAGAACTGCAAGTTTTCTTGCCTAAAAATGGGGGGAAAATGACGATTAAGCTAAAAACCTGTTCAGTTTTTTCAATCTTCCGCGCAAACTGAATCTGTGAAATTGTGCATGTTTTGAATAGGCAAAAATTTTTCACGGATTCAGGGGCTTATCTATTTTGACCCCGTTCGAAAAGTATTACGACCGCGCGCTTACCTATTTCGGATAAATTTTTCGTTTTTACGGCGCGAATCCGATGCCTGAGCATCGAATATCGCTCCGTAAAAACGAAAAATTGCCGAAAAAGACTGGCTCCCCTAGGGTTGGGGCGAATGAGGGACGTCTTTCAACGGTAATCGCTAAGTCAATACCTATGAAGTATCAACGTGAGCAATTACCGTCGAAACCTGACCCACATGTGCTCCCAACGCGGTTCGTAATACCTTTTCAAACAGGCCCTATTTTGAGACTTCATTTGTATAAATATCCAGAATATCGGCAAGATTATCGCTGAGTTTACAATTTGGTATGGAGACATCCATGATATTTCCCACGACAACTAGCTGATTTATTGCATTTTCGACGTTAATATGTCTAAGTGAAATGCAGCCTTGAAATTCATTTGTGTTGTCTACAATGATGTAATCGCTAATATGGTTTTCTTTGCCGTGGGCCTCTAATTTTTCAATCGTCATATATCGGTCAATGACCGCAATATTTCTTAAGTATTTGCTGCAATTTTTCACCTTGATATATCGGAGAACATTGATTTTCATATCCCAAAGATGAGAAGGTGAAATAAATTTGTTCTTGACTTGTGAGGGATATAGCGATTTTTTTCCGGTAAATACGATGACCACAGAAATTGAAACCAAAATTGCCGGCAATAATTCATACGAACCCGTCAATTCCGTCATCATAATCAGCGATGCTAAAGGGGCGTGCGCTACCCCGGCAAAGAATGATCCCATACCCACCAGTATATAGGGTGCAGAGGACCCAACTATGTCAGGGGAAAAATACTTTGCAACTGTCCCAGTCAGCGCACCGACAAATCCACCGGTGACAAAACTGGGGCCAAACATGCCGCCGGCTAACCCTGATTTTACGGTTATGCTTGTGGCGCCCATTTTTGCTAAAATCAAAATACCCCAAACCACTGATAGTTTGACTATATTGGGCACATCACAGATTTCTTTAACCGCCAGGTCATGTATGTGTTCGAACCCGCTTCCGAGAGCAATCGGAATAAAATATCCGATCACCCCGACCAATAGTCCCCCAATGATCGGATGCCATAATTTTGGTAATGACAAATTGGAAAAGAATGATGTGCAGAGTTCCATAATTGTGAGGTATAATTGGCCAAACATGACGCAAATCACGCCGAGGATCGCATAAATAGCGATTTCACGATAGTCATTCAGAACCATGATATGGGTATCGACTTCGATGATTCGTCCACCATCCGGAATGCATATGATGGCGATGATATATGCGGATATAGAGGCAATAATGCACGGAATTAATGAATCACTCTCGCTATCCTCTTTGTAAAGTACTTCCACAGCTGTTAAAGCTCCGCCCAGAGGCGCTCTAAATATGGCTCCCAATCCGGCAGCCGTACCGGCCAAAAGCAACGTTCGTCTTGCTCGGGCGCCTTGTCCTAACCATTTCGCAAAAAAAGAGCCGATAGAACCGCCAATAACGGCAATGGGTCCTTCTTTTCCTCCTGAGGCGCCTGTTGACAGTGCAGCGATAGTCGTTGCCATGACTGCTGGCGCATTTTTGTCGGCAAGTGTTCCTTCATTATTATGGAAAACATCAACCATATTATCCGTTCCCGCCCCCATAGCCTCAGGTGTAAAATAGGATATTAGAGATACCAGAATACCACCAATGACAGGGAGAAAAATCAATTGCCAATGAGGCATTTTAGGTAAGGAGTGTACGGAGAAATTCTGGAAATTTATGTCAGAAATCCCTGTAATATTACCCAATATGAGGATCTCTAATTGATGCAGAAATATAGAAAAAAGAACGGTGCAAAGACCAATGAAAATCCCTAGCGAAATGCAATAAAAGTATAACTTTTTAGGAGTCTGAACCTTGAGATTGGGTATCTAATTACTCATTCTGAAGAGATTTATTAACGATTTCAACAGAAATTTTTGAAGCAGCATGCATCCCCAAGGTAACAGACTTGTTGTTTTCCGGCTTTAGACTGATGGAATCACCGATGGAGTCATGGTGTTTGATTTTGACTGTTTTTCCCGGACGAATACCAGATTTATTAATAAATTTCAGAAACTCACTATTTTGGTCGAGTATCCTACCTATTCTTGCCACTTGCCCGGCATGGCAATCTGCTAAATTTACGAGTTTTTTTCTTTCAATTATTCCTTCTGCTGAAGGAATTGGATCCCCGTGTGGATCGACGCTCGGATGCCCTAATTTAATATCAATTTTTTCTAATACTTTATCGGAAATTGCATGCTCAAGAGCTTCCGCTTCTTCATGAATTTCCGACCAGTCAAGTTCAAGCTCTTTTACCAGGAATAGTTCAATTAACCGGTGACGGCGTAGCACATGAACGGCAAGTTCGCTTCCTTTATCCGTCAATTTACTGCCGTTCCTCGGTTCATAATTTACCAACCCAGATTTATTAAGCAATTTTACCATTGATGTTGCGGTCCCCGGCGATACTTCCATGCGTTCTGCCAACTTTCCCATCGCAACAATAGTATCGCCATTTTTCTGTTGCTCAAGAAAAATCTGTTTTAAATAATTTTCGACTGTACTACTAGGCATTTTTGTTTATCTGCTAACAGTCTGCCGGACTTTGGAGGAATCTACCGCGAAAATCGCATTTCTGGCCTATGTTTGTCCAAATTGACGATTTTCTCGCGATAATTCTCAATGTCCTACAGACCGCTGGGCGGGAATTGAGTTTTTCAAATTATAGAAACTTTACTAACCTGCACGTAGAAGCTCTATGAGCTGCGTTTGAGTAGCGTGGGCATTCCTGCCTGCGTAAAATTAGGCATAGCATTGCCTGCCGCACATCCATTTTTTACTCGGCCAGCCGAGCTACTTTTTTAGCTGGACGCAGCTCATAGAGCTTCTACACCTGCACGATGCACAAATTTCTTATTACGAGTCAATATATCCCATAATATCAAAGAGTTACAGCATTATCCGGGTTCGAAATAGTTTCCGCCGCAGCGGATTTTCAACACTATTCCTGTACGTGGATAAATGCCATAATTCATTGACCTTACGCAATTTTTTGATCCTCATTACAAAAAATTATGCATAATGCAGGCTAAACTGTACAATTCCTTTTGCAAATGTCAAAATATTAATTATAATACGCGTATAATTTTAATTTTGATAAGTCAAAATATATATTCCTATTATGTGAAGAAAATAATTTTATGCATAAACCCTGAATCTGTGAAATATTTTTCACGGGTTTTAAATAAAATCAAATCAACATTTTTTTATAAAGGTAAAGACGATGAATGTTATCAAATTTGTTTATATCATGTTTGTCATTTCAATACTATTTAGCGGGTGTCGAAAATCAGAATCTGCTGACCAATCTCAATCCGATAAAAATGGTCATTTTAACATTGTAACAACGGTTGGCATGGTAGGCGACATTGTCAAACAAGTTGCCGGGGAAAAAGCATCGGTTATTAATATTATTGGCGAAGGTGTCGATCCGCATTTATATAAACCAACGCGCAGCGACGTTGCCGAATTCCTGAATGCAGACATTATTTTTTACGCAGGATTGTCGTTAGAGGGAAAAATGACTGATGTTCTAATAAAAATTGCGGGTGAAGGAAAACGAGTTCATGCTGTAACAGAGCTGA
>WLWD01005163.1_pt1 | contig 15537 bp, 11 predicted proteins | sample 6712731 | NCBI WGS metagenome assembly WLWD01 (sample SAMN12718690, study PRJNA576275) | sponge metagenome | isolation source: marine sponge | host: Mycale hentscheli | place: New Zealand: South Island, Marlborough, Capsize Point | collected 2014-11-01
AGAAGTGAGAGCAGCAGTAGCTCCCACTTCTGTAGGCTAGGTTGCTACTGCTGCTCCCACTTCTGTAGGCTAGGCTGCTACTGCTGCTCCCACTTCTGTAGGCTAGGTTGCTACTGCTGCTACTGCTGCTCCCACTTCTGTAGGCTAGGTTGCCACTGCTGCTCCCACTTCTGTAGGCTAGGTTGCTACTGCTGCTCCCACTTCTGTAGGCTAGGTTGCTACTGCTGCTCCCACTTCTGTAGGCTGTCATGTGCACTCTTTATTCTACTTTGTAGTGAAAGCAAGAGAATTGTTTTTGTAATGATGTTTACGCATGCTGTACAGAACATTGTGTGTGTGTGTGTGTGTGTGCTTATTAAACCTTTGATGAAGTTGGAGAAAAATTATCTTTTCATTTATTTACATATGTATGTCTGTATTTTTTTTATTTTTTTTTATTATTATTATTCAGCTTTCTGTGATTAGGTGTTGGGATTCTTAGTTTGCTGCTGCTGTAAATGGGCATTTTGCCACCACATGTGCCTTTGTTTACTCTTGTTAGAGATTACTGTTGTTGTTATTTGTTGTTTTCATAGTTCTTGTTGTTTTATAAGAGTAATTAATTTCCTAAGAAAACGGCTGATAATATGTAGTGTCCCTGTGAGCTGAATTGAAAAAGACTACGCGACACACTTGCAAAGCTCATCTTTCCTGTAGTACAGTGAAGTGTGCGTTATCCAGGAAGTTATATTTCATTATAAACAAATGAATGGACCTCACTGTGTGCAGTTATGGTCTTTGTGGAGTGCTTCATGCAGTTAATTGTTAAGGAGAATGTATGCACCCAATTATGGCATGACCCTCACCTGGCTTCTGTTGGCGAGGAAGGAGCTGCTGGTTCATCGGTTGGTGGTTCAAAATGCTCCGCAGATTTGGTTTGTGATTGCATTAGCTCATCACCCTAATAGTGTGAGCATGACACCAACTTAGGGGAGTTCCCCAGCTTCCAATGGTGCCTGATTTCATTTTTTTATTTGTGGAATTGATTTATTTGGAAATAGTGGGGTTGGTTACTGTGGAAACTTCTTAGTGATGGAATGGAATATTCCAATTGCATTACATAAATAGGATTATTGCTAATATTGCATATCATGAATTAATGAAATGGTAACAATATAGTTCATATCCCCCCCCCCCCCCCCCCCCCCCCCCCCCCCTTCAGTTCCATTCACTGGGTGCACTGTTGCACATGTGCAGTGGAGCAAGTAATGACTAGTGGGGAATGCTTCATAGTATAGAATACTGCAGTATAGATGTGAGGGGCATAAATTAAATGGAGAATTTGGTTGTCACTGCTGAGAAGTTAAATCCTGGTTGCTAAGGATCTTAAATTTCTTAACAACCCTATTGCCTATTGCTTTTATTATGACTTTTTTTTTCCCTTTTCTTTCTCTCCACTTCTTTGTGTGTGAAATATATACATTATGTATCAGAGTAAACCCCCTAGTATAATAGTAATAATAATAATAATAATAAATAATAATAATAATAATAATAATAAAGTAAATGTTAATATATGAACCACTGTGGATTGTGGTATATCATCCTCCATTCCAGCTCCATGCTGACTTTCACTGTTTCTACTTTATCAAACACTTCAAGAAGCTTCCTTTGTTATGGCCACGTTTTCACAGCTCCAGTATTTGTTGTGACATCTTCACTATTAGTTGATGGAATTGTTTGGTGTCAAGGCACTTCTGGAGTCTCAAATCCTCTCCAGTTGAGCTTTCTATCTAACCTGTTATTATTTTGAAGACATGGAGATGACAACTCAGACCAGTGGAGGTTTAACTTCATGTATGGTGGTTCTCATGTCTGAGAAGCTTATCTAGTGGTGGTGGTGTGGATTGGTGGGCAGGGTTGGTGGGCTGGGTTGGTGGTGACCAGTCCCATTCAAAGCAGGTGCCATGTACTGCCTGGAAAGTCTATGAAATGTGGGGGTGTGAAGTTATGGGAAAGGTGATATCCCATTTTAGTCTAAGGTGTCTTGGCCATTCCTCCTCTCATTCACCTTGGTCTCCTTGACTCTGCCTTCTTTATCCCTAAAATGTGGGAGACTTCTTTGATAATTGAAATACTAGAGTCTAGGCTTGTATAATAATAATTATAATAATTAATTATAATAATATTAATAATAAAAATAATTCAGTCATTCACCTTGGCCAGTTCAACTTCTTGCTAAGTCCTCTTCTGGGGCTAATGGGGTTGAACTCTCTGTGGTAGACTTCATTGACCCCCTGAAGAGGACTTCGGCAAGACATTGAAACGGGTTAAGTATTAATTAACATAATATCGGCTGTTAGAACCGATAAAATTTGCAATCATTATAATAATGGTGTTGATAATGATGATTAATTATATTATTAAATAAAAAATTGATTATATTATTATTAATATTATTATTATTATTATTACAGCTTAGTTTTTATCTAGAGCTGTAAATAATAATATTCTACTGGATTTTGGGCCAGGTTTTTACAGTAATTTAACGTAAAGATTTTTTAAACAGAAATAATGCTGTAAATGACAATGATGATGATGATGATGATGATGATGCAGGCACTACTTTAATACTATAGTACGCCTGTTGGAATGTCGCATGGGAGAGGAGGGGAGCCACAAAGTCAAGCATTTTACTCACTAGGAAACACATGTGGAGCTAGCAGCTCAATAGCAGTCAAAGTCACAAATGGGGTAGTTAAAAATACACAAATCGGTTTGTTATAAACGCATTATGGTAGCCATGAGGTACTAATTACGCCCAAGCTTTTTCTTTTTTGGTTTTCAGAAATGCCGGCATAATATGCTTAGGCTAGAAATTATGCCAGTGTCTGTTGCCATTTTGGGTACCCATGAGTACATTCCGAAGGCAATATTGGCAAGATTAGAGGGAGGGAAAGACAGTTTGGGGTTGTGGGAAGAGAAGTGTTGTGGATAAGTTTGTTCAATTCTGCTTCCTTTACTGGAACTATTGCATTCAGAAGCAACTCTTTTATTCTGCATGGAATGGACAGGTGGTCACTATTTTAGCTTGTGTGCTCATTTACACTAACTTCCATTTTATAAATTATACTTTGTGTTTAAAATGTACAGGAATCGACGGGTGCGTGGCTTGAAGGCTAGGTCAAAGTTCAGCATTTGGAGCTTGGGTGAGCTTCTATTAATTTAGGCCGTGTTGATATCGTATTAGATTATGTTTGTATCATAAGTATTATATAAAATTAGACGTGGATAGATTATCAATGTCACATGGTCAGTAGTTTTTATCTGAATCAGTAATCTTCATGTAGGTCAGTAATTTTCAAGTAGGTCAGTAACCTTCACTTAATCTTCACCTAGGTCAGCAATCTTCATGTAATCTTCATTTCGGTCAGTAATCTTCATGTATGTCAGTAATCTTTATAATCTACATGCGAGTTAAATCTCTATGGGGTTCATGTTGGTAAGTGGGTGCACAAGTTTGTTAAGGAGAACATGGAATGCTAGAGATAGTCCAGTGAAAGTTTCTCTCTGCAATTTATTCTGCTTGTTCCCCAGTGGTACAGGGGTGTGTCCATGCTGCTTGTTCCCCAGTGGTACAGGGGTGTGTCCATGCTGCTTGTTCCCCAGTGGTACAGGGGTGTGTCCATGCTGCTTGTTCCCCAGTGGTACAGGGGTGTGTCCATGCTGCTTGTTCCCCAGTGGTACAGGGGTGTGTCCATGCTGCTTGTTCCCCAGTGGTACAGTGTCTACTGGGGAAGAGATAAGCTTTTCTTTCAACGTTTTGTCGCTTACCACTTTGTTATTGTATGAAGTTAGACTTAACAAATTATTTTTGCCAAGAATTCTCATTAGTTGGGAAATTAGAGTAGTTAAGCAGCTGCCAGTGCCCTTTATTTCATCATTTTGTATACATTTTCTAAATCTGATCAAACTTTCATTCTTCTTCCCCTACCTGTCTGTTCCGGTCCTTTCTTGGAATTGTGAAAATGAATGCAGCTTACTTTGATTTGCATCTGGTTGGACAGGCACTGCCTAGTTAGCAAATAGACTGAGCATGAATGGATAGAACTTAGTGTTTAGTGCACCAATATTATTGCCATTCTTTGCGAGGAAGTTAGCCTTTCTAAGTAGAGAGCAACAACAATTATTCTGTTTGCTCTGCTAGACTGGCTGGTAGAGTTTGTGGTGATAGATGTTTTGTCAGGAGCCATTGGTGAGTGCCACTAACAGTCTAGCTTGAATGGACGTGATACTTGTTTTAGTGGCACGGGGCTTCTTCTTGTTCCATAGCCTTTTGTTCCAGGAAAAGGAGGGAAGTTTTTTTCCTCATGCTTTAAAGCTCTATTGTCATAAGCCTTTTGCTGTGTTATAATGTTTGTGTGTGTGTGTGTGTGCGTGTGTGTGTTCAATCCCCAGCTGGATGCTTAGAATGTAATTCATGCATTGAGCTTTTTTTAAATTTTTTTTATTTTTTCTATATATATATACAGTAGAACCTCTCTTATCCGGGCACCTTGGTTTCAAGGGTGCCTGTATCTCAGATTTGCCCAAATCTCAGAATATACATTCAAAATAGTGCTGCCAGCTGAACTGCCATCCAAAAGCAGCAGTCAAATTTGCTAGTTGGGATACTTTACCTAACCACAAGGTACATAGCAGCTGCCCGGTAGAGGGAGGTGCCCGTAACTTGGGAGTCCGATAAGGGAGGTTCTACTGTATAGCTTTACTTTAATGGGATTAATTAAATAATACTTCTTCATACTAATTTCTTTTTCTATATCTATTTCCTATGCTATTGTCTTTGTTCATCTAAAATTGTGGTCCAGTTGAATTTAGCAGTACATACAGTAATCATTTACAACAGGCCCTCAAGCTACCAAAAGTGGTCCATTTACACCCTAACTAGTTACTATAAACTTACACATGACACTTTTAAACTGCATTGAATGTAAATCCTCCATTAGGTGTTTCAACAGGTCACTGGTTCACTGTCCTCCTTCAGTATTGAATGTAAATCCTCCATTAGGTGTTTCAACAGGTCACTGGTTCACTTCCTCCTTCAGTATTGAATGTAAATCCTCCATTAGGTGTTTCAACAGGTCACTGGTTCACTTTCCTCCTTCAGTATTGAGCTGTTTATTCTGTCACATGCTGTGTACACTCACCAGCATTAGTTCCTTCTACTCCTTGTAAACTGTCAGTGATGGCTCCAGGTGTGAGCGTCATCTTTTGTCAGCTGCCAAGGGAACCATAAAGATGACTACCACCATGTGCTTAGCACTTCGCACGTTGGAAATTGGACCTTTGAACTTGTGTGTGTGCATGTTTTTGGTTTAGTGTATTTATCTCTTCAGGCAAGTAGGTATAGTTCTGCTGCTGCTGTGTGTGTGTGTGTGTGTGTGTGTGTGTGTGAAGGGAGAGGGGGAGAAGTATGGATGTATGTGTGAAAGGTGTGTAAACATTCTTTCACTTATAAAATTCCTTAGATGGAGAGAAGACTTTTGAAGGTTTTTTAAATAAAAATATAAGCTCAATTTTGCATGTCACTTTACGACATTGTAAGGACACCTTTTTGTCTTTTTTTTTTTATCTCACATTCTGTTGTTGTTGTTATTCCTTTTTTTGGTTTTTGGTTTGCTTTGTAGATACGCAAATACGGGTGTGGGCATGTTGTCCTGTAAAGTACAGCTTTTTTGCTGGGGCCTTATCATCCAGCGGGATTTACACAGAGCCACACACACATCTGGTGTGACAGCACAATGTATTTATGTTTCACTTGTCCTTGGAATGATTGTTCTTGTGACATTTGCAAGGCCAGGGCTGACAGAGACAGCTGGTGCTGTTGTCTTACTCTCTCCATGCAGTTTGGACAGTCCACCGTGGTTGACTAATTGTCTGTGTGCTTTCACAGTCTGAAAACTGCTGCAGAATCTGGCAGCCTTGGCAGCTCATTTCCCTTCCCTTCTCTTCCCCACCTTCCCTCCACTTTAGCCCAGAGTTTTCTTTACCGAAAGGAGATATGTGAGTTTACTTGCAATGAAAATTCTTTGAATGATGTTTAAGATTCTTTGAAGGATTGTGCAAGAGTTGAAAGCTGAAAGCTTATGTTTTATGAGATAATGGTCTTATAAATATTAAGAATAAATAATTATTATTTTTCCTCCCTCTTTTTTCCCTCCTCTTGCCATCCAATAAACAAATCATGCTTCCAACAATTCATGTTGGGGTTTCTGTGAATTGAGGTGCATGGACATCCTCCTGGAAGACTTGGTAGTATTGGTATGAGGAAGAGGATGTTGTTAATTGGGTGGTAGTTCCGAACTTTGACTAAATCAAATCTTTAGTCACATCCATGCAGGTAGCCATGATGAGGTGTTGTTGGTGTGTGTGCGTGCGTGTGTGATACAGGAGTTTTAGTTATCAGGCTTGGTGATGTGGTAGTGATGGTGAGAGTGGGTGATGGAAATCTGCCTTCTTTTTTCATCACCTAGTCTCAGCTAGCCTGCAAAGATTTACCTTTGAAGTAAGCTTTAGAGTGCATAGCAGATTAGAACTGCTCCAATGGATAGTTCCTGTTGTAGCAGATACAGCATTGGAACCTCTTTCAAACTGAGTGTCATATTCTGATTGAGATTTGGAACTCTAGTTCTAAAAGTTTTACAGACTATACAGCAAAAGGCAAATAAATAAATAAAGAAGAAGGTAAAAAAAAAAAAAAAGCAGGTGCTAATAATAAGCTGCTATTTAGAACATTGGAATATTCGATTACCTTCTCACTATAAAGTATAACTATGATCATTGAGGCATTGAGCAACCCTTCTCCTCCATGCAGGTTGTTTAGTCATGTTGTTATTGTTATTGAATGTTGATATTTTTTGATATCCAAATAAATTTTGGTGGACATGGGATAGGACATTTCATAGCTTGGAATCACGGGAATCTGTGCCAGTTTCTTCAGGTTAATTCTGAACTGGTTTATGTACTCCTTTAATTAACTGATGTACCAGCAATATCGAATAAGTTAGAGTCGTTCAGGAGTCACTATTGCATGTCTAAACTGTGACTGTTGGGTATCATATGGTGATGTGGTCTTTCTCACAAATATCATGCTCATAGTTGCGCTGGTGGTAGATATCGGAGGTGATTACCATATGGTAAAATTTGGCTTCCAAAAACGATATTTAGACCAACTATTACTACAAACTACTTGAAAAGGAAAAGAAGTGTTGAACGCCTGCAGTTTCGCCATTGTGGACAAGTTCTCCTATTTGTACATGCACAAACCCAAGGACAGATCAATAAGTGATAAGGGGTGATTAATTGGGTAGCTAAGAACAACTGAAATGTGGCAACAGGTTGGATAGCTGCCGTTGCCTGGGGGAGTTGCCTTGGTGTTGCTAAGTGAGCGAGTCGAGTACATGTGGTGATTGTGAAAGTGACCTGATAACAAGAACTGATTAAGAAGCCGATAGACAACACAGTTCTTGTTGTGCTAGTGCCCTACCTCAAAGGCCTTGCCATTCTTTTCCCTGTCTATTTTGTTTTGTTACCAGCTAGCAAAACTTGTGGAATAATTCGGATGCAGATTTGGTGATTAAAGTTGGAGCCAGGCATTGGGAATCTTTAAGGCACACCTGTTTACTATTTACAGTGCAGTCTTCTGTTGCTGCTTGGTGTGTTATTGGATGGTAGCATTATTTATCTCGTGGTATTTTTTTAAAAGCTAATATAAACAGAGCAAATATTTTACCATTGCCCCCCCCTCCCCGTAGTGTAATTTCTGAAACATTCATGAATTATTAAATTTTAGTTAAATCATTCATTGCTTTTAATTATATAGTGTGTAAGTTGTAGTCCTTCAAAGAAATAGAAACTCATATGGTTTTGCTTGTGTGTTAGTGGACATTTCAGCGGCAAAGAAAAGGCTCTTGTCTAGCGTATTTTTACTCACGCATGCCATTATGGCTACACAAAAAGAGCCATAGTGAAGTTCCTGAGATCGCTAAATGAACATCAAGGTACCTTTGCTTGGGTTGTAGCGCTTGGGATTCCGGTGAAACAAGTTTTTCATGAAAGATTTCTATCCCTGAGGGTGGCTGAAAGGCAATGCATAATGGCGAGTTGTAAAAGGGGAAGATCGTAAAGTTTTGTAGTAGAGACCATGCACATACTCTGTGAAGCACAGTAATAGCTTGTGGCACATTGATGGCCATCATAGCCTTATTAGATGGCGGTTTGTAATACATGGGGGTATAGATGGTTATTCACGTATGATTACATATTATCATGTGCTGATAACAATTTCTCTTACACGGTATACTAACTTTTCTTAGCAGCTGTGAAAGAGTATGGATTAGTAAGCCGTGTCCGCAGACAAAGGTGGTGAGAACATTCTAGTCTGTCAGTATATGATAGCTGTAAGGGGTTTGGGAAGAGGAAGCCACATAGCTGGTTCATCAGTTCATAATCAACGCATTGAGCGGCTGTGGCGTGATGTCTATAGATGTGTCTGTTCTACTTACCATGAAATTGTATGCAATGGAAGCTACAGGAGTCCTTGATCCATGTGATGATTTTGATCTGTTTGTTTTACATTCCATCTTTTTACCACGCATTATAAAAAGCCTGACTCAATTTGCAAGTGCATGGAATTTGCATCCTGTATGTACAGAAAAAAATTGGTCGCCACAACAGATCATGATTAACTCACTTATAAAAGATACAGATTTAGTTTTATCGAATGACAAGATTTCTGAGTATGGAATTGATTATGATGGGCCAGTTGCAGAAGAAGAATTCGGCACAGTAAATGTTCCAGTCACTCTATGCCCACCATCTGTAAGTCAAGATCATTTTTATCAGTTCATTGACACAGAGACACTATTCGAGGACTTTGGCTATCCACACTACATAAATTGCAGGGAAGTGCTTCAAAGCATGGTTTCTATGCAGTCATAATTTCATATGTACTTTGCACTCCACTGAATGAGCCATTTTCATGTCATCAATTCCCACAATTTGCCACAAAAATGTTATATGTTGAGGTTACTGCTGGAAAAGTCTAATAACCACAAAAGTTTGTTTGTTTGTTTGTTTTTAACGAGGTCGCGTATAAATGAATGGCATAGCGGTAGCATTTTTAGCGACAAGTGGAAAATAGAGGCCCACAGTTTGTTTGTTTTACACTTTACAGCAATTTACTGAAACAGCGTCGTAAACCTAAGAAATAAGTCCACGAGCAACCATAACAGATATGCTAACAGAAACACGCACACACAAAATATGGCGGCTTGTCATTGACGCTGCTAAATTCAACTGTACAAGGTAAAAGCGTACCATCAGAGTATTACTGGATACTATCCCTAATGGTCATCTTCAATCAAAAGTACTTTGGCACACACACAGCATTGATAGGATCTAGACTTGATTACTCTATGAAAAATGATTCTGTGGGATTGAATTGGAAGAATAGTGAGCTATTCTGGAGAATGATTATACGCATGGGTACTGTAATGAATTTGAATGAGAGCTTGACGTCAAAGGTCAAGAGGTAGACATTCCCCAACCCCCCCCCCCCCCCCCCAGTTTTGGTGGATGTTTAGAACAGGAACTTATAAGTATATCCTGTAGTCACACTTTATCTTGTCCTTGTCTTGTTTCGTTTTTAGTACTAATGAAAGAACATGTAAAATGCATTTATGAAGTACACATTAGGCAAGAATTCCCAATCCCCATGCTTCATAATAGATCACTCATAATTTACCTCCTTCCCCGCAGCGTGCGTAAATATCGAGAAAAGATCGATCGATTTCTTAAAAATGTATTGTTTCAAGCCGACGGAAGGGAACGGTTAGGTCTATTATAGTGGGAACGACTTAAGCTACGACGATAAAACTTGGAGAGCTCAATATCTGGACGCCGACAACTCTGTAAGTGCAAAAAAAAAATTTTCGAAGGGTGCCGCGTTGTGCCCGGTTTTCCTGTAGACGGTCACAAATGAACAATATAATTTTTAATTTACATTGAAAGGTAAGTCACGGCCACTCTCTTGAATTAGTTCCATCAACTCATCGGGACACTCATATGAAGAAAAATCCATGACTGATTTAAACTGTAAACAATAGTATAACCCAATCACTCCACAAAGCCTAAAATACAAAATTGTATATCTCCAGCTGATAGTGGTCTTAACTAATACCTATGTCACTTATTTTTGCTAAATTATGTTATTTGGGTAATATTGCTTACGTAACCGTATCTAGCAATAATTAATAAGTGTATTTGAATGAGTTTGTTCCTTAATAAACAAGCAGCTGCTCACTCATACTTTTTAAAAATTCTGTCTGCTAGCTACAAACATGTATATCACACACATCGTACTTTTTCGTTGCTAAACGTGGTTGTACATCTTACCTCATTGATAACAGTTTTAACTCTAACTCCAATATCTTCCTCTGTAATGCAAGTTACTGAGAGATCATAGCATCCAGCAATATAGTAGTAACAATAATCAGCCAAAAATGGAAAGCCTTGCCTCCATTAAGATACTATGAGCTACCATCGTACCAACATTTTTCAACATACCAGATGACAACAGAGATGATTTGTATGCTGGACGAAGTCTATTGGGTGGACCTTCAAAAATATTTCTCGACATCATGGTAAAAGAATTGGCCATTTTATTGAAAATAATTGAAAAAAATTGTCTTCTTAATCCCCCAGTATCCACAGCTGATTGACCACGAACAGATATACGAACACCAGCACTTTTGTTAAACTTAGATTGCTTATAAAAGCAAAATGCAGCTTCCACCCAATCTTCTTCATCATCATCATTACTCAATTTGACAACCGGCCATTCATCATCTTGTACCAGCACTTGATACTTACGAAGCAGACCACACAATGAAGTGACAGATGGACCGTCAATCAAAGTGTCTATTGCATCTGAAGCTGATATTCGGGAAATATCATATACATATTGCAATTGCTTGTCACTCAAGGAAGTGAATGTTTCTTTCAGTTTAGTGAAGTCTTCAACTGGAGAAATTTTTTCGCAGTCATGAAATTTCTTAAAGTCTGCATTATCATCTACTATATAAATTGCTGAAGATGCTGAAAGTACTGCTATCTGTTGCAGATGACAAAGAACTCATCTCGTAAGAACTGCTGAAGTCAGAATGATTTGGATCTTTAGAGTTTAAAACACCTATCGAAGGAGAAACACTTGCTGAAGAATTAGCTAAAGCTTTAGTAGTAGCTGGTTTAATGTTAATGTAGGGCAAATCTCCAGAATCGCTAAACTTTTCGTCATCAGTTCCACTACTTACCACTTCAAAGTTTCGTAACAATCTCACATAAACACTACCAGATCCAGCAAGCTCTTTAACTGAACGACCATTCCACTCGAATCCCTCCTTGCATTGAGGAATGGTACCTTGTTTTCCACACATATTTATAAATTCAAAATCTTCTGGTGTTACATCCTTAAATTCATCTGTAGATTTGATGACATCACAAATTTCCCCACGAATATCTTTTTCGGATGCATCGATAGGCAAAGAAGGAAGTAGCCCTGTAACCAATATTAACTTTTCAGACCTTGTAAAAGATTTTGGTTGAGCTGGCATAAAGCGGAAGATAACAACCTTTTTTTGAAAATAACACGTGCTTGACATGCGTCCTTTTTTGTGTTGTGGATATTTCATTGCAGCAATAGAAGATTTTGAATATCTTTTTGGCTTTCTGGGAATAGATGTACTCGACATGCTCCTCATTGTAGAATCATAATTAATTAGAAAATTAGAAGGACCCATAACCTTTTTAACCTCTGTATTAATGTTCTTACCTAAAATATTAAAAGTGACACATAATGTCATATCATTTGTACTTACAATCTTTCCAGTAAGTATTGTAGATTATTAAACCAGTAACAAGCCTACTATAGACATTGGTGTTTTCTACAGGGGGGAGAAGAGGTAGGCAAGGCTGTCAGAGTATAACATTTGCTTATTGTTGGTCCACACTATAACTTTAAGAAGTTTCACTAGTAAGGTGTGTTTCGAGGCATAAAGTTATTCTGATAATTGAGGAGTTACTGTACGAGTGGCTATAGTTCTAGTGACAGTTTTGTCCATATTAACAAATTGTTTTATTTATCCCTCTCAGTAATAATCAGTGTGTTATGCTATCCAATGGATATGATTTAAACGTATCAAATAAATCTTAAGTCTGGTAGATGGACTAGACAACTCTTAATAAAATTATACACTTAAAAACTAAGTTCTTCCTATTAAGTAAGCCCAAATAAATATTATTAATGGCGCAAATACATAAGGTATTGCACAAGTGAATATAACTCGAAACAGTTATTTATTTCAGAAATAAAGCAGCAAGCTTGTTGGGAGAAGGAAAAAAACAAAAAAAAAACAAAAAAAAATACAAAACACCGGAAAATTTCTTTGTGTTGCAGCAACCCTTTCCATTTTGGGGATGGGTTCCACACACGATTTTCAGTTTCATTGCTGCTTGCAGAAATCATCACATCCACTTTAGTATTGAGGTGGTTTCTGCTTAGGGATTATTTTTTTAGAAGTTCAGTTAAGCTGTCATTAATTTGGCTTTGCCAAGAATTTAATGTAACAAGACAATAGTAATAAGAATTCAGTCTGAACAAACTCCTACAGCCTTAAAAAGCTGTGCATAATATTTCCCCTACCTCTCTTAACAGTAATACCACCACAGGCTCAAAACAGTTATAAAGCCACCTCTTTGTACAAGCTGGTTGCTCAGTTAATGTTAATTATGCATGTGTGATTAAGTAATGCTTGTTGACTAAACCACACATTCCACTAAACTATTTCATTACTGATATGCATGGCTGATAGAGCCTGTTTTTTCTGCCAATGATAAAAAATTACACCATGCCATACTATTTGGCTCAGACTTAAATTTAAGCATTGTAAGCTTTTCCTATATTTTAACTCCCTATTAGCTACATTTTCAGTACAATAGATAATTTTTCATCATTGTAAATCGTAGAATATGTGACAGTACTTGGTAAAGGGACCAGTGGCTTTAAAAATTGAATGAGTTATTAATACCACCTTGTAGAGCACTTCCTATAGAGCATTTTGATACCAAGCTTGGTTCACTAAATATACCAGCTGGCAATCTAACCAACTTGAGCACAGTTAATTTGAGAAATCTGAAGTGATTATAGGTAAGGGTCTGGCCTGGACTCCAACTTCAAGACCTCCTAAATAACCACACCAACTTGTATAGCTTGATTGTTCACTTTTATTATTTCTGATTCTACCAGCTACAATGCTATAACACAATTTATAAGAACTTGACCAAGATTTTCCAGGTCCAGGTAATTTGTTGCTAGGCAACAAATTGAACCCCCTTCCAAAACCAGGTAATTTGTTGCTAGGCAACAAATTGAACTCCCAGGGTTTCAATTACTAGCAGGATAGATTCCATGCAGGGAGTGCTGAGGGAAGGTAAAAAAAATAAATAAAAACTTTCAGCTACTCTAATTTGGTGTCAGTGTAGCTAAAGGATAGGAGATACCAGTGGGCTAATAAAATCCACAAAAAAAATTTTGTCTGGGGACCTACTGTACATTTTTGATTTTACATATTGGTCCCTTTTCCCAGGTACTGTCACATGTTAAAGTTGTCCAAGACTTTGTGTCCATGTGCATAAAATACATGGGAAGTGCAGGATGCTGGTTCACTTGTGTAAGGCTTTATAGCTATCCTGCCAAAGTTTCAGAAAATACTCAAATGAAATAATTTAGACATTTTATTAAAACATTTCATTACTTAAACCAGACATTAATCAATCTGAATCCAATTTAGATTTTGTGTGTAAAACAGATTTGAACTACACCAAATAAAGCAGAGACTACAAGGTGAATTTACCTGATTAAATATGTATACATAACACCAGAAGGCTGCTCTGTGCTCTCCCAGGCAACTGTGACCCTTAGCCATTCAGCCTGGGACCAGGTTTCCCACAGTGGTAGAATGGCTATCTGGGTTAGGTGCTGCCACCACCTATAAGCCACTGGTGGCCAACCATAGACTATCAATCTACAACTCTCAGCACTCATCCTTCAAGAAGGTTTATAAGGTCCACCTACCCACAATAAGGAATTGATCCAAGATCTACATATGTCATCAGACACCAGAAGACTCAAACAATTGACATGCTAACTCTCATCAACTGCCCTATGTGCCTCAATGCTAACTGTATAGTAGTTGCAGATAAGTTGGAAGTCAGGTCAGCTCACTAACTGTCACTTGCAGACAAAACTATGCAAGAGACAAAACTGTGAAACAGTCATCCTAATATATATGCTCAAAAGTTTCAGTTTCATTCTCCAACAAGAGTGATCTCTGCACTGCACACAACAGTCTCAGCCATATACTATGCCATTATTATCATGCTACCAGTAGTTGAGGGGGAGACAGAGATAGTCTCTGCAATAATCCAAGCCTTTCTTATAGATAGTGGTCCAGGGACAATTCCAGAGCACTAACAAACTAACAACGGGGAGGGGCCCAAGTATTTCTTAAAAGTTTATTAAAAAATATAAATGATTTCGAAAAGAAAGGGCACAAATTGGCATGCACAAACAAAATTTCACAAACAAACACAAACAAAATTTCCTGTATTGTTATCTTGTGCAAATAATTTTCCATAAACTTGGTTGAGGGGGTTAGGGAGTGACCCTTCTAGAATCCTTCCTCCCTCCCCTTTGTGTTTGCCTCAGCACACACACCTCCATTAGATCAACTTCACAACCTACTCTGCAATTTCAGAAAAGTTCCAGGATATAACCCTGAAAATATTATGGTTAAGTGGTAAAAACCACCAACAGTCTGTGCAGCAATCATTAGTGCCACTGACATTCTAATGCATTAATTGAGAGCTATTACATGTGAAAACAACATTTTCCCATTACCATTAATCAACCACAGCAGCTACAAAAAATTCTTTATACTATGGATTCTTACTGTGGATGGAATCTCGACATTGCTTTCGTAAGATAGCTCTATCACCAACTTTAGTCACTCCTAGAGCACTGAGATCTTGATCAGTCAAAAGCGAGACAGTCGATGTGAAAATCTACCACAAAACATAATTATAGAAAGCTAAAGTTGAGTACGTGTAACAAATATATTTACACCCATCTGGGATTTCTAAAAAAAGAAAAGAAAAAAAAATTCAGTTGTAATTGCTTCACTGCAGTTTTATGCCACAAAAAACAACAACTATTTGTATGATAGTTATTTGATTTTTGTACATGCCTCAATATATTTACATTAAATGTCACATTCAGTGCTAAATTTTTTACTTCCCTGTCAAAAATGCACAATTCTGTACTTCACTCATGTATGTTTAACCCTCAGTGGAGTGAACCCACTACACAATGCAGAGGTGTAAGAGCCACATACCAGAGCCTTTTTAAGCTCATATTAACAAGCATTTGAATCCTTTCTTCTA
>WLWD01005655.1_pt1 | contig 15501 bp, 7 predicted proteins | sample 6712731 | NCBI WGS metagenome assembly WLWD01 (sample SAMN12718690, study PRJNA576275) | sponge metagenome | isolation source: marine sponge | host: Mycale hentscheli | place: New Zealand: South Island, Marlborough, Capsize Point | collected 2014-11-01
AGATCCATTATCCTTCCTTTGTTAGATAATTTGATCCAGCAAACGAATGATAGATTTGGTAGCACTCAGATGATAGTAGCAAAGTTAATTAATTTAGTGCCTTCTGTAATTACTAAATTTACTGAACTTTCATATGAGGATGCAACATCGTTCTTTAAGGATGATTTGCCTAGTTCTTCTTTGGTTCCCACTGAAGTGTGGAGGTGGAGGCAGAAATGGTGCCAGGTGGATGCTGCTGAGCAACCTGCTACACTCTACGCTGCTTTAAAAGCATGTGATAAAGATTTTTTCCCTAACATTCATGTATTTTTAGGTATTGCTTGTACGATTCCGGTTACTTCATGTGAAAATGAGAGGGCCAATAGTGTACTTAAAAACTTAAAGACCTTTTTACGTAATACAATGGGGCAAGAGAGGCTTTCATCATTAGCACTTATGCACATTCATTACAATTTACCAATTAATCTTGATGATGTTATAGACACCTTTAATTCAATTCTAATTCAGTTAATTTCTCCAAGTCTAACTGCTATATATTGTCAATCATGTATCACTTAAGGCATTGAATAAACTGATAAATTGGGGCCCATAAAAGTGGGTATAATTTTTTTGCACATGTGGAAGTATCAACTTGGTGTTCAAAAAGAGCCCCCCCTTTTCAAATCCTGGATCCGCCTCTGGTCCATTAACCCATATACCAGTTTGTAAATGGTTGCTTCTTTGTCGTTATTTGATTCTACTTCAAACTGCAAACAAGAAATGTTGTTTTTATAAATTGCAATATCAGGGACTTTTTCTCTTTCAAAAATAGTGGGGACATTGGGAATCCCACATGCTATCTTTACCTCCACACCATAACAGTTTGCATAGGAGGACATAGTAAGTCATACATACCAGCCACCACCTTCTTGTGATCAATATTAACTTCACTTCCACCAGTAGGGCATTTACATCGTAAGCATATGAATTGATAGGATTAGGATCATCACTTCTCATTGCGATTAAATTAAAAGGATCATCTGATGAGCAACTGGCACTGGGAGGGCCCTAGCCCTAGCCCAACTGGCACTGGGAGGGCCCTAGCCCTAGCGTAACTGGCACTGGGAGGGCCCTAGCCCTAGCCCAACTGGCACTGGGAGGGCCCTAGCCCTAGCCCAACTGGCACTGGGAGGGCCCTAGCCCTAGCCCAACTGGCACTGGGAGGGCCCTAGCCCTAGCCCAACTGGCACTGGGAGGGCAACAGGTAACAGTTGCATGAGAAGATGGGGAAAGCACATACTGACTTATGTTTTGTGGATTACTTGGTATACTCACTCCATATCTTGGAGTAGGATTGCTGACCTAAAGACATACGAGTTAATTCAAGAATCAATCGCGTATAATGGTGACTTACTTCTTCTGCCATCTCCAGACTTGACTAGCTCCGTCGTTAAAAAAGAAGTACTTACTGTCCTGTCATTTGACACACACGTGATACTGACGTTTTCATCCTACATCAACGACTTGTACTGCGCACGCCACTATAGTTGCGTGACCAATCAAATAGCTGTATCCTTCCCTCTGCCCCCGCCCATTAATCAAAGGAAGGTAAGGGTCGGCGACGACTAGCTTTCATTCAGTTACCCCACTCTCTAATTTACATTCCAGTGGGAAATTGCTCGGCTTAATTGACCACCTCCCGATTTCGGGCAGCAGAACAAATTATTTACGAGAAGAGAGGAACACTCTGGCAGTCAGCTTCCAGGATGTGGAGGAATACACTCTGGCAGTCAGCTTCCAGGATGTGGAGGAATACACTCTGGCAGTCAGCTTCCAGGATGTGGAGGAATACGCTCTGGCAGTCAGCTTCCAGGATGTGGAGGAATACGCTCTGGCAGTCAGCTTCCAGGATGTGGAGGAATACGCTCTGGCAGTCAGCTTCCAGGATATGGAGGAATACGCTCTCGCAGTCAGCTTCCAGGATGTGGAGGAATACGCTCTGGCAGTCAGCTTCCAGGATGTGGAGGAATACACTCTGGCAGTCAGCTTCCAGGATATGGAGGAATACGCTCTGGCAGTCAGCTTCCAGGATGGTTTTTGATGATAGCCTCTGGCATCAGCTAGCTTCGCTTCGGTGTGTTTACTACGCTCTTGGCCTTTCAGCTTCCTTATTTGTGAGTACTACGCTCTGGCAGTCAGCTTCCAGGATGTGGAGGAATACGCTCTGGCAGTCAGCTTCCAGGATGTGGAGGAATACGCTCTGGCAGTCAGCTTCCAGGATGTGGAGGAATACGCTCTGGCAGTCAGCTTCCAGGATGTGGAGGAATACACTCTGGCAGTCAGCTTCGAGGATGTGGAGCAATACAGTTCTAAACTAGCAACTCTCATCACCGAAAATTACTACCAGTTAGTGTATAACACACAAACACACACACATACAGAGTGCAGGAAGATTGGTAGGGCTGCATTGGGGGGCAAAGGGGGCACTCGTCCCCCCATAGAAAAGCTTTGGCCTCCCCCTAGAGATCGTTCGTCCCTCCTAGGTTCATTTTTTGTATGCAGCCCTTGTTGGTAAAGGGTCATCAAGAGATTGTTCGTGTGCCGCCTGGTTGGTAAAGTGTCATCAAAAATGCGTTAAATGGGGTATGACTACGGTACAGAACGTACTATGTATCTCAATCCAACCACTATTGATTTATAGCCGCTCTAGAATGCTTGCCTCCATCAATTGAATGGTAACCATGGCACCTGATCGGGAGAGTACGGCATATTGGAGCACCCAATGGTTAGTCCTACTTGGTTGTGCACTAAATTTTGTCGAGTGCTAAGTAGGTATTGGAAAATTTCAAAATAATTTGTTGATACTTCTTTACAAAATAACGCACCTAAATATTCAACTAATAAAAGCTAATGAAGGATTGTCTGAAGATGAAGATAATCCAGCAGTTACTGATGGCATTGTCACTCTTGTGTGTATGTTTGTGTGTTTGTAGAGTGTACCCGAACTTGTGTCATGCCCTGGCTAACTTTGCGCGAGACGAGCTGGAGTGGGAGGAGCTCCAAAAGACTTGTACGTAGCCTTCAGAGATTTTACGGTAAGTAATAAATTTTTTATAAAGATAAAAGATATCAATTTTTAAGTCTACGTAGGTAGTATAATTTAATAACATTATAAGATGTTTCGTACCCGAGAAAATTAAGAAGAAAACTTCAAACAATGTGATGATATTAAATTATACTACGTACAGTTAAAAATTCATATCTTTTAGACTTTATTAGAGTACGACGTAGTAAATATGAATATTATTAGTATAATAAAATTAAGAAATAAATGTGGTATGTGGTTACAATTAATAACTGCAAAAACTTGGTTGCAGGTGACTACTAGCTCTATACATGTACTAAAATTTAATTTTGACAATGGGTTTGAAGGTCAATTTAATCTTTTAATGTGTGTGTGTGTGTGTGTGTCGACAGTTTGCTACGTATCGCTGGTCAAGTGGTGCGCACCCATCCAGTACAATCCGGAACTGACTCTAGGTTCGTTTATTTGCCTGGAGTGTCAGACGTCCATACCGGACGTAGAGCAGCAGTTCATGCTCACGCAGCCGACCGCCTGCAAGAACCCAAGGTGTCAGAACAGGCGCAGCTTCATATTGGATATGACCAAGTCTCAGTTTGTGGACTTCCTGAAAGTCAGGATTCAAGAGACCCAGCAGGAGATGCCTCGTGGGTCTGTGCCACGCAGGTAAGGGCAGAGTTAGTGGTGCTGGAGGTGTAGGATAGTGGCACAGTTAGTGGTGCTGGAGGTGTAGGATAGTCGCAGAGTTAGTGGCACTGGAGGTAGGATAGTGGCAGAGTTAGTGGTGCTGGAGGTGTAGGATAGTGGCACAGTTAGTGGTGCTGGAGGTGTAGGATAGTGGCACAGTTAGTGGTGCTGGAGGTGTAGGATAGTAGCAGAGTTAGTGGTGCTGGAGGTGTAGCATAGTGGCAGAGTTAGTGGCACTGGAGGTGTAGGATAGTGGCAGAGTTAGTGGTGCTGGAGGTGTAGGATAGTGGCAGAGTTAGTGGTGCTGGAGGTGTAGGATAGTGGCAGAGTTAGTGGTGCTGGAGGTGTAGGATAGTGGCACAGTTAGTGGCACTGGAGGTGTAGGATAGTGGCACAGTTAGTGGTGCTGGAGGTAGGATAGTGGCACAGTTAGTGGTGCTGGAGGTGTAGGATAGTGGCAGAGTTAGTGGTGCTGGAGGTGTAGGATAGTGGCACAGTTAGTGGTGCTGGAGGTGTAGGATAGTGGCACAGTTAGTGGTGCTGGAGGTGTAGGATAGTGGCAGAGTTAGTGGTGCTGGAGGTGTAGGATAGTGGCACAGTTAGTGGTGCTGGAGGTGTAGGATAGTGGCACAGTTAGTGGTGCTGGAGGTGTAGGATAGTGGCAGAGTTAGTGGTGCTGGAGGTGTAGGATAGTGGCACAGTTAGTGGTGCTGGAGGTGTAGGATAGTGGCAGAGTTAGTGGTGCTGGAGGTGTAGGAATAGGTGCACCTTTAGTTGTGCTGTAAGGTGTAGGATCGTGGCCGCGTTAGGGTGCTGGATGATTGTAGGATCTATGGCACTACAGTTGGTGGGCTGAGTGTTGATATTGGCACAGTTAGTTGGTGCTAGTGGAGGTGTCCGATAGTCGGATAGTGGCACTTTGTCTGGCACCTGGAGGGTGTAGGATTAGTGCAGAGTGAGGGTTGGTGTGAGTTGACCTGGGGAGAGATAGTGGCACAGTTAGTGGCACTGGAGGTGTAGGATAGTGGCACACTTAGTGGTGCTGGAGGTGTAGGATAGTGGCACAGTTAGTGGTGCTGGAGGTGTAGGATAGTGGCACAGTTAGTGGCACTGGAGGTAGGATAGTGGCACAGTTAGTGGTGCTGGAGGTGTAGGATAGTGGCACAGTTAGTGGCACTGGAGGTAGTATAGTGGCACAGTTAGTGGTGCTGGAGGTAGGATATGGCACAGTTAGTGGTGCTGGAGGGTAGGTAGTGCAAGTTAGTGGTGCTGGGTGTAGGAATAGGGGCGAGTTGTGGTGCTGGAGGTAGGGATAGTGCCGTTAGTGGTGATGGCAGGAGTAGGATAGTGGCACAGTTAGTGTGCTGGAGTGTAGATGTGGGCAGATTAGTGTGCTGGAGGTGTATGTGATAGTGTCAACAGTTAGTGGCACGGGAGGTAAGTATAGTGCACGTTAGTGCTACTGGAGAGTGTAGGTATGGCACACGTTAGTGGTTGTGGGAGGTGTTGGATTTACCGTGGCACAGTTATGGGTGCTGTGAGGTGTAGTATATTAAGTGGCACCAGTTCAGTGGCAATGGAGGTAGGATATGTACCCAGGTTAGTGGCACGGGTAGGATAGTGGCACGTTAGTGGTGCTGGAGGTGGATAGTTGCACAGTTAGTGGTGCTGGAGTTGTAGTATAGTGGCACAGTTTGTGGTGCTGAGGGTAAGGAAGTGCACAGTGTAGTTGTGCCTGGAGGTGTTGATAGGGCACCGTTTAGCTGGGTTTTGCTGGAGGTGTAGGATAGTGGCACAGTTAGTGGTGCTGGAGGTGTAGGATAGTGGCAGAGTTAGTGTTGCTGGAGTTAGGATGGGCCAGTTAGTGTGCTGGACACCTTTTGTCTGGGACTGTTGACCAGCCCAGACATGGACAACTACATGAAATACATGAACACTTACATATCATCTTACACTTACTCAACACAATTTGTCACCTTCCATTTATGTACATATGTTTTCTCCTACTCCCATCTCTCTTTAATGATATTCATGCTTAATGTTAACCCACAGCACAGTCATCTTTTCATTTCTGTTATAAGCCACAGGCAAGTTCCATTAAAATTTGTTGCTCACCTCTGACAGTCTAGAGACACAAGAAAATCTGTAGTTAGTGCTCGCTTTTGCCCTGCTACGCAAGACTGCAAGCTTCACGGCCAGCGGTTGCGGGTAGTTTTAGGGCGGAGCCTGTTAAGTGAGCTGCCTGGTCCTTCACGCCTTGTGCGAGAAGACCTCTGACGGTGCCGTAACCAAGCTTCCCACACGAAAGCCTGAGGCTACCTACACACGAGCCTCACAATCTACACACCCCCCCATTACAAGCCTCCATAACCAAGGCCCTGGGTACGGTCACTATCATTGGTCCTTCGAGCCTTGGTTCGAATCGGCACTACTGCCTGCTAGACCACTACCATCTCTCTTATCGAACGTTCGGTCCTACTTTCGAGTTCAGTACAGTCCTTTGTCGCTCGTAGCTAGACTATCACTTGTCGTACTTTGTTGTTTATTCAATTCCAACCTGTAACTTCGATTCTACTGCATCACTTCTGCTTCACTTCGACCTACCTACGTCTACTATGGCTCTACAATCATCCAAAGACTCGTTGCAGACTGATCTGGAACATCTGAAACGCCGGCGCGCATACAAGCGTGGCTTGGTGACTAAAACAGAACGCAAGATAAAGTCCCTTTTCGAGAGTCATCCTGACGACTGGGACCCGGTCGCAATCGATGACCTTTCAGATGAACTATCCTCAGCCGTCACGGCTCACGATGTATTCCAATCACAAATTGACGAATTGCTCTTGGCTGACGCTGCTGCTTACGACTTGGAGCAGTCCGAAGCCGAGAAACACTCTGAACTCCACTCCAGCCTGCGTCTCTCTCTCAAACGTGTGAGACAGCAGCAACAAGTATGGACTGGCAGCATCAGTTTGGTGGCCGATCTCGATCGTCTATCACTCATCACTGACAAGTCTACTTCACGTTTTGCCACAAAGCTTGAGAACTTCTCAACTAGTTGTCGTTCTCTATTCAACACTCCTCCTGCTTTGCAGTCACATCCTGCCCTCAAGGACAGAATCCAGACCTTTAAGAAGTCTATCGACGAGTTCACGAACGATATCGAATCCGCCGCATCTTCAGCTACATCATCGTCTATATCTACGTCTACTTCATCTACCGATTTACGACCACGAATGGCTCCACTGAACCTGGAGATCCCCAAGTACCACGGGGACCCTCTCCAGTGGGAGGCTTTTGAGCTAGAATTAGTCTCTGCTCAAACATCGTGCAGTGGGATTTTCCGACACTGACAAATACGCCATTATTCGTCAGGCTATTGTCCCTCCTCAGGGCAAAGCACTTGTTTTCGACCGCCTCAAGTCTGGGGCATCGGTGGACGACCTCATTCTGGACTTACGCAAGACATACGGGAGACCACAACTGGTCATTCCAATTCTTGTCCAGAAGATCGCAGAACCTCCCAGGACCGATCAGTCAGCTACAGCGCTCCGACGTTTTAAAGAGTCTGTGTTAGACACGTACAGGGCCCTGGACACGCATCTACACGGTGACCTTGGCCTCTTCCTTCCGCACTTCCTTCGCCCCTTCTTGGATGGGAAGTTGCGGGAGGATTGGGAGCGTCTGCTTTTTGAAAAGTTGCCTAATCCAACCATGAAGGACTTGGGTGACTTCATTGAGCAGAGGCTCCTCTGGGCAGATACTCAAGCCCGTCCGACACACTCCTCGAACAACAACTTATCGTCGTCGTCTACGTCGTCGTCCTCCACTTCACATCCAACTTCATATCCGCCATCCTCACCTAAGAGGAAGAGTGCCCCACCAGCCAAGTGTGCTTCGTGCGGCGAAGCACACTGGCTGGGCAGGTGTCAAGCTTTTTCTGCTCTTGACACTGACAGCAGGAATAGCCTGGTGCGAGAGAAGCGTTTATGCCTTAACTGCCTTTCTCCCGCCCACGCTGTGCGGCAGTGCACCAACCAACACTCATGTCGCCACTGCAGCCAGAGACACCACACCCTCTTACATCGGGACACACGTCCTAACAATAGCACTCCAGCAGCTCCTCCCACTGCCCCTTCCACTGTGGCAGTAGTGGACACTCCCGTCCATGCAGAACCTGCTTCCGTGGCCCAAGGGTCAGGCAACTTCATTTGCACGGTAGTAGCCCGACTTCAGCACAATGGCAAGATCACGAAAGCCAGAGTGCTCCTGGATCATGGGAGTGGGGGAAGCTTCATGACGGAGGAGCTCGCTACACACCTAGGGTTACCCCGTCACCCACAAGACAGGATATTTGAAGGCTTCGGCCAAGGGACTATTCGCTCCAAACACAAGGTTTTCGTCCCTCTGGCTTCTACAACTTCCACGTTCTCTACCAACCCAATTGAATTTTCAATCTGTGCACACGCACTGACTACTTCACCTCCTTCAGATCGGGACTCCGTGAGGGACTTGGCTACACAACAAGGCCTCGTTCTGAGCGACCCTGAGATGGGGGGTAAGGTGGATATAATTCTCGGAGAAGAGCATCCATGGGACTTATGTGGTGAGGTCTCGAGGATCAATCGTCACCGTTTCATTGCGACAGAATTCGGGTACGGTGTCGTTGGTCCTCTGGCCTCCCGCGCTCAGGTCCTCACTTTGATTCCACAAGATACTAACCTTCATGATGTCCTCGCTCGTCTCTGGTCACTTGACCACGTACCAGAAGCTTCACAACTCACAGCCAATGAACAAAGAGCTGTCCAACACTTCAAAGACACGGTCATACTCAAAGACAACCGTGTCACAGTCGCGCTCCCCTTTAAGCAAGACCCTCCCAAGCTCGGAGACACAAAACGACAGGCACTGTCGAGATTCTTCCACAATGAGCGCTCCCTCAGAGCCAAAGGGAAACTCGAGGATTTCGACACTGCACTCCGTGAGTACATCGACCTCGGTCACGCCCACGTAGTGCCCCGGGATCAACTACAACCACTCACTCCTGTCTACTACATGCCGGTCCACGGGGTGTTTAAGGACACCTCGTCAACCACCAAGGTGCGACCAGTTTTTGATGCATCTGCCAAGTCTACTACGGGTGCATCTCTGAACGACTGCTTACTTGTGGGTCCGAACTTATACCCACAACTGGCGGACATTCTCCTTCAGTTCCGTCAACACCCAGTCGGACTCTCCGCGGACATCAGCAAGATGTTCCGTGAGATCCGACTGGCCCCTGATCAGCAAGACCTACATCGCTTTATCTTACGTCAACCTGATGGTCAAGTGGTTGATTGTAGGATGGAGCGTGTTACGTTCGGCGTCGCCTCCTCACCATTTTTGGCAACACAAACACTACGTTTCATTGCCGACCACTACGAATCTACGTTCCCACGAGCAGCCAAGCTGGTCAGAGCAGTCTTCTACGTAGATGATTTCGTCTCGGGTGCTGACAGCATACAAGAAGCCGACAGCATCAGAGATGAACTCTGCGGTCTCCTTTCTAAGGCAGGAATGACGTTAAGAAAATGGAGGTCAAACTCCAAGGAGTTCCTTGACCACACTCCAGCCTGCCTTCGGGAAGTTGAGACCGCACCCCTCCAGCTCCATGAGTCAGCCAAAGCTCTTGGAGTACACTGGAATACAACCAACGACACTCTACACGTTTCTGTCCCTCCACTTCCTTCAGCCAACGTCAAAGTCACAAAACGTTTGGTGGCTTCAATTTCCGCCTCAGTGTTCGACATCATGGGGCTTTTCGCACCCACCACGATCATACCACGTACGATACTTCAGGACACTTGGAAACTTCACCTACCATGGGACAAAGAGCTACCTGACAACCTCAAACAGCTCTGGACTTCTTGGGTTGATGATCTTCCCAACATCCAGAGTCACGCTGTACCAAGACAATTTTTCTCATCAAAACAACCTCACTTATTCAAATCATTACACGGATTCTCGGATGCCTCCACAAAGGCATACGGAGCAGCTGTCTACTTCCGTGCAGTACTGCCAGATGGTTCCATCCAGACTACTCTCATCTCAGCAAAGGCAAGAGTTCTTCCCACAAAGCACACCACAGTTCCTCGTGCGGAGCTGCTGGGAGCTCATCTGCTGGCCAGGCTGCTAGCTCACGTTGGGAACCTTCTGGACATCTCTCACGAACATCTGTTCGCCTGGACAGACAGTGCAATTGTCTTGCACTGGTTGGCCAAAGACTCCACCCAACTTCGAGACAGATTCGTGGCTAACCGTGTACAAGCATGCCACGACCTCCTTCCTCACACCAGATGGAAGCACGTACGTACGGAGGACAACCCGGCTGATTTGGCAAGTCGGGGAGTTGCTGCTTCGGACTTAGTCCACTCCACTCTATGGTGGGCGGGTCCACAGTGGCTCTCCGAGGCGCCTGACAGCTGGCCAGCACTTCCAATATCACGACCTCCAGAAGCTGTACAAGTCTTATCCATTTCGCCTTCACTATCGATGGAAACTCCTCGACACGACTTCCTCAATGAACTCTGGCAACGTTTCTCCTCTCTACACACCTTGGAGAGAACGGTGGCTTGGATCTACCGCTTCTTCAATCGCATCAGACTCAAAATCTCACCTCCAGCAGAGATTCTCACGTCCAAAGAAATTTTCACTTCTCATAACAAACTCATTCAATTGTCTCAGGAACAGGACTTTCCGGAAGTCTTTGTTTACATCAAACAAGACAAGACACTACCTAAACATCACGTCCTACACAAGTTCCTTCCAACACTTCATGACGGCACTTTACGCCTCAAGAGCAGAGTGCGAGATGCAACTTCTCACACTTCACCCAAATTGCTAACGCCTCTTCATCCACATTCTCACTTCACTCGTTTACTACTCCACACTTCTCATCGCTCCTACCTACACCCTGGAGTCGCTGCCCTACAAAGCATCATAGCAGACAAGTTCTATGTCTCTGGACTTAGAAATATTCTGAAGAAGATCAGCAGAGCGTGTCCAGCCTGCCAACGGGCATACGCTCGGCCCCTTTCCCAACAGCTAGGGATGTTGCCTGCAGTACGCACCACTCCCTCTCCACCATTCATGAAAGTCGGCATCGATTTTGCTGGCCCTCTACAGATACGTCGCGGCTACACTCGCAAACCTCTCTTCGAGAAATGTTATGTGGCTGTGTTCGTTTGCATGGCTACCAAAGCCATTCACCTGGATCTATGCGCCTCCCTCTCCACGGAGGACTTCCTGGCTACCCTCACACGCTTCGTGTCAAGACGTGGCTGCCCCTCAGACATCTTTTCCGATAATGGCAGCAATTTCGTGGGGGCCCGGGAGGAAATCCGGGAGTTGGAGGCACTCCTCGGATCCAGGGAAACCAAGGAAGGAACATCACACTTCGCTCAAAGAAATGGAATATCATGGCACAACATCCCGCCCAGAGCACCACATTTTGGCGGCCTCTGGGAGGCAGCCGTTCGCACTATGAAGATGCTTCTCAAAAAGAATTTGTCACCACATACGCTCAGGTTCGACGAACTATACACCCTTCTAGCCGAGGCAGAGTCTATACTCAACTCGCGACCTCTCACACCCATCCTGGAAGACGAGTCAAACATTGGAGATGTCATCACAGCAGGCCATTTCCTGATAGGCCGCCCTCTCCGAGCTCTACCTGCACAAGAACCACCTTCAGGAAAGATTTCTACACTTCGCAGATGGCGATTAGTTTCAAAGATTAAACACGAACTATGGGAATCATGGTTAAAATTATACTTGGCTACTCAACATCAACGATACAAATGGACAAAGACACAACAGAATCTACAAGTTGGGGACCTAGTCTTTGTGAAGGACGAGGTCCTCAAAGTCAGACAATGGCCCTTAGCTCGCATCATCAAGACTTTTCCTGGCGATGACGGCCAGGTGAGAGCAGTTAGACTCCGTTGTCATGGCAAGGAATACACCCGCGCCATCCAACTACTAATACCATTCACGCCAGATTCTTCCCCATCGACAGACGATTCATCTACTCATCCAACTTGAACCTTCGATCAACTTTCGGCTCTTCACGCGACATCACCTCTTCACTTCTACAGGCCCGGGAGTCTGTCTGGGACTGTTGACCAGCCCAGACATGGACAACTACATGAAATACATGAACACTTACATATCATCTTACACTTACTCAAAACAATTTGTCACCTTCCATTTATGTACATATGTTTTCTCCTACTCCCATCTCTCTTTAATGATATTCATGCTTAATGTTAACCCACAGCACAGTCATCTTTTCATTTCTGTTATAAGCCACAGGCAAGTTCCATTAAAATTTGTTGCTCACCTCTGACAGTCTAGAGACACAAGAAAATCTGTAGTTAGTGCTCGCTTTTGCCCTGCTACGCAAGACTGCAAGCTTCACGGCCAGCGGTTGCGGGTAGTTTTAGGGCGGAGCCTGTTAAGTGAGCTGCCTGGTCCTTCACGCCTTGTGCGAGAAGACCTCTGACGGTGCCGTAACCAAGCTTCCCACACGAAAGCCTGAGGCTACCTACACACGAGCCTCACAATCTACACACCCCCCCATTACAAGCCTCCATAACCAAGGCCCCGGGTACGGTCACTATCACAGTTAGTGGCACTGGAGGTGTAGGATAGTGGCAGAGTTAGTGGTGCTGGAGGTGTAGGATAGTGGCAGAGTTAGTGGTGCTGGAGGTGTAGGATAGTGGCACAGTTAGTGGCACTGGAGGTAGGATAGTGGCACAGTTAGTGGCACTGGAGGTGTAGGATAGTGGCAGAGTTAGTGGTGCTGGAGGTGTAGGATAGTGGCACAGTTAGTGGTGCTGGAGGTGTAGGATAGTGGCACAGTTAGTGGCACTGGAGGTGTAGGATAGTGGCACAGTTAGTGGTGCTGGAGGTGTAGGATAGTGGCACAGTTAGTGGTGCTGGAGGTGTAGGATAGTGGCAGAGTTAGTGGTGCTGGAGGTGTAAAATAGTGGCAGAGTTAGTGGTGCTGGAGGTGTAGGATAGATGGCAACGTTATGGTGCGGGAGGTGTAGGAAGTGGCAGAGTTAGTGGTGCTGAGGTGTGGATAGTTGCAGATTTTCGTGTGCTGGAGGTGTAAGTAGTGGCACAGTTAGTGTGCTGGAGGTGTAGGATAGTGGCACAGTTTAGTGCACTGGAGTAGGAGAGTGGCACAGTTAGTGGTGCTGGAGGTAGGGATATTGGCACAGTTATTGGCACTGGGGTAGGAGGATAGTGGCACAGTTAGTGGATGCGGAGGTGTAGGATGTGGCAAGTTAGTGGCACTGGAGGTAGATAGTGTGCACAGTTAGTGGGTGCTGGAGGTTTGTAGGTAGTGGGCACAGTTTTAGTGGCACTTGAGGTGTAGCTTAGTGTGCAGAGTTTATGGTGCTGGAGTGTAGGATAGTGGCAGAGTTAGTGGTGCTGGAGGTGTAAGGATATGCACACAGTTAGTGGCACTGCGGAGTAGGATAGTGGGCACAGTTAGTGGGCACTGGAGGTGTCGGAATAGTGGCAGAGTTAGTGGTGCTGGAGGTGTAGGATAGTGGCACAGTTAGTGGCACTGGAGGTGTAGGATAGTGGCACAGTTAGTGGTGCTGGAGGTGTAGGATAGTGGCACAGTTAGTGGTGCTGGAGGTGTAGGATAGTGGCACAGTTAGTGGTGCTGGAGGTGTAGGATAGTGGCACAGTTAGTGGTGCTGGAGGTGTAGGATAGTGGCAGAGTTAGTGGTGCTGGAGGTGTAGGATAGTGGCACAGTTAGTGGTGCTGGAGGTGTAGGATAGTGGCACAGTTAGTGGTGCTGGAGGTAGGATAGTGGCACAGTTAGTGGTGCTGGAGGTGTAGGATAATGGCACAGTTAGTGGCACTGGAGGTAGGATAGTGGCACAGTTAGTGGTGCTGGAGGTGTAGGATAGTGGCACAGTTGACCAGCAGTATAATTGTATTAAAATCATTCTTATCTCGCCATCGTAAGATATGAAGGAGTCGTATCTCTCTCTAATAGTGTGCGTAAAAAAACTCTGAAACTGTATGTTATGTTTTTATACCTGTTTTGGGCGCCTTGGTAACAGAGGTGCTTGTATCTTGGGAGTTTGAAAGAGATGTTAAATGATATCTAACTCTAAACTCCCTTTTTTAGCAAAAGTGGTAATAATGTATTGTCACATGAGTATAGTATGATGTCACATGACTACAGTATGATGTCACATGACTACAGTATGATGCCACATGACATGCCAGTGTAGCATCTTTGTTACATTGATGATGTCATTTAAAAGTGTATTTGTGTGTGTTTGACCCCATACCTGTGTGTATATGCATGTTAGTTTGGCAGTAGAGTAGACACGCAAGAAGAAAGGAAGAATAGTTTAACAGAGTACGAGTTGAGACGCATCTATGAAATGAATGATGATATCAACGTTTACCAGAACCTAGTCAGTTCCCTAGATCATGAGAGGGGCGTGGCATCATTCATTCCAACTTTAGGTAATGATGAGGTGAAAAGGGGCGTGCTACTGATGCTGTTTGGAGGCGTTCCCAAGACAACGCTGGAAGGCACCCGTCTCCGTGGCAATATCAACGTGTGTATCGTCGGTGACCCGAGCTGCGGTAAAAGTCAATTTCTCAAGTGAGTCATTCAAACGCACATACATACTTACACAGTGCTAGCAACTAGGGGGGGGGGGGAGAACAATAGAATCTCAGAATTGTGAACTAAGCCAAACAACTAATTATGATTTTTAAATAAAAAAATAAAATAAATACAATAAAAAAGAAGAAAAAAAAGAATAAATAAACTAGTGATGTGCTTGAGCACAAATGGCGAGCGAGCCTGATAGTTAGGTAACATAAAATGTTACTATTTTTAGCTTACTTCATGCAAACACTATAATAGCAGTTATGACCTTTTATTTCAGCAAACTAATACCAAATCACCTTCCTACCTGATTATGGTAACTTTTGTAGTATCAAACATCTGCCATTCTTATAATCTCAATCACCAGTAACTCTTGAACAAGCTCTCAGCTACGATAAAAAATAAACCAGTGTTATTATTTGTAATTTGAGCCAACAAATATGGAATTACTACTTACATCATTCTTGAGTATTGATAACTTCTGTAGTATCAAATTGAAGTTACTTTGACCATCTGAATTACCTTGAAAACAAGCTCTCAACTACAAAAACAAAAGACAATCAATTTTAGCACACAAATACAAAATTATTTTCTTACCTCATTTTCTTGAGCAGTGGTAACTTTTGTAGTACCAAATTTGAGCCAATCTGACTATTTGAATTTACCAGTCACTGTTGACAACAAGCTCTTAGCTACAAAAAAGAAAGGCCAGAGTTATTTTGCATAATTAGCTAACAAATATGCAATTACTTACTTATCTCAGCTTCCCTCGAGAAGTAGTAGCTTCCTTAGCATTAACATTACGGCATTCTGACTACCAACAGCTCTTGACAACCAACAACCGGCACTCCGTATCCCCCCAATAAAACGGCGAAGTTTTGAAATTAAGTCTGGAAAAGGGTCTTCAATGCCATAGTAACCAGGTAGAATCAACTTTAAAATACTATAAATAAAATAAATACAATAAATAAGTAAAAAAATGATTAAGTAAATAAATTGCACGAATTAAGCATTCAGTTGCTGCTATTACAGGGTACAGGGTACAGGGTACAGGGTACA
>WLWD01003674.1_pt1 | contig 15500 bp, 4 predicted proteins | sample 6712731 | NCBI WGS metagenome assembly WLWD01 (sample SAMN12718690, study PRJNA576275) | sponge metagenome | isolation source: marine sponge | host: Mycale hentscheli | place: New Zealand: South Island, Marlborough, Capsize Point | collected 2014-11-01
TCGAGAGTTCTCAGTGTAACAACTATTATGCAAGAAGTAAACCCACTGATATACATTAAGTATTCTTGTTATTCTAGAAAAAGGTTTCAAATCTTCATGACAGCTTAGAAAAGCAGTTCAATCCTGAAGAAAGGTATAGTTGATGTAACTTTATTATATTTTTTAAATATTTTGTTTCCTACCTCCAGCTCAACATCTCAACACAATAAGGAAGTGGCTGCAGGCATTACTGAAGAAATTCAGTGTGACCCAGATAACGAATATTCTTTGGATATGATAAAATGTAAAAAAAATTGGCAAAATAATACACTTTTATTATGTCTATTTAGTGGCAGTAAAACGTAAATATGAATATTTACGAAGAACAGTGATTCGGTTCAGTTAAAAGCATAAAAATATCAAAATATGATCAGCGCAAACAGAGGGTTGTTAGTGTACACTTGTACAAAATGTAATAATTTTACACATGTTTGTATATTGAAGGCTTTTCTTCGACGTAAAAGTGTAGTCTTGCCTGAAGAAAAACTTCATTTCGAAAAACTCACAAAAGAGTACATGACAGACGAATCAGATGGAGATTCCGATGTTATCATTCTACACAAACATGAATGGAGATCAGACAGTAAGTAACTGTATATAGTCAAATAGCTTAAACTAAACAACCACTTTTGATCAGTTCCTTAACTATCTTTCATGGCGTAACTCTCGCCCTCATTAGTTAACTTCTTTCTTCCTTTGTATTCATATATATATATATATATATATATATATAATTAGACGAGAGGTACAAAAGAAAGGGAATTAGCGGAAGTAGTTGCACTCCATCTAAGCCAAGAAGGCTTGGAAATCCCTCTGTCTCCATCCCTCCAGTAGGAGCTCCAGAGTGGGCAGTATGTCCTAATTGGAGAAAACAAGGTAATTCTTCATACAGGTATTTTAATGTGAATATATGAGGTAATTATAAGTGGCTACCTGTAGCAAATCAAATTTCAGATAACCAGCCATTATATATACAGTATATACTAGTGATGTGCTTGAGCACAAATGGCGAGCGAGCCTAAAGACTATACTATTTTTATATGAATGATTTTGACTTCTAACACTGAAGATACTGATAAGGTCCAGTTTTTTAATTTCGCATACACGGTAAAGGGATTTCAGTGCCATAGTAACAACTCTCTGCAACTGCTTGAATTGAAGGAAAAACAACAACAACAAAACAATACACGTTATTAGTTTTCTTTGTAATATTCTTTAGCTAATAGTGGTTGTAACACACAATGCTTTGACAAAACTGGAAATGAACCTACACAGACTTACCTTCGCAGTAGTCTAGTTGACAATGTATTTTCAAGTAAATACTGTTGCGCACGGCTTATAACCATGACAAAGAGCGCATTGACCTACCACCGCCACTAACTCGAATAGAAATGGAAGTCCCTTAAGTTTTCAAGTTTGAACTGCACCCGCAAAAGAATTGAAAACGGTAAACAATTCAATTTCTAGGGTGATACGGGTACTGATCGATAAACCAGAGGATTCTGTTTAGTGCAATTTGGGACGGGGTCAACCACATAACTAACACAAAAACGAGAGGGTCAAAGTACAAAATGACATACGTACGTCCAAACATATATACAAATAAACTAGTGGTGTGCTTGAGCACAAATGGCGAGCGAGCCTTAAACTACACTATTGTTATTCAAACTACTAAAACTAGTGGTGTGCTTGAGCACAAATGGCGAGCGAGCCTGATAGTTAGGTAACATAAAATGTTACTATTTTTAGCTTACTTCATGCAAACACTATAATAGCAGTTATGACATTAGATTTCAGCAAACAAATACAAAATCACTCTCTTACCTGATTAATGGTAACTTTTGTAGTATCAAATATCAACCATTCTGATAATCTCAATCACAAGTGACTATTGAACAAGCTCTCAGCTACGATAAAAAATAAACCAGTGTTATTATTTGTAATTTTAGACAACAAATATGGAATTACTACTTACCTCATTCTTGAGTATTGATAACTTCTGTAATATCAAATTGAAGTTACTTTGACCATCTGAATTACCTCAAATTCTTGACAAGCTCTCAGCTACATAAACAAAAGACAATCAATTTTAGCACACAAATACAAAATTACTTTCTTACCTCCATTTCTTGAGCAGTAGTAACTTCCGTAGTACCAAATTTGAGTCATTCTGACTATTTGAATTTACCAGTCACTGTTGACAACAAGCTCTTAGCTGAGTTAACAATAACATAATTACCTGAATAAACTTAGAAAGCAGTGGCAAAGAAGCGCAGCTTGACAAAGACTTCACAATTGTTTCAAGAAGAGAGTAGCTATAAACCTTTTGGTTGAAACAAAGTTGCGTAAGGCAGTGCAGCAGGATTCTCCGTGCTCGATAATTGAAAAATACTGGAACTGTGAACGCTTTACCTAACTTACGTAATTAGAAGCGCGGGCGAAAACAGAGGTCTCGCGTACCCCATAAACAGATAAATAAATAAATATAGCGAAATCTCGATTGAGTTATACCTGATAGTGTCTCGCTCGCTTCGCTCGCTCGCCAATAAATAAACATCCCCGATTTTCGATTGTGTTACCCCTGTAAGTGTCTCGCTCGCTACGCTCGCTCGCCAGTAATATATATGTGACGGAAGTAAGCATAGCCATCTTGAGAAGCTACGGCAGTTTTGGGGATGCCAAATAATGACTAAGTCAGCCGTCTCAAATTGAGAGAGACATAGGGGATTGGTGGAAGACAGTGGCGTAGGAAAAAGTATGGGTGGGGGGGGGGGGGGGGGGGGGGGGGAGAGTCCCGGGGTTTGAGCCCTCCATAATTTAGCGGCACAACTTAATGAGGTGAAACACCTTTAAATCACAAAACATACTCAGTGAGTCCATGCTGAAAAGGCAGGTAGAGAAGAGGTTTATTGAGGCATTGATCTCCTGTAAAAAGAATATAAAAGGATGTCTCATGGGGAAGAAATGTCAAGAAAATATTTGTTTGTTTTTATTTCAAAGCACTTACTGCTATAATTACTGCTAAAACTTTAATTTCCAAGATATCATCCTGGAAAGATATGAGAGTCACTAAACTGAACTGTACATTATTTGTATATATGACTTACCTGTGAGCTATCACAACATAAGGTAAAGTTAAGCTAACATAAAATTAGGTAAAGTGAAGCTATCATAACATTAGGTAAAGTGTGATTTTACACCTGAGTAAAACGAAACTCAATATACCACCTTATAGTAATATAATTAAAAATTGTGATTTTACCTTTATCTGTTTTTTTCATTCTAGCTAGGGAATGAAGAACAAGGTGCAGCAAATACAGGTTGGTTGACTTGAAGTTTAATAATAACTACATAATTATTTATGTATTTTTTTTTTGTAATACAGAAGCTGAAGACGTTGTATTTGAACCATAAGCTGTATACAAGTTATGACAATTAGCAAATACACACTTTATATTGTATTTGTATTGTAATAAAATTTATTTAGCATTTGTTTCATTTAGTATTAATTTACAAAAATGATCAAAAAGTTTGTGAAGAGATATCAAAAATTTAAAACAATTGGTCATGAGTAGTCTGATAACAACAAGCCAGTTTACTACAGTTAGCAAAAATTATCTAGTCAGTTGTTCATAATTGACAAAATTAACAGGTCATTGTCAAGGAATTTTCTTATAATTTACACTAAATTGTCAAGACATTGACAGGCAAGATAACTATGTTGTCCATTACAAATGTAGTCAAGCTAGTTGCCTAACATGACTATCTTTTGTACACTTCCTGTCAATCTGAAGTTAACATGCTAGCTAGTTTGTAGAGCTGACAATTACAGCTTTTCACTTTGTGTTGTTTCTTCTTATTCTAAATAATATCTGACTCATAGATAGACCAAATCCGTATTTCGTAAGTAGCCAATCCATTTGGCATCACGTTTCAGTACTGAATTAGAAAGAAGGCAGAAAGGGTGTGGTCACACTGGAAGCCAAATTGCGCACTGTAACTGAACCACGCTTTCCGTAGTAAGGGTGTGGTAGTAGGCTGTTAAGATTGTGCTTACTTCCCCGTTAAGAGAATCCAACCATTTAACAGTTGCCTGACTCTCGTCCTGTGTTTAAAATAACAATACGACTTCAGTATTCTAATTGCACGCTGAGCGGGACCTCATCCAGTTGTCTTATAGTTCCCCAGGAATACTTTATGAGCGGAGCTACTGCTGTATAACGGGATATTTTAATTTGGTGAGCTATAAACATTGATATACATTGTATTGATGAGTAAATGATACACATTTAGTTATTTCTTGATGTAGAATAATCAAACAATAGCAGCTATGCATATCATTTTTACTACTGAATACAAAGTTCTGAAACATAGAGATATTAATTGATGCCACTTCAATGAAAATATTATTGCCTCCTATAAATTTTGACATATCATAGCTACTTCTAGTCTTACATAGCTCGACCCTTTATCTACCACTGTGCACTGTGAAGAAGTCAGGTGGCATAAATAAGTGGTACAAGCTTAAAATCCTCCAGATCTCAGTGGGATAGTAGTATGGTTTTCCAGTTGTGGCTGACAATGCACTTAGCTAACCACATTCACTTTCATAGGTTTTAGTAGTGAAGCCAGCAATGGAGGAATGGTTGTAGGGGCAATTTTAGTGAGCTGACTTCAATGCAACTACAATTACTGAAAATCTGGTTTATAAACGGAGACTAAACTCTCAAAATTGAAACCATAGCCTTATCTAGGTGCAGCAGTGATGCACTTTTAGTCAAGTTCCATAGTGTGGCATAGTTAAAATTACTTAGGTTTTATATGCAGAGCATCCAGATATGACTAGCTACATTACTTTTGAAGGTGGATACACAAGATCAACTCACCACATCAAGAGTTAAAGTAGTAGAAGGCTTAGATTAACACTGTAAATTTTCAAGTAGTTGAAGTACACTGGTATGCTACAGCTGTGGCTGCTTAAAAACATAATTGTTCAAAACTTGTTTGCTTATCTTTAACTTAAGATTGTTATACTACATATTATTGGTTTGACTTGGACTGAAGTCATGCATCCATATAATGTGATATGTATTACTCTGGCATAGTAGACATTTGATTAATGTATCATATTACAATGGCTTAAGAAAACCACATATCCATATAAGTGATATGTACCACTATGCATGAGAGATTAGATGATTGTATCATATTACAATGGCTTAAACAGATCACTTATACATAGAAGTGATATTGTAGCACTCTGGCATAATAGACATTTGAGTAATGTATCATATTATTACAATAGCTTAAGAAGGCTACATATCCATACAAGTGATATGTAACACTATGCATGAGAGGTTTGATAAATGTTTCATGTTAGCATACACTGTAACAAATCGGGAATTCCACTAAATGTTTTAGGGGTGTACCAAGTGTTGTGCTACACTTTGAAATGATCAGTAATACTTCAAAGTGTAGAGTGACAGCCCAATGTTGAGAATATACCACTGCTTAATAGTGCAGTCTTGAAAAAGAGTAGAGCTTAGTTAGTAGACTGTGGTTGCTTTGTGACATAGCTAAACAAATATCTATCAAGTATCAAGGACTATTCTGAAATATAATACACTTAGTTGAAGTTGACCTTCATCGCAAGTTTGGGTGTGTCTCTGATATTTGTATCAACAGGTAAGTGTAATTAAGAATTATGTAGATAAACTATATTGGCATTCAGCTGCTGATTTGTATGTATCTATAGCATGTCTGTGAGATACATTGCTAAGGTTTGCTATACAGCTAGAAATGCTCACTTTTTAACCCTCTGCGTGTGAGTGGTAACAGTAGTCTGTTTGTCACTCATTCATTCTGTCTGTCTGTCTGTCTGTCAATCTCGAACTTCACGTCAATTTAAGCAGTGATAGCAATATCAAACTGAGCACTACACAAAATAATTCACTTTAAAATTCCAAAAATGTTTATTTAGGCTTAGTTTTTCAGAAAAAGTGAGTGAAATTCGGGGCCAATGCATTTCTCTATGCGTGACGTCCTTTACCATACAATTTGCACTTGAATGGTAAATACTTAGCAGGCAGTACCTTTGCCGTAGTTGGAGGAGCCAGGCAGTGGGAAAGAGGTCTGCTGCATAAGACTGAACAGTATGTTATACCTGACATATCTTAACCTTTAAAACACTTTTCTAACTAGCTACTATGGCTATAGCTACATCACATATAGTTAATTTGGTCAATTTCACTGAAACAGACCTTTAGCTTCATCATCAAGATAATAATATGGCATTGTATTAATTGTTATTGTTATTCATTGTTTTTTCAGTGTGAATGAATTTTTACTTTCTTTGCCAGAGTGGAGTTTTGTGTTCAGTGATTTTAGAACAGAGCTAGACTTCTGAACAACTTGCCAAATCACTTTGTCTAAAAATAGTAGCTACTACTAACTAAAGATTAGACTGAAATTAGATCACTAATAGAAAAATAAATCAACAAAATATATTCTGCATTATCTTGTATTCAATTAAATGTAACTGAATACATTCATACAAAACGTAGAAAATATATATCAACAAAACATTTTTGTTCATTTCTTCATGTTTTTTTTTTTCTGTCTTGATTCTTCATTATCTTGATATTCAATTAAATAAAACTGAATTCATTCCTTCAAAACAAAAAATATAAACTTAAAAAATCTACATTCTATTTTCATTTTTTTCTTGTTATTGCTGGTAAGCTGCAAATAGAAGCACTTGTGGTTCATAACTACAGCAATAGAGTTCAAACTTATGAATGTAATTAACCCTCAGCGCACATACGTGAGAGGGTTATAGTAGTGCGTTTGTCTGTCTGTCTGCGTTCGATTTCATAAACGGCCTAGAACGAACCTTTAAAACAAGTATTAACTAACGCAGTAGGATAATTTAAGTCCCGTCGGACCACTTTTTAAAAGTTCAAGCTAGTTTCCGAGTGAATGTGGAGAAACTTCAGCTCCTAACAAGCGCAAGCTAGATGCAATGACCCTTACCTTTCGCGTACATTGGTTTATGTCATACAGCAGTCACGTGATCACTTATAGTTCACATATTTTCGCTTCCTGGTAGTTAGAAGTTAAAGTAATCCGAAGAATCTTAGTTGTGTAATAATGTGCTGAGGGTTCGCACCCTTGGTGCTCTAGTTCTACTAACAAAATATAATAAGTCTTTGATGAAATTATTTAAGTTGTGCAACACTGCATCAAGTCAGTGATAAATTGTTATTTCTTACTGACCCACTATTAATAGAATATATACATATACTAGTGATTTGCTTGTGCACAAATGTCAGCAAGCCCTTGTGTACAAGTCAATCAAAAACCGTTTTATAAACATTTGACTGTTTAAATTTGCGGTAGTCCCTGACAAAATCTCTAAATTATTAAAGCATGGAGAGTCATTGAAATTGCGTAAAGGGCAAGTGTTTGTAGTCATAGTAATTATACGCTGACACTTTTTCGGATACTGAAAACACAAGTATTTCTAAGAAATTATCGCACACTTAAGACCCAGAGCATTGGTAAGATCTTCTTACTAACAAATGAAACTGGAAGAAAGCCTAAGCAGTTAAATTAATAAATAAACAACTGCAGCTAACATACGTACTGTTTGTTTCAGAATATTGTAAGCTAAGCAACAGATGTAACATACCACACTCTCACACACATACTTACCCACATAAAAATTTCTTTGTAACCACCTAGCATCACAGGAAACAAACAAAAACGAAACAAAACTGAGCTCATGTTTGCACTGGAACTGCACTCAACAAAATATTATACATAGCTATTGGGGTAATGACCAAGACTGAGAGATTTATAGTAGGAAAGGCTTGAAAACGAGACCAAAGTCTGGCTAGAGTAGTACTGCTGCTGTCAACTTGTAACCCTGTCACTTTTGTTTGTATACAATAATATATACTCTGAATTCTTTTGGTTAAATATTAAAATAGTGTTTAAACCAATTGTGAAGAGCTTATTTGAGCACTGTTATCAAAGGACTTTGAGCGGTGAGTGGAGAGCTTAAAGCTGTCTTCTGAGAAAAGTGTGTGTTTGCTGCTTGTGAATTGGGAGTGTGCAAAATGAATGGATAGCCTTCTGCTGATCTTTCATGTTTTACGTGCAGTTTATATCCCATATGATACAGTTTGTACGGCTTATTTCAGATTTCAGTCACCACCACTTCCAGTGGAGTGAAGTTTTAATGCTGAATCATTTTATATAGTCAGTTTGAGGTTAGTCATGTGACTGGTACAACCTACAGACATTGCTGTAGCAAACCTGAAAACTTTATGGCTGTCCCCAGACCATTTCCAGGCAAGCAGTACATAAAATTATGATTAAATTATAGGTATGGTTCGCAAGATTACATATAACTTATTAAAAGGCAGCACAAGTCTCTCTTGTTTTTTGCATCTAAACAACCCTCAATGCCCCTATAAAAATAGTATAGTCTTTAGGCTCGCTCGCCATTTGTGCTCAAGCACATCACTAGTTAAAGTCAAAACATATTCACAGCACAAATTTCTCACAAAAATGACTTAAGTAAGCTCTCCATAATCAATTTAAACAAGTTAGTCTAAGTAAACAGACATTCTAGCAAAATCAAATGGAAAATTTCTGCAGACTTACAGTAGTTCAGGTTTAAATACAATCATAGGTCATGGAACATCCTTTTTTTTTTTCATTCCAATAGGTATGGGAAATACAGAGGGTGTTGCCTGACCCTTTTCGCCTCCCAAAAAGTGATAGTGAGACTGAGATAACTATGATATTTCACAAGCTAGACTACAAATAATTTTCCCTGTCACTTTTGTTTGTATACAATAATATATACTCTGAATTCTTTTGGTTAAATATTAAAATAGTGTTTAAACCAATTGTGAAGAGCTTATTTGAGCACTGTTATCAAAGGACTTTGAGCGGTGAGTGGAGAGCTTAAAGCTGTCTTCTGAGAAAAGTGTGTGAGTTTGCTGCTTGTGAATTGGGAGTGTGCAAAATGAATGGATAGCCTTCTGCTGATCTTTCATGTTTTACGTGCAGTTTATATCCCATATGATACAGTTTGTACGGCTTATTTCAGATTTCAGTCACCACCACTTCCAGTGGAGTGAAGTTTTAATGCTGAATCATTTTATATAGTCAGTTTGAGGTTAGTCATGTGACTGGTACAACCTACAGACATTGCTGTAGCAAACCTGAAAACTTTATGGCTGTCCCCAGACCATTTCCAGGCAAGCAGTACATAAAATTATGATTAAATTATAGGTATGGTTCGCAAGATTACATATAACTTATTAAAAGGCAGCACAAGTCTCTCTTGTTTTTTGCATCTAAACAACCCTCAATGCCCCTATAAAAATAGTATAGTCTTTAGGCTCGCTCGCCATTTGTGCTCAAGCACATCACTAGTTAAAGTCAAAACATATTCACAGCACAAATTTCTCACAAAAATGACTTAAGTAAGCTCTCCATAATCAATTTAAACAAGTTAGTCTAAGTAAACAGACATTCTAGCAAAATCAAATGGAAAATTTCTGCAGACTTACAGTAGTTCAGGTTTAAATACAATCATAGGTCATGGAACATCCTTTTTTTTTTTCATTCCAATAGGTATGGGAAATACAGAGGGTGTTGCCTGACCCTTTTCGCCTCCCAAAAAGTGATAGTGAGACTGAGATAACTATGATATTTCACAAGCTAGACTACAAATAATTTTCTCAATAATAGTTTTCTCAAGAAAGTTAGTTGGATGGTGATATTAGTAGTGCACTTCAAGCATTAAATAATCAGAAATCCCTGAAGGCTTGTGAGCATGGAGTTTAGTTTAGAGTAAGATCCAGCTACTTTATCATTCCGTGCCATATTCAAATAATAGAAATGCTGTAAGTATTTATGCAAAAACTAACTCTAAGCAACTATAATTAAATTTTATATATTATTGTGGTGTCTAGAAAAATCCAACAGCAAGTATACCTATCAAGAAATATTCTGAGTTGCAATACAGTTTGGCGGGCATTGTTCATTGTCTTATCACTTCAAGTGTGGGTGTGTCTCATATTGGAATCAACTGGTAATTACAATACTTAATATACTTGATTACTCTCTATCTAGTTAAGGATGGTGTGTAACGAAGTGATGACGATAACATATGCTTTATAAAGTGTTCAACTGATCAGATGTTTCATGTCTCCACTTATATTTATATATGTATAATTCACATAATATATGAGAATTATGAGCAAGCACAACTATGAACCGTAGATGCCGGTGTTACATGAAATTTGGTCCGTGTGGTTTTCGGTCCGATCAGACAAAATCTGATAGTGGTAAATTTCTGGGAGACTAAATATGCTAGCATATTTGGTCTCCCCCAGGCCAAAAGTGATAGCAAATTTGGTGCACCGAATGTGGATTTAGTCCGCCCTAGTGTTTAGTGTTATTTTAAAGAAGTGTATAGGTCAGATATTATTGTCACTTTATCTATTTTCAGCCAAAAGGAATTTTCTAGCTTCTTGAGGAATGCATGTAGCTATGTCAACTGTAATAGTTAGAAGAATATCTTAATTAACGGTAGCTCTTGACAACAAGCACTCAAAGCTACTATGTAAATGGCTGAGTTTTTGAAATTATGTCTGGTATGGGGTCTCAGTACCAAAGAAACCTTTGCCACAACTTTTTAAGACTTCAAAAACAAGTTCTTAAGAATTACTGTACATGCTTGAGTCCAACAGTAAGTTTTACCTAAAAGTGTTTTGTGGTATTAGATAGAACCTAATACAAGGGGCAACAATTACATTTCCTTGAAAGATACGAGATTGCTAAACTGAAAGATTCTGTTTAGTGGAGATGTGGGAAGGGTTAACCACGAAGCAAACACAATAATGCAAGAGTCAGTTAATATTGACATACATACGTCCACACATATGTATATAAGTGAGTGGTACACTTGTCAAAGGAGCCTGCCGAAGTTAGGTAACATAAAGAGTTATGTTACTATAGTATAGATTAGTTCATGCAAAACACTATAGTAGCATATGATCATTAATTTGAGGAAACAAATACAAAATTACTCTCTTACCTGAGTTATGGTAGCTTCTGTAGTCTTAAGCTATTCTGAATATCTTAATTACCAGTAACTCTTGAACAAATTCTCAGCTACAAAATAAAATAGGCCAGTGTTATTCTTGTAATATTAGCCGACAAATATGAAAATACTAGCTACTTGCCATGATTTTATTAGTATTGGTAACTTCTGTAGATATAAATTTAACCTATTCACTGGCACAAGCACCTATAAGAGCTCAAGGATGGCGTAATGCGGGGAAAAATATTTCCTCCTTAAACAATAAGCACTAAAGCTTAGCTGCAGCATCCAGAGCATGGCTAATGTGTATTTTTATTACATGTATATTTAGAATAGAAATAGCTATTACGTGACTAAGGTAGTCGGGCAAAAAATATACTTGACGTTAGTTCGAAAAATGGCAAGAAATATTTCTGCAACTGAGGCAGTGGATTTCGTCTGTGATGACTTTTTCGACAATGAAAGTGAGAGGGAAGGTGTACGGGAGTTATATAGCAACTGTGAGGTAATACTGTCAAGGATAGTGAGTTGATTTGCTCGCTAAAGCTGTCATTTCATGGATGGTTGAGGAAAGTACTAGTTTTTCAACGTGAGAACTACTAGAGCACTGATGCACATAAAACATGAAAGAGCAGCAGAAGGCTATCTTATACTTATATTGGCACTCTCAGAATTCACAAATAGCAAACTCACATGCTCCTCTCAAAAGACAGCTTTAAGTTCTCCACTCACAGCTCAAAGTCCCTTGATAGCAGTGTTCGGGACTAGAAGAATCTCCGAACAGGGAAAAGGACTTGAACAATCTTATTCATAAACTCGTTCATACCTGTTCACACTTATTCATCAAATTACTCTATCTACCTTACCTGTTTATTTTATGTATAATGATATTCATGCTCTTCCCTAAAACCACTCTAACTTGTACCATGTCGTGCTCATATAATGTGTTGTAAAATGTCTTGTTGAATTGGTTCATTGTAAGTCAAACTTGGTGATAGAGCAGACCGCGTTACCTGCGAGTGGCTTGTTGTTGAGTTGAGATCTACCACGCCGGCAAAGTATCCGGTTGCTCACCTCACACTAGCCGCGGGGCGTTAACTTGCTTAGCTAAGGGCAGCTTATAGTGAACCCTGGTCCTTCGTAAATTCCGGGACTACGACTAGAGGAAGTTACGCGCCTCCTGTTCAAGCAGTGTTCAAACAAGCTCTTCACAATTGATTTAAACAAATATCCCTAAGCAAAGACCTTATTAGCTGACAGTTCATGAAGACATCTATTAGTTCATGATTAAATTTCACTACTGGTCCATGCTTCACTGGTTGCATTCCAATGGAACTAGTAAGTACTGTAGGTATCCCCAGACCCATTTTCTTGCTGTACATGACTGGAAGAGGGAGGAATATCTGGCCCGCATGACTAAGGTTAAATTCAAGGTTTGGATGATAATACGCTAGCTAGACCATGAGCTTTTTATTAACATTAGTTTTCACCAGAAAGTTTCATAGAGACTTTGAGTCAGTAAAGTTTAATAATTACAAACTTGCCAACTGTCATGAAACCTCCAGGACCATCACACACTTATCACTTAGCCATTGTCCGCAACAGAATTGTACTTTTTCCATCATTTGTCTTGGAAATTAAACATCGTATCTTTTTACTTTGCATGATCTGCAAAGACGTTACTTAGCTAATTCACCAATAGTTCTTGATTCCATAAAGCTCATAAATGCTTTCACTTTCCTAAAAACTTTGTTCAAAATACAGTGTTCGTTTCTCACAAAAAATTTTCATGGAATACATTTAAATTCAATTGGAAGTAAAGTTGCCTCATAATTTTTAAGCAGCCATCAGTAACCAATACCTATTGTTTCCAGTTCATTACATTAAATTGTTATTATTTTTCACTAATACAGGGTTGTGAAGTTCAGTCTAGAATTAACATTGAATAAATAAAAGGAATTGTATATGTTTGAACTGATTTGTTTAGTATAGTTATAAGATTACACTTCAATATTTTACACATGTTGATTAAGATAAATCATTTACAAATAAGACATTTACGAAATTACAACCACATGTTAAAATAGATTATGATCTGATATAAACAACACAATTTTTTTTTCTAACATGATAGGATGTAGTTATAATTTAATATAAATGTTATATAATATACAGATACAGCATGGGTCGCCATCGTTATCCAGCTCCACACTGGGAAAGTACAAACAGAAGACTATACAGATCAACGCTCTGGGAGACTCGTTGTTCATATATCAATCAACCTCAATGTTTCTCTAACACTCAATATCTGTTAATAGCCATCACAATGATCTGGATTTTCAGAAGAAAAACTAAAACTCAATATTCCAAACTCTGTACTGTAATAAAGCCACTAAAGACAAATAATATAGTAGAATTGTTATCTCTACCATGGAACTGGTCCATTTGGAATGGTTCAATAAATATCTTAAAAGAAATTCATTCCAGAACTACTTCACTAAAACAGAAACTATTATTACTATGTGGAGATGTAGAAGCCAATCCTGGCCCCTATAATAAAGGTAAATTAACCTCTATCCAGTGTGATGTTAAAATGGAGTCAACCATAACTACAGCCACTTGTAAGGAAATCAATATATTAGGTGAAGATAAATTTCTGTTTTTCTTTATTATATTTCAATTGAAATATAATAAAAAATTGTAGTATTCTCTCACTTTCACAGGGTTTTTAAGCAATATAGAATTAAAAATATTTGGTCGCCACCGGGAATTGAACCCATTATTGCTTGCTTGACACAAGTGCTCTGCCATTGGGCTATGACAACCAGCCAGCAAACAAACACTCTAATTCTGTATTTATACTGTTAAAGTGTACTGCTATGCTACAGTCTCACTCTCAACGGACAAACAAAAATTCTCTTTTTTTTCAAAGATTGTATTTGTTGAATTTATTTACTCCACTAATTTTTAACTTTTTTTTTCTTTTCTAAAAATTCATACTTGACATGAACAGCATTGGTGCAGATTAGTAACCTACAGACATTGGAACATGTAGTAACACTATTTTAGTAGCAAAATTGACCACTTTAAATTGGTTATATTTTTAGCATTGTATTCATTAAATGCTCTTAAGTGGAATATACTTGTATTCATTTTTGTCAGCTGCTTTTGGACTTTTATGGTAAGCTACCTGAGATGGCTGAAGGATTGGCAGTCAAACAATATTTTCCATTATGGTATATTGTCATATAATTTATAAACTGCTAACTACCAACAACAGCTAAATACAATAAACATTTATTGGCTATATCCAAGTACAGGACAAGTGATGACTTTAAAAGTAAATATGAAACATTCTAAACAAATTAAAATTACATAAGCAACCACTTCAATTAATAAAATAATTATTTCAGTAATTTAACATATCAGCAAAATATGTATTACAACTTTACATTAATTCTGCAGTGAAATTATATTAATTTATGTCTGTGTAAAATTAAATTTTATTTATACAAATTATACTATAATTTTATCTTAGATCAGCCTCTCAGTAACTATGAACCTTCACCTCGAGTAATTACTCCTGACGCGGCAAGTTCTGAACAATTGTATGTTTATGGAGGTCGTGTTGGTAACTTTAAAGAGAATAAAAGACAACTGATAACCGTAATTCAAATCTATGAGTGCTCTTACAGAATCCTGGAAAGAACTTCCAACATCTGGTACCCCACCTCCTGCAATATATGGTTGTGCAACATCTTATTCAGGTCATATTCTATACTTGTTTGGTGGTCAAGATGATACAGCATTCCATGCTTCACTACATCAGCTAGACACCAGATCTATGACATGGAAGCAACTCTCACCACAACATGATGGTGGACCCATGACAAAATCTGAGTGTCAAATGCTATATTATAATGATTCTTTAACAGTTATTGGAGGCTATGGCATACCATCAGGTGAACTGCAGTCTGGATCACAATTTACTAAGTGTAAACATCATCTAGATGGTCGTGGCGGCTGTACAAATGAGATTCATAAGTACCATATTTCCCAAGGTAAGTTACAAATTGTATTACAATTAATTTGTCATAATTTAGTTCATAAATGTTAAAATGCAATGAATATTAATAAAGTATTACAGATATAATTTGTTTAGAGTTATTTGCAGACTTAATGTAAACTATTATCAAAATTATCATGGAATAATTATAACACAATAGTTTTATATTTGTGCTATACTTAATTTTGTCATGAAGATGTGAATAAAATTTAATGGTTCAGACATAGAGGAACTATTACCCTTTTACATTGTAAACATTTATCAGGAATA
>WLWD01001850.1_pt1 | contig 15487 bp, 14 predicted proteins | sample 6712731 | NCBI WGS metagenome assembly WLWD01 (sample SAMN12718690, study PRJNA576275) | sponge metagenome | isolation source: marine sponge | host: Mycale hentscheli | place: New Zealand: South Island, Marlborough, Capsize Point | collected 2014-11-01
GGCATTACTGGAAATACCCACTAACCCAGAATGGACTTTCATCATCCTCTTCAGATGCTCACAGGCATGGTCTGCACCTATTGAAACAAATGCAGTCTCACTCTTGGTGACTGATATGTTTCCTTCCTCAAGCGCTCTCCACATTGCAGGATGCTTTGTCTTCAATTAATTCATGTCAGCAAACGTACCTAGGCCAAAGTCTTTTGTATTTGATGCAATCAAATGCAAAGAACAGCTTGCTTAGAACATCTCCAGCTTCCAGATGAAGAGTGAGGTCAGCATTCCTGGCTGATTGTATGAATAGCAAGATCATTTCCACCCAGTGCAAGTAGTTCATCAGTGGCTTAAACATGGCACTAGATGACTGCTGCTCTTCCCAAATACCAAGTTCTTCAACATCATTCTCATCTTGGACTTCAAGCAGGCTACAATTTGCAATTCTAATAAGTTTTGATTTATTGCTTCCCTCATTTGCATAAGCTTTATAATGTCTTCAATTGGTTTCAGGCTAATATCTTTGAGACTTGGCATCTTTATGAAAAATTGCTCTAAAGCAAGTTAATAAAGAGCCACATGTGACTGGAATGGGTGGTTTTCCGCCAACTAACAGTGGAGGCAACAAAGTGTTTGTTGCTGTTAACAGAGCCAATGAGTGCAGACTAACTCCCTGGACATGTGCAAATATAGCAAACTCTGCACGTGCCCAGTATCATGATGTGCATGACATAGAAATCATAAGCAGCACAAAAATGGTGTGTGTCACTAGGAGCTGTTACTGGTAACATTACATGAACACAGCAAATGAACACCAATCAAGGCCACTCCACCAATTAAGTAATTAAGTTGATTACGTTATGATTAATCAGTTCTCGACTCCTTGTGAGAGGAGTTTGATGTGGTTGAGGGACTTCTCTCACATCTTCTCCCCCCCCCCCCCCCCCCCCCTTCTTGTTTTAGCTGTCTGTGCTGCTCTTGTTGCTGACAGCTGACTGTGCTGGCTGATTCATCTCTTGATCTTCTCCATATTGACGGCTCAGCCAGTCTGCCATCGTGTTCTCTGCTCCTTTTCTGTAAACTACTTAGTAAGCTCTAAGGCCCACCTCAAAATCCTCCTGTTTCTCTGTGGTCCTGTTGTGATGAATGTTAGGGACTTGTGGTCTGTGATGACTTCAAATGGCCTTCCATAGAGGAAAAAACTGAAGTGATGAATCGTCTTCACCAAAGCTAGACCCTCCAGATCTTGGGCTGCATAGTTTCTCTCAGCTCCCTGGAGTTGACTGGAGTAGTACGCTACAGGATGTAACTGCTGTTTCCTTCTGAAAGACAGAACTCCACCCACATCTGTAGCACTGGCGTCTGTCTCCACTACAAACTCATCATTACAGGTGGGAATACATAAAGAAACATGACTAACTAGAGACTTACATAAATAACTGAATGCCTCCTCCATGGGCTTCTCCCACTTGACCGATGCTGGCATGGCGTCAGAGGTGGCAGGCGTCAGCTTGGACGTTTATTGGTGTATGTTTGGAATGTACCTCCTATAAAAGTTAACTGTCCCCAGAAATGCTCGCAACTGCTTCTTGGTGGAAGGTTTCCTGTACTCCACCAATGCCTTAACTCTGTGCTCGGGCACACACATTTGTTGTTCCTGTCTCACCACAGAACACACCATCAAACTCCTCAACTATCCTTCCTTTCACAATACCTCATTAAATTATTCACATGTATAACCTTCTCACCCCTAACTTTGCCTTTCCTCCTGATTTTGTACGTCACATCCCCTTTCCTTTCTACAACCTCAAATGAGCCGTCCCAACTCTCTACCAACTTATTGTGCATCTCAGGGATCCTATACCAGACTAGGTCCCCTCTACTGAAGCTCCTGAGCCTAGTGTTCTTGTCATGCTGCTTCTTGCGCTACTCTGCACACTTAGCTGCACCTAGTGCTGCTGTCTCTCTCATGGCTTCCATTGTACCTGCCATTCTATCTACCCACTCGCTCACTAACAACTGTTGCTGCTGCTGTCCTCCTTGCTGCTCCACCAGGCTGTGGTACATAGCCTCCAGAGGTGTTCTCTGCCGGAAGCGACAGCTGGATGATCTTCAACTACTAAGCTATTCAATTGAGATGCTTGCAACATCATGGCCAACAATGCTGACCACTCATATTCAACCTCTGGGAGCCGGGGCAAAGCACCTAATTTGGTCAGTGAGAGACCTGATGATACTATTAGTGTCTCTAACCTTGATAGAGTAAAAGCAATTATCCGACCAAGGTTGGCTTTCTGCCTGAGGTACCTGGCTGAAACTCTTACTGTCTCTTGTCTGGTGTTAGCTTGGGTTTTTTTACACGACCTTATGAGAATGTGACAAGGAAGAACAGATAGGTTTGAAGCATCACCAACCTCTAGGTTGGGCACAATTAGTTCTCCAGGTACATTCGCATTTTGGTACACTGTTGTGATAACACAATCGATAATCGGGGATGTTTATTTGTATATATGTTTGGACGTACGTATGTCATATTGTACTTTGACCCTCGCGTCTTTGTGTTAGTTATGTGGTCGACCCCGTCCCAAATTGCACTAAACAGAATCTTCTGGTTTATCGATCAGTACCCGTATCACCCTAGAAATTGAATTGTTTACCATTTTGAATTCTTTTGCGGGTGCGCTCTTTGTCATGGTTATAAGCCGTGCGCACAGTATTTACCTGAAAATACATTGTCCACTAGACTACCGCTAAGGTAAGTCTGTGTAGGTGCATGTCCAGTTGTGTCAAAGCATTGTGTATTGTTACAACCACTACTTAGCTAAAGAATATCACAAATAAAACGTTTAAATAACGTGTATTGTTTTGTTGTTGTTTTTTTCCTACAATTCAAGAAGTTGCAGAGAGTTGTTACTATGACACTGAAATCCCTTTACCCTGTATGCTAAATTAAAAAACTGGACCTTATTTTCAGTAGCTTCAGTGTTAGAAGTCAAAATCATTCATATAAAAATAGTATAGTCTTTAGGCTCGCTCGCCATTTGTGCTCAAGCACATCACTAGTATATTGCAGTTTACACAAGTACTATATACAATGTGGCTACTAACCTGTAGGCTCACGAAACAAAGTAGTGGGTTCAGATGTAGCAGCACCATCAGGATTGATGCTGGTAATTGTTATCATGTACAATTCTCCAGGTTCTGTCCTTAGTGAGTATCTTGTGGTGTTCAGAGGCAGCTCTATTTGAGATCGTGAGTCATTAGTCACTTTCAATAGCAGTTTGTGAGGTGCTTCATCTGGGGCAGAGATGTTGAAAGGTGGGATATTCCACTCAATAAAAGTGAGAGAAGTATCGACAATTCTCAGAACAGGACGACTAGGAGTCTTAGGCAATACTGAAAATAATGCACGCATAATGTTGTAATAGTACAAACATAACCCAACGGCGTACCTCGTACAGTAAGTATGAAAGGTCCTGCAACAACTATTCCGGGAGCAGTATTATTAATTATTACCTCATATTGTCCTGAATTAACGCGACGAGCAGGGTCAAATTTCACACTTGTGGTAAATCTCCCAGAATTACTGTCAAGCGTCACAGAATAAGCGGTGATAGGTAGGTAGTACGAATATGTGCCTCTAGAGAATTGCCACGACACCTGGGCGTTGTTGATACTGCTGCTCTCAAACTCCACCTCCATAATCACCCGCTCATTAGCAACTGCGATGTTTAGTGGCGAAGTTCTCACGACAGCCAGGTATGCTATATCTTAATGATAATAAAAGCCAACAGTAATATGATATAATTATGTCCATTCCACAAATAATGATCTGAATGTGAAGTTAATAGACATGTATGCAAAAGCTAATCGTGTGGTGTGACATGCTGAGACAATAAAGTAGTGCCACCACCAGAGTTCAGAATAACTGAACCGCAACTCATGCTTGAAATTTACTTCTAGCAGAGGAGCAGCTTCCCCGGACTGAACACAAGAAGGTATGGCTGATATAAACGAAAAAGGAAGTGTGTGGGATGTGAAAATACTAGGTGTATGGTAAGAGTAAATGGGAAATGAGAAATGTGAGATGCATGAATAGTAAACGGGTGGAGCTAGATAATAAAAAAAAAATTATAGTTAATAATCTAATAAATGTTGTATAGGCTTTAAACAGTAGAATTGTTGTTCTCTGTGGTGAGCATGTGTGGAAGAGTATTTCACCACAAATCCACCCTAAGATGACTGCTGGTAGTTTTCTTCATCTGGCCGTCCTTGTCTTGACAGTGACTCAGGAATAAGGTGATCACTCAATGTAGAAGTGTGGTAGAGACCTACCCCCAACATCCTCCACACACAGCTAACTTAAATTAGTAACATGAACACTAACATTATTTAGAACCCGTTGCTACTAGGTGTACTAACTTGGTAAGTGTGCACTATTTTTTGCCTTTAGGTATATAAACTGTGCATACTAACCACCCTTGGGGTATTGCTATTTTTGAGTTTTAGTTTAATAGAATAGGCCGGATAAAGCTGTGTGAGGCCTGGATATGATATGTGAGGGTCTACTACCCTCTCATATCCGACCTATACGGACCAGCCCTAGTTCGGACAACTCTCCTGCTGACGCTCATACCATACGGCAGGAATTTACCATAGCTAGCTGCTTAACTGTTTACCACAGAGCAGCCCAGGGTAGAGTTAGATCTGGAGATAACAGCTGGCAGCTACAGCTTGACACCGCCATATTTGTGCGAAAATGCTGATAAACCAAGTTGCTAGTGGAAACTGGGCGGCTTTGGGTAAACGGGTTCTAAAATAGTTAGAGCATGCGCTCAGGTACTGGTGGATTTAGTGCACAAAGCCCTCGGGCCTACGGCCCTTGGGCTTCAGTGCACTAAATCCACCAGTACCTAAGCACGTATGGTCTAACTATTACGTATTCATGTCTGTTCTTTACTCATGAGACAAACAACCCCAAATTAACTTGCTCTTTCCCTCCCTGGCTATTCTCATGTTCATGCTGTATCGCACCTATACACCAGGCTTGCTGGCAGGTTTAGATAGTGGCTAGCCGCCTGCCTGGCCAGTCTTCTTCTTCTAAGTTTTGTAACTATAAGCTAGTTTAATAAATATATTTAACTGTAAAGCTGGTTGCATCACTGCACCCTGGGTGACTTGGCATAGCGGAGCAAGGACGGCTCTCAACCACAATCCCCTTTACGCAGAGACTCATCCCAAAGAAGATTCTGGTGGCAGCTACCCAGTATAGGACATCAACAACCTGATACTGATAACTTAAAGAAGTCATAGTCAGCCAGCTGCAAGTGCCTTTTCCACAAGCGATTTTTGAGTTGCCTTGAGGTGACAAATGAGAAAAAGACCTTTTGCAATCAGGCATGCTGACTATATAAGCCAGCAGCCATTCAGTTATTTCAGAATTATTGTAATAGTAGTGTGCTTGAGCGTAAATGGAAGGCAAGCTATTGTGCACAAATATCAAGGTAGAATCTGATAATAAAAGCCAATTGTTTTTCTTTTACAGAATCTGTATACAAAAATAATAGTTAGGCCCCCCAATTCTTACCTCAATTTCCCAAGTAGAGATATGTAGCTTCGGTAGTAAAAAAGACTATCTAAATGACTAGTAGCTTCTGACAAAATGGCTGAGTTTTTAAATTACATCTAGTAAGAGGTTTCAATGCTATAGTAACACTCGGCAGAACTGTTTTACTTGAAAAAACAAACAAACAAACCAAAACAAACAAAATAAGCATTTATAAGGAACTAGCAAGTACCCCGCCACATAGTGGCGCTTGACATATTGTAAAGTAAGAATGCAGGTAAGGTTACATGCTAACGTTTGTCTTTTATTTCGTACTTTAGCCTTTCTTTTGAAAACTATCCTTTTTGCCTTCCCTTCCCTTCCATTTTAAACCTGCACCGTCTTATCTTGCCGATTCCATTCGCTTTTCAGCTACGATTAATCGCCTTTCACTTTCTCATCCATACTATCACCTTCCTTTTTGAAACTTACGCCACCTTTCATCGTCTATTGTTAGAAATAATCCGCACATTGTACTGAATATGACGGCACATTGTACTGAAATTGGTGTCCATAACACTTCTTTTCCATCACCTCGCAGTGGTAAACCTTGTCTAGCTAAAAATCGAATAGAAGATATGATCTTCAATAGCATAGTTCGATTCTGCTCTTTCTCCTTCATAACTTCTCGCGAAAGTATTTCAGCAATATTACCTGTACTGGCGGGCAATGTGATGGTTACTTCTACAGCTTCTTTATGACTTGAACAGAGTTCATGCCTTCGTAACACACTGGTTCCATCTTTCCAGTTACTAAATCCTTTAGAAACCTAAAGAAATTGTATTGGTAGCTACAATAAATAACAGGTATAATGAGCTACTTACAAAGGAAGGATCAGCACTGCTACTTCTCATCTTCTTCTCTTTAAAGGCAGTAATGCAGATATGGCAATATCCTACATCATTATTTAACTTCATCATAGTGGAGAAAAGGCCACTGCTTGAACCATGCACCTTGACAAGATCTCCAAACTACAGATTTCCTTCCAAATGGTCTCTTTGGAAAAACAAAAGACTCTACAGGATGGTGAGGAACTGGAGGTAAATCAGGTAGAACAAATTTTTGACCAAAAGAAGCCATCTAAACACTCGTATAACAATTCGGTTGTGACAAAGCAAACGATCGCGGTTGTACTTTACCGGGTAACGATCTTTACCAGATATTGATTTCTGAAAAGTGGTACGGCCAAAGCCGTTGCAGCCGTAGCGGAGGCGCCGGCCTCTTGAGAATGTACATGGGAGGGTAGAGTTACAATGAATGGTGTGAAATGGTGATAATGTGGGTGAGGTGGTTATATTGCATTTAACAAACAGTAGAGTCAATTGTTCTGGTTCTTACAATCAGTAAAATGCTAACAAAGCTGATTCATGGAGCTTGGAGGTATTTTTAAAATATAATAGACCTAAGCATGCGTATCACATAATTATAATCTCCATGACTAGCAAATAATTGATTGGTAGTACACAACCATCTTTCATAGAGTATGTGAAATATTAACACATGAACTTCATATGCTGATCTAGAGATCATGTGATGATGCTTGGCTTGTAGACCGGGGATATGATAATGAGGCTTTGCCAGATTGTAATAGCGTTTCTTCAAAAATAACAAAATTGGTAGATTGCTCAACTTTAAGCATTGAAAATGAGAGTTCAGAAGAATATGAAAGTTTAAAATAATTTTCACTTCTGTGGATTTGTATTACTCTTGTGTTTGTAGCTCAATTCTACAAAAGTTCTTTTGGAGCCAATGTTCTATTTGTGTTGAAAATATTCTTTTCCTTTATAGCTATATGTGTGCCTTTAGCAATGGATAAAGAAAAAGAGCTACCGTAGGAAACATGCCAGAAATATAGAACCAGTTACAGTGAGTAAACCCGGCTGCACCCCATGGCATCAATTTCTTAAAGAGTATGGACAGTCAGAAGGTTAGCTGTAATATACAATTCTGTGTTTTGTCATAATTAAGAACAACAACATTTTATAAAGATGCTATGATTACGTAAGCGTAACTGGTGACGATTAATCTACCTGTCCTCTGTAGCAGTCCTTGTGAGTGAGTTACATTGTAATACTGAATTGTAATACTGAACATTTCATGTGTACTGGTCTAGCCTTATTTATCACCAATAATGCACACTGTCAATTACAACAACACTGTCCATTGTGGTGTGGTAGACAGGTGTGACTGTGACTCACATAAGTGCATTGCTTTGGGATTTTTTGAAGAAGATGTGCAAGCAGCCTTCACTACAGACTGTGAATGTGAGTCAATGCTACAACAGTCCAGTACATTAGAGACTTGACTATAGTAGGTACGTTACATTATTAACAATTTGCTTAAATTGATCTGTTCCTCTATGGAGTTTTCTTTAGGGAATAGTTTAACGTGAATTTTTAGAGATTGCATATACGTGTTTATTACATTTTTAAGGTAATCAACCACCGCCTATCCCTGGCTCATCCAAACCTCCTACTAAAGTATCTGCTAAATCCCATCCTGGAATTCGTCCACCACCTCCAAAGAAACTTAAAGTATTTCCTATTGAGGATACTGCAGCTGAATTCCTGCTTCAGAATCAGGAGAATGGAAAGACATTCGGTTGGCAATTGCCACAATTGTGCAAACGAAAGACTCTATTTAAAGCACTCCCTCTCAATGTATCTTATGTTCAAGTCCTGCATGTAAATGGAAATCATTGGGTCACTGTTTCAAACATGAAGCCTAACAGTGATGAAATATATGGTGACACTGCATGCATATATGATAGTAATTGGAACAGAAAATCTTCAGTTAGCCTAGAAACCAAGCAACACATGTTCTTTTTATAAATGCAGGGCAAAGCAAGTAAACTTTGATTATATTAATGTTGATTGCCAAAAAAATGGCTCAGACTGTGGACTTTATGCTTTAGCTTATGCAACAGAACTAGTACACGGTGGTGATCCTTCCCTCTTTGTTTTTGATTCCTCTAATCTGAGAGATCATATTTTGAATTGTCTTGAGGTTGGGCATGTGACACCATTTCCTAAGCTTGTAATGACTGGTGGTGTTCAGATAGCTTGTAATGACTGGTGGTGTTCAGATAGCTTGTAATGACTGGTGGTGTTCAGATAGCTTGTAATAACTGGTGGTGTTCAGATAGCTTGTAATGACTGGTGGTGTTCAGATAGCTTGTAATAACTGGTGGTGTTCATTCCAACACATGGAAAGAATTCAAGTTTTCCACCAGTGGAGTTCCGAGGTAGATGTTTTTCTTTTTGTGCACTCTGTGTTCTCTTTACTAGCGACAGTAGCAACTAGAGTAATGCCACCACTGAGAGTGGAGTGAGAAAAGCCTGGTCGCAGGCAGAGCATGTGAGCAGGAGATAGACTGCATTAGGGCAGGCTGTGGTCATGGAACTTCCGGACCAGCAGCAGCAGCGAGCGGGCTGTAGATGCTACCATGGATGGTAGCATTGCCACTGAGACCACCGCAGTAGCTTTTTTTACATACAGTATAATGCCGCCAAATCATTTATCAGTTGTAGTTTCTATTGACGATACACCACATACATCAAACAAAGTTCAGCTGAGGGTATTAGTTGACTTTAAACTTGTTCAGAGGGCTCACGCCACCGGTACTCAATTACTTGGAATTCGTATAACATGAAATATTTGTTGTTGTTGTTGTTGTTGTTTTATCACATTCCATTTTCATTTATTTTTAACAACTGAAATTGAGACGTGGCTAGCCGATGAAGTTGAAAGTTGTTCATTTATTCTCAGAATCCAAGTAAGTAACTTATCGGTTTTAAGCACTATAAGTGGATGCATGGCAATCACTTGTGACGGTTTCTGCCCAACCTTAGCTACTACAGCCACCGGCACACTTATCCAAGCTTAGCTAGCCCTGGTCAACAAGTGTAGAGTTAAATTTTAATTAAGATAAGATATGGAACAATCGAAATAACGCTATTCCAACCTCTGCTAGACTGAGCTATTGACAAAAATCAAGGTAAGATATAGTCAAGATTCGCAGTAAACAACTTATTAACACCAGACGTGTGAATGAACAATGCAACGGTTCATTGAACATGTAGTGTATCCTCACAAACGTCCTGGATTCGAGGATTTCCTGTCAGGACTGCTGTCTCCAGCTCACCTGGGGGGCGGTCCCTGACACACTTCTTGATTAAATTTCTGCTACTTTTATGTTTTCTTGTATATTAGGACCTGCTAAATGGCAAACTAGTTATTTGTATCTGTTACACTCATATTATTCATACAAGGGAGTTTGCAATACAGCAGTTTTTCTCAGGAGTTTGATTAAATAATTTTATTAATGTAATCGTTTTAGGGATCAGGTTGAATTAGGAAGAAGTGATTTGGGTACATCTGAACAATTCACATGGTTAGTATTGATACTGAGGTGTGCTTTATATTAGATAAATGGAATATATTTTAGGCTTGAAACTCAACTGAGAGAATGCGAGCAGAAACATTCCATAGCTAGATGGCTTCCTTCAGACAAAGAGAAACATTCCATAACTAGATGGCTTCCTTCAGACAAAGAGTATAAATACTCTATTGCTGGACAAAAAAGAGCAGATATTAATGGGGTTATGGACAGCAAGCCAGCGAAGATTGTTTCTCCTCAAACTTAAGAAATATGCAGGTCACTTTATCGGCTAGTAACACCATCGTAACTTTTTCTGCATGAAACCTTTACATAAGGTTGGATAACCATTTGTTTTTGTAGTCACTGGACTGGAACACAATAAATGGGGGGCTTTGCTCAGGGGGCTCCTGCTGCTCCTGCGAATTGATTACTATAGATTGTGTAAGTGGGTGGAGCGGAGACCCCATAGATTTTCCCTCCGATCTGTCTTATCATAGTTGTCCCAAGCAGGATGTAGCAGTTAATCAAATGGGGAGGAAGTATTACAATTGACGTAGGCTGGTTATAAGGTTTGGGTTTCTCACGTAATTTAAAAATACAAAAACAAGAAAAGTTGATCGCATCATTACGTGTGTGTGTTTTTTAGATGGACAAAAGATAGCCGAAAAGGTTTCATCTCAAATCTCTAAAGAAACCAAATTGATCAGCAGATCTATGGTGGAGGATTATAACGCTTGCTCGATAGAAGGAGATTCACAGCCTGCTATTATGGCTGAAGAAGTTCTCAATCCCATCACCTTCGAGGACAAACTTCAAGTTCTAGGGGTTTGGTGCCAGGGAACAGAGCCTGAAAAAAGGGAGATGATGGATTCATACTTGAAGCTATGTCGAAGTATAGAAGAACTGTGTATGTTGACAGAAGAAGTTAAAAATATGGTAATTTTTTATGAACAAAAAAAAAGAAAGTCTATTGAAAAATCGATCGCTGTCGTATCCTCAGGAGAAGATTCGGTGTATAATAGGGGAATAAGCTCTCTGCTGCACATATTACTTGAATATTCATCCTCTTTACTTCATCAAGCTTAAAAATACTTTGTGGTGCATGAATGAAGAGAATGAAGAAGAATTTGATTTCAGTGACAGCAACTGCAGCGACTATGATTGTAAAGGCTCGAGTTAAGTCTTATACAGAATGGCCTCTCAGTGAAGGACCAGGTGTCTACTTGCTCTGACGCGTGGTATTAACTATTCGCAACCGCTGGCGCAAGCTTGCGGTCTTGAGTAGTCACCTAAAGCGCGTACTCCCTAACGGTGGTACTTGCCAGGGTTTGTAGAGGTAGACAACAAGTTTTCATATAATAAGACAAGACAATATATACAATACATCAGGATGCAGTGAGGATTGGGTTACAGCACATATGAATATCATTAATGGATGGCATGGATGGGAAAGGGTCGACATTAGAAACAAATGGGAGATGCATACATTTGGATAAGATAAACATTAGAAATAAATGGGATGGCAATACACAGGGATAAATTGGATGAAAGAAAAAGTTATCTGTTCAGATCAGAAGCAAGTTCAGTCTTCTTGCTGAGGATCCTGGACAATGATGATAATGAATGAAATTAATGTATAATTGTTTTAAATCATTATTTTTGTTTTGATATTGTTATTGCATTCATTTGTATAATACATTCTAACAAGAGTTTCGGGTTTAGTATACGTATAGCCATTCGCTAAAACTCCATGTGTCGAAATTGTAATCACTAAATCAATATAGCCTATGCAAGGCAGTTGGGGAAGAATGTATAGGACACAAATGAACTGGACCAGTTTGTAGCAATTACACTAGAAATTAGCTAGATGCCATTGGGCATGTGCCAAGTAATACTAATTATCACATCGCTTCGCTTTGTAGTTTGACTATATTATACCCAATCTATTTCTCTCTTGATGTTTTTCCTCATAAGCCAGACTACCCAGAGCTCTTGGGGGGAAAAAGAGGAGCTTGGGCCAATTAATCTGTGACTACTGGCTGGAAAAGTTGATTGGGAGTTATTATGTAGATGGACATAATATTTTGAGACATGCCACCTTATGAATGACATCACACTGTTGCAATCTGGATGCCACTCCTCTTGGATACAACAACCTGCCTGGCCACACCTACTTGAGAAGGCTGCCTACTGCACATTCAAAGGAGTGAATAGCATGAGAATGACCTAGACTTGCAGTCAGATTATGTGTTTGCTCCAGTGCCAACAGATGTGTGGGACACATTCCGTGAATACAATTTAATTGCACACATATTTCAGTTAACATAAAACACATTTCATCAGTATAAATGCATCAGAATCAAATAAATTGTTGACAACAACAAATATACATGAATGATGATTGTAGTTTTAGAAATTAATGCAGTCAGGACACTTCCATTCACATTATGATGCATTCTTGGCTAATGAAACACATTCCACATGGAACCAATCCAGGCATCCAGTGCACTCTATGTACCGAGTCCCACATGGAACCAATCCAGGCATCCAGTGCACTCTATGTACCGAGTCCCACATGGAACCAATCCAGGCATCCAGTGCACTCTATGTACTGAGTCCCACATGGAACCAATTCAGGCATCCAGTGCACTCTATGTACCGAGTCCCACATGGAACCAATCCAGGCATCCAGTGCACTCTATGTACCGAGTCCCACATGGAACCAATCCAGGCATCCAGTGCACTCTATGTACCGAGTCCCACTATCAGGCATTCTGCAGCTACAATAAATAGATTCCACAGCACTCGCTGCCACTCTTCTTGCAAAACCAAGTCGTCACTTCTTTACCTTAGGAAATGGTGTCACATGCCCAACCTCAAGACAATTCAAAATATGATCTCTCAGATTAGAGGAATAAAAAACAAAGAGGGAAGGATCACCACCGTGTACTAGTTCTGTTGCATAAGCTAAAGCATAAAGTCCACAGTCTGAGCCATTTTTTTGGCGATCAACATCAAAGTTTACTTGCTTTGCCCTGCATTTATAAAAAGAACATGTGTTGCTTGGTTTCTAGGCTAACTGAAGATTTTCTGTTCCAATTACTATCATATATGCATGCAGTGTCACCATATATTTCATCACTGTTGGGCTTCATGTTTGAAACAGTGACCCAATGATTTCCATTTACATGCAGGACTTGAACATAAGGTACATTGAGAGGGAGTGCTTTAAATAGAGTCTTTCGTTTGCACAATTGTGGCAATTGCCAACCGAATGTCTTTCCATTCTCCTGATTCTGAAGCAGGAATTCAGCTGCAGTATCCTCAATAGGAAATACTTTAAGTTTCTTTGGAGGTGGTGGACGAATTCCAGGATGGGATTTAGCAGATACTTTAGTAGGAGGTTTGGATGAGCCAGGGATAGGCGGTGGTTGATTACCTTAAAAATGTAATAAACACGTATATGCAATCTCTAAAAATTCACGTTAAACTATTCCCTAAAGAAAACTCCATAGAGGAACAGATCAATTTAAGCAAATTGTTAATAATGTAACGTACCTACTATAGTCAAGTCTCTAATGTACTGGACTGTTGTAGCATTGACTCACATTCACAGTCTGTAGTGAAGGCTGCTTGCACATCTTCTTCAAAAAATCCCAAAGCAATGCACTTATGTGAGTCACAGTCACACCTGTCTACCACACCACAATGGACAGTGTTGTTGTAATTGACAGTGTGCATTATTGGTGATAAATAAGGCTAGACCAGTACACATGAAATGTTCAGTATTACAATTCAGTATTACAATGTAAATCACTCACAAGGACTGCTACAGAGGACAGGTAGATTAATCGTCACCAGTTACGTTTATGTAATCATAGCATCTTTATAAAATGTTGTTGTTCTTAATTATGACAAAACACAGAATTGTATATTACAGCTAACCTTCTGACTGTCCATACTCTTTAAGAAATTGATGCCATGGGGTGCAGCCGGGTTTACTCACTGTAACTGGTTCTATATTTCTGGCATGTTTCCTACGGTAGCTCTTTTTCCTTATCCATTGCTAAAGGCACACATATAGCTATAAAGGAAAAGAATATTTTCAACACAAATAGAACATTGGCTCCAAAAGAACTTTTGTAGAATTGAGCTACAAACACAAGAGTAATACAAATCCACAGAAGTGAAAATTATTTTAAACTTTCATATTCTTCTGAACTCTCATTTTCAATGCTTAAAGTTGAGCAATCTACCAATTTTGTTATTTTTGAAGAAACGCTATTACAATCTGGCAAAGCCTCATTATCATATCCCCGGTCTACAAGCCAAGCATCATCACATGATCTCTAGATCAGAATATGAAGTTCATGTGTTAATATTTCACATACTCTATGAAAGATGGTTGTGTCCTACCAATCAATTATTTGCTAGTCATGGAGATTATAATTATGTGATACGCATGCTTAGGTCTATTATATTTTAAAAATACCTCCAAGCTCTATGAATCAGCTTTGTTAGCATTTTACTGATTGTAAGAACCAGAACAATTGACTCTACTGTTCGTTAAATGCAATATAACCACCTCACCCACATTATCACCATTTCACACCATTCATTGTAACTCTACCCTCCCATGTACCTTTTAGAACTTTCTCTCCATCATGCATGTGCTCTGTGTTGTTTGTGTCTTATTGGTCAGTTTTATTGTCATGTGTTTCTCTGGTGATCTCAAGGCCTGGCCTATATAAGGCTAGTCCTCTGAGTTCTCTGGGACTCTTCTTCTACTTATATTATTTGTACTTCCTCCTGTTGCTGTCACAATGATCCAATATACCAACTGGAACAGGGGTAGTATAGTGTAGGTGGTGGAAGCCACTAGAATAAACTGAGACCCAACACTGATGGATAATTTCTGTAGCACTGTGAAGTCACACTCCTGTTGGCAGCAACTGGTCACAGTAACAGAGACAGACAGCTACGTGTCACATCACCCCTGCACATAGCTAAATTATTGGGAGGGAATTATTATATAGTTTTGTCCCATGCTATTTGTAGCAAGCACATGCTTTAGTATGTCAAGATTGGTGCACAAGGCTGTTAATATATCGCTATCTATAATATCTGGGGCCTACCTGTTTATTTGACTACCAGGAGGCATAGAATTAAATTATCTTGAGTTGCACACTATCTGATTCAAAAAACTTAACTTAAACACTGTATAGCCTAGCTACTGCTGTTGGTTAGTAATCATATAGCCTAGCTACTGCTGTTGGTTTAGTAATCATATAGCCTAGCTACTGCTGTTGGTTAGTAATCATATAGCCTAGCTACTGCTGTTGGTTAGTAATCATATAGCCTAGCTACTGCTGTTGGTTTAGACCAGGCCACAACTTTAACTTAAACACTATAGCCTAGCTACTGCTGTTGGTTTAGTAATCATATAGCCTAGCTACTGCTGTTGGTTAGTAATCATATAGCCTAGCTACTGCTGTTGGTTAGTAATC
>WLWD01001118.1_pt1 | contig 15457 bp, 12 predicted proteins | sample 6712731 | NCBI WGS metagenome assembly WLWD01 (sample SAMN12718690, study PRJNA576275) | sponge metagenome | isolation source: marine sponge | host: Mycale hentscheli | place: New Zealand: South Island, Marlborough, Capsize Point | collected 2014-11-01
TGGTTACTGAGCCGTTTGTCATAACTATATGCCTGGCATAACAGATTTGTTTCCTAATTGAAAATTATTGTTCCAATAGTCAAGTCACTTGCAGGGATTCATACACGATTTTTTTGCTAGGGAGGAAATTATGTCGAGTTGCAAAAAAGTTTATCTACATAATATGGTCAAGTCATGACCATGAGACTGTGAAACAGATTCAGATGAAAACTTAGACAAATTATATAATAGTTAGCCGCCTCCAAGACCATTTTTAGGGTCTTGGAGGCATTCGGTTTTTACAGCCCGAATGCAGCGAGGGCACTACTTAGGGCCTGAGGGACCCTAAAAACAGTAGTTCACAACGGCTGCACAGTGCCGAACTAATTTAGAATGTAGCGACTGCTCTTTAACAACGCAATAGGAGGGACTCTAAGCGCAATTGGAGGGATACAGATTGACCCTGCCTTCAAAGTGGGGAGACTAAGTTTATAGTGTTCCTCTCTGGAGGACCTAAGCTATATATAGTCTCTCTGTCACTATACAAACACTACAGCTTCTATGCTTTAATACGAATTGGTATTGAAGGACCAGAACTAGAGAGATGTTGACTTTGAAGAAGTGCAACTAATCTGTAAGGCTATTTTATAGTAATCATTAATTTTTCTGAAGAATTCAGTTGGGGAAAAAATTTAGGGGGGGGGGAGGAAGAATACCAGGGCTCCCACAGTCTGTATGAAACTCTGGTATGGTACCCATCATGGACCATTCATGTCATGGTACCCAGAAGAAAAAAAAAAAGTCGTAATTTGGAGGATGAATTGAAGGGGGAGAAAGGAACTTCTACTAGAGGGAGGAAACTTTTGCTAGGGGGGGGGGGGAACTTCTGCTAGGGGGTATTTCAGTCAGATCAGCTCACTCGCCATTTGTGCTCAACCTCATCGCTTCTTAGGTGGTAACAGGTATTAGGCCCTGTTCACCATCAGTAGCATAGCCCAGGAGGGTTTGAGGGGTTTGGTCGATCTACACTAAGAAAACTAAAATGAGAAACTAAAGGAACGTGATACGGTAATTGAAGGGCATCTGGTAAAGTATTGTCATCAATGTTCTTGCAGAAACCTACAACTTTAGAAATGAGGTTATTTTTGAAATGCACTAATGGGTAACTAATAACTCTAGTAAACCGTATACTTGAGAAGTTGACTAGTCCTAAATGAATTGTTACTGTACATTCTAATTGGATTGGCACTATAAGCTTGATCTTCCTCAAATGGAATGGAACTGCCCTCTCAGAAATCCTGGCTACCCCCAAAACATAATAAAAATATAACATAATACCAAATTTTCAATTGTCCACCCATTATACTGTCTCGCTGCTCCGCTCTCGCTCCCCAACAAGTATCCCAGATTTTCAATAGCATTAGTCCAGATAGATAGTGTCTCCCCAGCACCGCCTGCTCGCCAACTAAACTCACTTGCAGTCGATTGCCGCTGGTTCTTTCAGAAGAGTTCTATAATCGTAGAACTTCATCCGCAAGTACTCTCCCATTCCAAGCGCACCTTTAGGAGAGGGCGGCCGACACAGTATACACAGCCTTCCACCCCAGCCTGCCTGCCTTTGGTGTTGAGTGTGCGCACAGAGATTTAGAGATTAGCACAAAGGGGGGGTTGGGCATGCGAGGGGCGTGTTAATACTCTACTGCGCATGTGTGCATATATGTGTGAGTTTCTTTTCCTTCTTTCACCTGCTCTTGTCATTTTGTTGGTGTCGCTGCTTTTGTAGGACGAACGAACTGGGGCTGGAAATATGCGCATTAAGGTAGGTGGGGGAGGGTGTCGTGCTTTTACAGGAGTAGGTACGGGGTAGCCGTGCCCCCCCATTTTCTCGTAGTTTTAAGAGCCAGACCCTTTACCAACCGAGCGGTGAAGGAGGAAGGGTCTGGCCACAATCCATACAACATTTCATTCTACTGGACTGTAATTAATTATGCCTGGTTAATGCTAGCCCTAAAGGCTGTAATATAGAGCAAAGAAACTTCTCTAAGACTGTTAGAAGTGAGACAAATAGTCCCTTTCTTTATACAATTATACTTTGATTAATTTATTTGTAGCTTAGCTAGTCCAGCAGCAGCATCCTGTATTCATTGCCTTTCATCATCACCATATGTCCCTAACCTTACTCTCACTCACCAGCAGATCACCATATGCCTCTAACCTTTCACTGATAGAGGTGGGAAGCCACACTAAGGAAGAACTGATACTCAAATTTCTACAAGCTAGTGCATCAGAGCTTCAGCCGAGCAATTCTATATGCATACCAGTGGGTGCCTGTTAAATTGCTCTCAACCAGGTGTAAACAAACCGCACCCAGCAAGTACATCATGTCATTCATTAGTAGTGTATGCCTGTATGTGTGTGTGTGTGCTACTAGTTTCCTGGGTAGGAATGTTTGTTCTTTCTTCTATAATTGAATCATTTTGAATTTTCAGTTTCTTATGTTATTTTCAATGAGTGCAATTTTTTTCTTTATGCTGGTCCACCAAATTGAGGCCCATGTGAAATATGCACACATCGGGGATTTGCAACTGTTGTTTTTTTCTAAATCTTCTGCTAAGTTTATCTAATTTAGGATAGCGAAATTTTCTTATTATAAGTTCTATCATTTAGATAGAGCTGAGGTTTCTTCCCTGTGGCTAACCTCTTAAATTAATGTTGTTTTTTACCACACTGTCTTGACCGTTCTATTTCTGCATTATACTATGTGTTCATGGATGGCCCTACCACTTGTTGTGTTTGCAACTGACCAATCTAAAGATCCAGAACCAACCACTGTGTTAGTGAATGTTTTAAAGAGACTATACCTCTTAAACTGTTTCTAACAGTTTCTTGGTTGGGATCAGCTTGCAGAGTATAAGTTGAATTTCATGATTGCATTTATTCACTTCAGTGTGTTTTCTTTTTCTATTGCTCTTCTTTGTAAAGGGATGGAGTGGGTGAAGCTGCTTTTGATATCTCTAACTTAAACTAGTGTGAATGATGACTCAAGAAGTGTCAACATTTAATCATGGAGTTACCTGATACTGCTGTAATGATGCAAGTGAGTGTTCTCTAGAGTGTGTTTGTAATATAAGGAAGTATTGTTTCCGATAGGTCTACATTGCTAGAATGTATCACCAACACTCGGAGCAATTAGTGGCTCTGGCTAGCTTGTTGTGTTCACCTAGGACACAAGTGTTTGTGTGACAATAAATATACATGTAAATGTGTGCGTCAAGTTATGTAATCAGATGTCAGTGTATATGAGACCTGTACTATTGCAAGATGTTGACAATCTTAGTGCAATCTCTGGCAATTTTCTGAAGGCCTCTCTTGCGCAATATAGCGTGTGATTTTCCCCTAAGTGAATTTGTGCCTCCCAAAAAATTGCTGATTCAATTCCTGGGGAACACTATTGCAGTAACAAGGAGTGACTAATGCAGTAACATTAACACATGATCCTGTGACTGTTCTGTTGGAAGATGTCTATTATTTCAGCTAACTTTATTTTGTGTAATCTATGACCTTCAGTGGCATTGGCATCAGCTGTATCTAGTTCAGTTCTAGTTAGGAGGTTATACCTCCATGCATTCTACATAGCAAGGAGTCTATATGTAGGATAACAAGTTCTGTTCTGTTAGTCAGTTTGGTCATTTAGTTGTTATGAGTTTCATATCACTAAATTACCAGCTGTAGCTGTACCAAGTAGACCGCCTGGTTTCCCTCAGTTAGAAAGTCTCTAAAAAATTCCAATCTGCAGAACTATTTAGTTCTTTTAGAACCTTTTAGAGGAGCCCTGCAATGGCAGTCAAGTGTGGGCACTTCAGAGGGCTGTGTTAGGAGAGCAAGACTCTTGTACTCTGGTTATTTCATTCCACACATGTGTGCACTGGTCTGTGAAATAAATAAATACAAATATGTACTGAATATGTAAGTATTATATAATGCATACCTGATTTTCCATTATTCATTCACTCCTTGTTTTGCTCACTTACCCAATATAAGTATCACTATTGCATCTGAACAATTTTCAAAATTTATCATCTGTGTATCTGGCTTGTAGTTTATAAGCACATTATTAACCCTCAGCATGCAGGCGCGAGAGGGTTATAGTAGTCGTCCTGTCTGTTTGTCTGTCACACTCTGATTAACGCGAAGCTTTCAGCTCCGCGGTGAGTACCAGCTTTTATGGGCAACGCCCCCTATCATCACGTAATAATCACGTGAGCAAATAATTTCTTGCAGCCAGCGGTGTAGTTTGATTTATGCTCAGGGAAGTTAACAGAGTTGAAAGAAATGAAGTTTCGCATTGAAAATGCTTATCGGTGAGTGTTTCTGGATAGTTTAGCGTTTCTATGTACCATTTTCATTGGTTGAGCTATTTTGATACCTCATTAAAAATAGCTAACAGATTGCTTGTTCTTTTGGAGGGAGATTATATTGTAATAGCTAGGTAGTGTTTAATAGTGCTGAGGGTTCGCTCCTTTGGTGCTTAATTTATTCCTGAATGACTTTAGGATTTGTTTTGATCACGCATATTTAGTCTCGCTTTACTAGACCCTTTACCTACTGCTATGCAGCAGGTAGGCTGACTAAATCATGAGAACATGCTGCCAACCCTCGTTATGGTCAGGTATAGGCTTCGTTACAGGTTCCCACCTTTATTCGAACCTTCATGCAAAAATTTATGATCATCATTGTCCAGTGCATATTAGTAACTATCTGCAGTATTTAGTAATGACCAGCCCCTCTTGTTGTATTGCCAAGATTGGCTCTGTCAAAGTGAGCAGTATTCTCGAAAGCTTAGAAACTCCTGAAACAGTCAGGTTGCATGCTGTAATTGATATTTATGCTGACATGAGAGGGTCACATGAGAAGGGAGGCGGAGCAATTAGGGGTTACATAATGAGAGAGACTAGGGAATGAACTGTAGTACTGGATGTGTCTTAGGACTCATAAGCCACACTACACTATGGCCAGTGTGGCATTATATAGAGCATGGGTAGGAGGTTCTAGTACATAGGGCTAGATTTCCACCCAGTACAGGTGTGACGGTCCATCGGGACCCCTTTAAAAGTGTCTGTGGTACTGGACTTATTCTCACACTATCACACTCGCTGCCTGTCTATTCTCTTACTCTCAGGCTCACTACCTGTGTATTCTTGCACTATCAGGCTCACGGCCGTCTATTCTCTCACTGTTAGGCTTACTGCCTGTCTACTCTCGCTCGTGTATGTATTCATGCACTCTCAGTCTCACTCCCTATGGCCTCACAACCAGATATCCAGTTCCAAATATCAACTATTGCAAGATATTGACAATCTTAGTGATGTACTGTCATGCTTGAGTATTTGTTCTTGTTCTTACCCATCCTCACGCTTAGACTGGCTGCTATCCGATCTTGCACTATCAGACTTGCCTACCTAATCTCACACTTAGGCCCAGGGCCTATCTATTCTTGCATGCACTATCAGGAGTGCTGCCTGTGTATTCTTAGGCTCACTGCCTATCTATTCTCAGGCTCACTGCTTATGTATTCTCAGGCTCACTGCCTATCTAGTCTCAGGCTCACTGCCTATCTAGTCTCAAGCTCACTGCCTATGTATTCTCAGGCTCACTGCCTATGTATTCTCAGGCTCACTGCTATGTATTCTCAGGCTCACTGCTATGTATTCTCAGGCTCACTACCTATGTATTCTCAGGTTCACTGCCTATCTATTCTCAAGCTCACTGTCTATCTAGTCTCAGGTTCACTGTCTATCTAGTCTCAGTTTCACTGCTATGTATTCTCAGGCTCACTGCCTATGTATTCTCAGGCTCACTGCCTATGTATTCTCAGGCTCACTGCCTATGTATTCTCAGGCTCACTGCCTATGTATTCTCAGGCTCACTGCCTATGTATTCTCAGGCGCACTGCCTATGTATTCTCAGGCTCACTGCCTATGTATTCTCAGGCGCACTGCCTATGTATTCTCAGGCTCACTGTCTATCTAGTCTCAGGCTCACTGCCTATCTATTCTCAGGCTCACTGCCTATCTATTCTCAGACTCACTACCTGTCTAGTCTCAGGCCCACTGCCTATCTAGTCTCAGGCTCACTGCCTATGTATTCTCAGGCGCACTGCCTATGTATTCTCAGGCTCACTGCCTATGTATTCTCAGGCGCACTGCCTATGTATTCTCAGGCTCACTACCTATCTAGTCTCAGGCTCACTGACTATCTAGTCTCAGGCTCACTGTCTGTCTAGTCTCAGGCCCACTGCCTATCTAGTCTCAGGCTCACTGCCTATCTAGTCTCAGGCTCACTGCCTATGTATTCTCAGGCTCACTGTCTATCTAGTCTCAGGCTCACTACCTATGTATTCTCAGGCTCACTGTCTATCTAGTCTCAGGCTCACTACCTATGTATTTTCAGGCTCACTGCCTATCTAGTCTCAGGCTCACTGCCTATCTAGTCTCAGGCTCACTGCCTATCTAGTCTCAGGCTCACTGCCTATGTATTCTCAGGCTCACTGTCTATCTAGTCTCAGGCTCACTACCTATGTATTCTCAGGCTCACTGCCTATCTAGTCTCAGGCTCACTGCCTATCTAGTCTCAGGCTCACTACCTATGTATTCTCAGGCTCACTGTCTATCTAGTCTCAGGCTCACTACCTATGTATTCTCAGGCTCACTGCCTATCTAGTCTCAGGCTCACTGTCTATCTAGTCTCAGGCTCACTGTCTATCTAGTCTCAGGCTCACTGTCTATCTAGTCTCAGGCTCACTGTCTATCTAGTCTCAGGCCACTGCCTATTATTCTCAGGCTCACTGTCTAGTCTCTCAGCTCCTGTCGATCTAGTCTCAGGCTCACTGTCTATCTAGTCTCAGGCTCACTGCCTATGTATTCTCAGGCTCACTGTCTATCTAGTCTCAGGCTCACTGCCTATCTATTCTCAGGCTCACTGCCTATCTATTCTCAGACTCACTACCTGTCTAGTCTCAGGCCCACTGCCTATCTAGTCTCAGGCTCACTACCTACAGTAGTGGTCAAAATAAAGTTCCCACACCGGAGCGACTATTCAGAGTAATTTTGAATAAAAGCCGGGGAAACTCCGCTGAAAAAGCCGCTAGTAAATCTCCGTGAGCGGTAAAAGCCGCCTCAAAAATCCCGCTGAAAGCCGCCTTAAACTCCGTTGAAAGCCGCACCCTCCAACTCCACTGAAAAGGCGCCTCAAACTGGCCGCATGCGCAGTGCAAGTTAGTAAAAAAAATAATTGTTGTTTTAATGAGACTTAAACCTTGCGTGCGCACGTTCGTTTACTTCTCCCGCCCGCGGGTTTATCGTGAGCTAGCCTCTGCTTTTTTCTCTGCACCGATCGTTCATCATTTTAATACGTTACTACAAGACACGGGTACATTTTTGGATGCTCAGAGAATAAGAAGGTGCAGAACACTCCTGTTACCCCCTTTGATGAGTGCCTACAAAAACAACGTTGATTAAGCATGAACTCTTAGTCTCTTGCACAAATGCTGTATAGCAATTACTGCACTCTCCCACAATTCTTCAAATTCAGCAGGGTTTCTTCGAAAGACTGGAAACTGGTCCTGGAGAACGTTCTTCAGTTTTGCCATTCCATCTCTGGGTAGTGCAGGAAAGTCTCCCTTTCCCAGTGGAGTGCAACGCCTCAATATGTCCTCCCCGAATATTGAGTTCTGAGCTAACTTGCATGCCAGTCGACCTATTTTAATTAAGTGAGGGTTTTTCTTTAGTACCGACTCGACTGACAGCAGCTGGCGTTGGTCTATTGTTGGAGGTCTCCAAAGTGTGGTAGTAGAGGGCATCCAGGAATCAGTAGGAGTAGAGGAGGTGAAGGAGAAGTTTGAACTGTGGCTGGTAAGGAGGAAGCAGGTGTGGATGATGGTGATGAAGTAGCAGGTGTGGATAATGGTGATGTAACAATTGATGAAGTAGTAGGAGGGCTCAAGGGTGCATGGGGATGGAGATGATGATGGAGAAGGAAAATTTAAATGATCTGCTACATGAGCAACTGGCGATGAGGGGGTGATAATGACTGAGGTGTCAGATGTGGATGCTGCATGAGACAACGAAAATGTGGTAGTGCTTGCAGAAGATTGATAAAGAGTGGAAGATGTATAGGTGGATGAAGCAGTGAGATTGGAATTATGGGGCACATGAGAATTGAGTTTGTAAAAAAGAAACAGCATTTTTTGTGTAATTAACCTCAGCTTGAATAGTACTTAATGTAGATTGAAGACTTCTAATTTTGTCAGCTTGCTGGTTGACTATGCTTCTTAGCTCACGACTTCCAGTTCAAGTGTGAGCGGATCTATTAAAAAATAATCTAGTTTAGCAAGGGTTTATAAATGTATAGTTACATACCGATTTCACTGACTTCACTGCCTGCATCTAGTCTGAAGTCTAATGTAGTTAAAAATCATGCAGTTCGTTTTTTGCTATTACACTATATAAGACTCACTATCTGCACTTGATGGAGAGATGGTGTCTCGAATACTTCTATCATCTGCAATGAATTATCTCATTAGCAGATAATTAAATAATTCAATATTTTACCAATTTCTGAGAGCACAGTCACGGTGTCAAAGGCTGCAAACTCTTGTACTTCTGTGAAAATAAAAATAATAAAATACGTGTTTTTCTTTGTTTAATAAGCGCTTATTCATTACTATTATTCGTTTAAATAAAATTACGGTCGAGGGGGTTGCGCGTCAATTCAAGTGATTTGTAAGAAATGGTTCATTTCTGTTGTGCCCCTGCTCCAACAACTCTAACCGTGACAAGCAGCTATCGTTCTATAGTTTGCCGCTGAACAGGAAGGCTTTGTTAAAGCAGTGGATCCATGCTATCGGCCGAAAACAATTACCTATAAACCGGCACACCCGTATTTGTAGCAGCCACTTCGTGGGAGCAAGTAAACGCTTATTAAGAGTGGACGAAATTTCTTCGCTACATTTACCTCGGTCTTCTCGATATACTAAGCCTAGAAAGCCTCCCAAAGAGCGCATCAATTCTCGTAGTATCAATGTTTGTGACATTGAGGAGCCTGAAGTGGAACTGAAAGAAATAGCCACACAAACAGAGGCTAGTGGTACAAAGTGTGGCTGTGATTGTAAATTAGAAAGCCTAAAGAATGAAGTTAGTATACTGAAATTGAAATGCCAGGAAAAAAGTTTAGTCTTTCAAATATAAAAGACAATGATTTCAAAATCTTGTTCTGCACTGGTTTCCCCAGTTATGCTACATTAATGGCTTGTTATGAATTTCTTGGACCAGCAGTACACTCCCTTATATATGATGCAAACAAGTAAGGAAGTATTGGAATGTGGAACTACTAAACGTTATCGACCAAGAGCTCTTTCTCCTGAAAATGAATTTTTTTAAGTTTTAGTTCGGTTACGTTTGGGACTGATGGAACAAGATCTAGCAGATCGCTGTGAGATCTCACAGTCAAATACTTCCAGAATAATTTTAACGTGGATACATTTTCTCTTTCTGAAATTTAAACAAATTCCAATCTGGCCTCCAAGAGACTTCATTCGTTCACACATGCCTCGCCAATTTAAAGAAAAGTACCCTACGACACGTGTAATTATTGATGCCACTGAAATATTGATTTCTCAGCCTCGACTGCCTGAACTTCAGCAGATGACATTCTCAAATTACAAAAACCACAACACCTTCAAGGCATTAGTAGGTATTTCGCCTAGTGGAGCAATTACATTTGTGTCAAAGCTTTTTCCGGGCTGCATATCAGATAAAGAACTGACAAAACAAAGTGGATTGCTTGATCTTGAGGAACATGAAATTATTGCTACCCGAAGAATTGCTTCTCTACGCATCCATGTTGAAAGAGCTATGGAAAGAATTAAAAATTTTCACATATTGACTGATATTGCTGATAGACTTTTTTTTGTTTGTTGCATTCTGTCAAATGTTCATCCCCTCTTATGTCATTAGCTAATAATATTCAATTTGTAATCACAAATTTTTTATGTTGTTTGAATTCACATTGATGATGATGATGAATATGAAATTTTGCAGAATGATTCACAAATAATAAGAAGGTTTATGAATGGGATAGCTCAACTCCTTTAACATAACATCTAAAAAATAATTGTCAAGTTTTGTAGCTTTATTTTCTTGCCATTGCTTGTCCTGTACTACACGTTCCACGAGGACACCTTTTAAGGTATAAATACAGAAGTCACAAAATGCAGCTTTGTCTCCACACACATAAAGTTGCAACTGAATTTGATGGTAATATGAATTCCCTCTTTAAGTGCAATTTATTGTTGATAAGGGAACAATACAAAGACTGATCTTCACAGGCTTCATGAGGATCTATGTCTGCCTTAGAATATGGGCATTTAAACTCAGCTATGCCATCAGGATTAGTACTAGAGGGGTCATATATCCAAGCATCTGGTGATGCACCAAGCCATCCTTTCAGTGAATGAACAAAAAAGCCACACCTATGTGCAGTTAAGAGAGTGGTAAACGCACTTTCTTTGGGTAAAACTAGTAAATCGCAACGCAATTTTTCTAATGACAAAGAACTCTTCTGCCTTAAAGATATTGGACGAGGATCAAACAAAATGTGAGCTTTTCTGGATGACTTAGTCAATTCTCTTCTTCTAGATCCCAATTCGTCAACGGGAATAGGAGTAACTTTTTTAGCTCTTGGCCTGTTCCATGTCTGCAAAACATCTGTACGTGTACTGGAATCTGATCGCTCAAAAACTTTACAAAAATCAGATATACCATAAGTTAAAGCTGAAATATGCTTACAGCTACCTTTAGGGCCCTTGCCTGCTGGACATCCACAAGCAGCATACAAAATATCACTAGAATTCCCCTTAAGTCCAATATAGATGTTGTATACTCGGTCCTTTCTCACTTCTGGCAGACAAATACATCTAATATAAATCATGTTCATGGATATGCAATATTGAATAGATTGGACATGTCCACAGCGAAACAGATATTCAACAGACTTATTAATAGCCTTGAAATCATCTGCAGGAAGCCCATCATGTACATGGTTTTGTCTTTTTTATTTCCTTCACTATCTTCGGTCTGGTTGGCTCCTTTCTTTTTTCTCTCTTAGGAGTATCTAAACAAAAGAACTCATGAGGAACATGATGCAAGAATGCTCAGGTGTGCTGCATGCAGTAATAGTGGTGGATAGGTTAAACTTGTGGCGGGGATAGATTAGACCAGAAGATGGGGCTGAATCACCACTCTCACAACTAGGGTTGGGCGATATTACAATATTATAAAATTAATTGTGGTATGAGTAACTAACAACTATTTTTTTAATTTAAATTAAAGTGTATAAATGAGAGAATTGTCATTGTCAAAATAATGATAGAAAAAGTTTTTTTTCAGCAAGTATTTTAGTTATAAGTTGATATTCAAGAATCCGTCAGCTCCAGCCATCGTCTCCCGCCTCTTTCATACGGCTGGACTGCGTATAGCACAGAAGAAAGTGTTGGCTGGTTGATGTCAGTCGTTCCAGATTGTTTCTCACCTTCTCTCTTCATCAGGAGCCTGACTTTACTGTGAACCTTGGAGTGTTTGTTCTTTAGGTGCGATAGCAAGTTCGAAGTGTTCCCAGTAGCCGCCCTAACTTGCACGCCGCAAATTCGACAAACAGGATTGTCCTGTTGGCTGCCTCCGCCACTATCATCCGCGATTAAACCGAAATACTTCCAAACAGCCGATTTTGTACCGCATTTCTCGGTAAGTTGCTGTCCAGACGCCATCACTAAAAAACGGTAAAATACAGCTGGAACTCTATGCGTTGCGCATGCGCAATTTATCGCGGTATTTCCCGCGTTACTTGGTATAATTTCTTTTATCGTACTGTGACTAAATACTGCGATACCGCCCAACCCTAGCTACAACCGTGCCAGACTTTCCATGGTCTTTGTTTTAGTCAAAGAAGTTTTAACAGTTGCCATAAGCTAACAAGAACATATGGTGCATATATGCTTGTAAGGTTTACATTATTCGTTAATTTCTCTAAGAGTTTGGATCACTTTCAGGCATCAAGCAGCCGAGAATAATTAAACTTACCCGGTTGGGCTGGATTTTAGGGATAGAGGAATACCACATAGAGTGCAAATTATTGAGCTGGATGAAAGCTCATGAGACAGAAACTTGGAAGATAATATGTGGGTTCAGCCCAGCAGCACATGAGATATATATTTTTAACATTTGTGTTGTGTTCACTTATAACAGTATTAATACTGGTATGCTAACAACTGAGATACACTGTTCAGCACATAACCCCTGATTTACAGTTTAGAGAAGAGAGCAGAATATGTGACTTGTGATGGAGCAGATAACAGATAATGATAATAGGCAGGTGGCTATTGAACCACACTTCAACTCAGCACATCATCCACACATGTGATGTACATATCTGTGTTAGTATGTAGTTACATGTTGACTGAACTCACTTAACTCTGCCACTAAAACCACATCCACTTAAGTTACATTTCCTAATATGGGCATAGGCACTCAACACACTACAGCACTAATTGCCAAGTTATTGCAGAGAGTAACTTCTCATACCTACTATACTACTGGTCATGTGCAATTAGGATATTGTAAGATCAACCATAGTTGTTACATTTGATGACACCAGGTATTTCTACAATTTCGCATAGTGAATTACCTGTATTTCAGTCGATAAGTCTGCAACAGCAGTACTTTCCGAACCTGTATATATTGTCATTAAAATTATAATCCAGTATTTTGCCAACAAAGATGTCTGTACCAATAGTTAATGGTGTATCACTCCCTCTCGGCCTTTTTTTTCGCAACCTAAGAATGTTAATATTAATAATTCAGTAACTCTTGTTGTTTTTAAAATTAAATTTACCGAAACAACATTTTGACTAGTGTCTGTGTGGAGAATCTCGCCTGGTGATTTAGCTCAGCGTCATCAGCTAACTATTCATCTCCAATTCTGTGCCTGAATAAACGTGGTATTTAAAAAATTATATATATATGACCTGACACACTTTAGTACACTGTATATGTGTGGTAACTAGAAGGCCACTTAGAAAATTTAAAGTGCTATGGTTCATAATTCAATGCATGTATCTAACAGCCAAGAATTATAAATTGTATTGGCCTGGAGCTGTCCGCACGACAAAGATGTTGGAATTGGATGTGTACAATGTAGACCAGCCTTAGAAACTACAGGTTTATAAAAACCTGAGAAACAATTTTATTATCATGGCCTTATATTACAGTGGTGCGGAATTGCACTGGAGAGGTTGTGTCCATTATTTAAAAAAAAAATTTTACCAAAAATTAATTTATTCATCTATAAATTATGAAATATTTACCAACTCCTAAAATCTCTCCCTCATGTATGTGGCGTCTGATTTTTATGCTGCATTTATCACCCTTCTTGTCTCCAGTAATTAGTTGACTTCTAGGCAATACTGTGAATGAGTCTTCCTCTGACCAGTACACTAGACAATATTCTGCACAGTAGAAGATTTTTAATAAAATTATACTACCAAACTAATCATTTGTAAAGCTATTTATTGTTTTATTAATTTATTTAATTTGCCTTGTAATGGAACTTACTTGTCTGAGCCATAGCAGTTTTAATAAATTTTCTAGCACTCATTATCTGTAGTAAAAACTGTCAAAAAAGACAAAACAAAAAGAAAACCTTAATAGTTAAGTAATTACAGAAAGAAAAAAAAAAAAAAAATCAAAGAGCTAGTTACTGTGAAACTTCCACTTCAGCTTACACCTGAATAGAAATAGTTGAGAACTTGAAGCTGACAAGCACGCACACTAACTACAACCTACAACCGTTTTTGGTTCAGTTTAATTCGCGTGGTGAAAAAACTCCCGACTTTATATGAAAGACGTTATGTGCAGAACGGCTGACCCTCACCTTTGACCTCACGCAATGTCTTTGCGCGCGCTCTTGGTGCCAGCTTTCACCTTCGACCTCTGTGGAAGTTGTCCTTGGTGACCCTGCAAGATTGAAGTAGGTGGTGGTTGGTTGCTCGTGGTTGGGTGCTCGTTGTTGGCTAGGTTGCATTTTGTGCTACTGGTGAGTGATGATAACGGAAGAGAGGACTACAACGGCAGGAATTCACTTATGCTGTGTGATAACAAGTAAGTGTACTAAATACTCTGATGTGTATAGAATAGATAGCTAATGAATTGCATGTAGAGCTATGGTGAATGACAGATTATTTGCAATGACAAAAAAAACAGAGTTTTCTTTAAGCACCTCTCCCCTCCCCCTCTTGTAAAGCATGTAACTGTCTGAACTAATCATTTCTGCTGCCAATTCATTGCTGAAGGTGTGGGTTATCGAATACCATTTTATATTACTAGTGTGAGTACAATAGCATGGGTAAAAGTTGAATAGTTGTTACTTTAGGTACGCCATTCCCAGCGATTCAGTGCCACACCATTAAGCTGTTGGATTATAATAGAGGTGACAGGTGAAGTTTGTTGTGCTCACTGCAACTGCATGGCAGGGCTGGGAGAGACTTGTACCCATGTAGCTGCAGTCCTATTCTACTTGGAGGCCCAATCAAGACTACACGGCACTGAAACATGCACTCAGCGTCAATGTGAGTGGGTAATGCCAACATTTCAGAAGAATATGGAATACCTACCTGTGAAGGATATTGACTTTTCCTCAGCAAAGAGTAAAAAGATTAAACTGGATGATGCAATAGACTCTGCCTCAAACACAGCAGTGCCCTGCTCTATCAACAAGTTAAGTGGTAATTCAGCGAAGAATGTCAGTTCTCCCAGTGCTAACGAAATGAATAGTTTGTACAGTAGTATTAGCAAGAGTAAATCCAAGCCTGGTATACTTTCAATTATACCTGAATTTTCTGACCAGTATGTCCCAATATATTCACTTCCTGAATTTCCTCGTCCACTTTCTTTACTTTATGACCCTAATAATTTGAAATTAGATTACCATGAACTATTGAAGAAGTGTGAGTCGATATGTGTAGATGTATCTCAGCAAATGGCTGTAGCAGTAGAGAAAGAATCTAGGGAACAATATAAATCAAGAGTGTGGTTTAATTATCGTGCAGGAAGGATTACTGCTTCCAAAATGAAAAGTGTATGTCATACTAATCCTGCAAATCCTGCTCAAAGCTTAATTAAACAAGTGTGCTATCCTCAAATGCATACTTTACTAGCAAGCAGACAAAATGGGGATGTACACATGAAAAGGCTGCTAGAGATTACTATGAGAAAAGAATGAAAAAATCACATACCGCCTTTAGCATCACCAACAGTGGGTTTGTCATTAACCCCAGAGTGGCCATTTATAGGAGCAACCCCTGATGGAGTAGTATCTTGTGCTTGCTGTGGCAAGGGAGTCATGGAAATCAAGTGTCCATACTGTCATT
>WLWD01002307.1_pt1 | contig 15450 bp, 12 predicted proteins | sample 6712731 | NCBI WGS metagenome assembly WLWD01 (sample SAMN12718690, study PRJNA576275) | sponge metagenome | isolation source: marine sponge | host: Mycale hentscheli | place: New Zealand: South Island, Marlborough, Capsize Point | collected 2014-11-01
CCATCTACAGCAGTGACACCATCCACAGCAGTGACACCATCCACAGCAGTGACACCATCTACAGCAGTGACACCATCCACAGCAGTGACACCATCCACAGCAGTGACACCATCCACAGCAGCAACACCATCCACTGCAGCAACACCATCCACAGCAGTGACACTATTCACAGCATCGACACTATCTACCACAGCGACACCTTTATATAGAGAGTTTTCTACAGTCAAATCCACACAATTCATCCTATAATAAATAAATTGTAATCAGAATAGTTGAGAATGAAGAATTTCGTACTGATCAGGTTTAATTTTGTTTAGTGGCAAATTTAAATAATATAACCAAGTTTATTTCTATCATTGAGAGCAGTTAGCTTAAAATTATGAACTAAATGTTGTACGTTTTGTGATCAGCCTCAACATCATACGGCACACAACAGTATACAAATATATGAGGGGTGGGTGGGAGAGAGCAGAAAGTTGGGGAAAAGCTTCCTGCCCCTCCCACTTGATTGAACTCTTGACTTCGTGAAGACTGCTTACCTGTAAGACCAGTCTGGAAAAGGGGGAAAAACTTTCATCCAACAATTCTAAGCTTAAGCTTTATAAAAAAAAAAAAGCATTAAGCTAAATGGTAATAATCTGATCTATCATAAAGTAGCTTCATAATTATTTTTTTAAATTACTAAGTGAAAGGAAAATGGCATCTTCTAAGTTATTTTTCTAAACTTAAATGTAACTCACTGGAAACCTCCAAATTATCTAGGACAGGTAATTCCGTTAAAACTCGAGCAAATTATCTTGTGCACTATGACTGGACTCCTCGCTGCAAGCTCCCTCTTCGAAATGCATTCCTAAACGGCGATCGTAACAATCTATAGGCGGACGAATTAATGAACGGTTTAACCGTTGTGGAAAGACGGGAGACGGCGGTTACAATTAAACGGAACGCCCGTTTTATGTCAATGCTACGGCGCGATGCCTACCATTTTATTGGCGTTTTCTGGAAACGGTCGCGCAGTAGACGCCCATTCTACGGTGCGAAAACCAGCACGTTATTTTGACTTCTACTGTACATTTCATTAATCAAGTAAGAAAAAAACAAGCATTAAAAAAAGGAAGAAAAAACAAACAAACCAAAAACAACAACAACAACGAAAAAAAAAACATGAATAAAACATAAATCAACAACTAAATTATAGGTACAATTCAAGGGATTCAACTATCATGTATTGAGTTTAGGTCACTCACTAGATGAGAAAGGACTCTGTGGAGTAAGCAGACAAACCCACCCACAGTGAAGCAATGGAGACTTTAAAGAGAGCTGGTCTGCATGTTAGGCCATGTAGACATGGTATGGCTCCCTGGACTACAGCTCCATCCCTGTAAGACACATATGTATGTATATGCTGGTAGCAGAGCCAATCACGGGAAAACGTCACAGCACTTCACACATAAGGCAATTAATGATATGTGCAGTTGTAATTAATGCCTATCTATATGTGGTACATAATGGGTTGAGTGTAGCTAGCAGGGGAGGAGCAACGTATGTTGGATTGGTCAGGCCACTCGACATCACTGTCTGTGGTAAAGATCGTCAGTAAGAATAAATTAGTAGGAAATTGCATATATTAATGCTATAACCATTCAATAAGTAATAATAATGTTATGTTACATTTCAGGAAATAAATGAAGATGACTGGTTCATGAAAAAACAGTTTCAAGAAGTAAATGTACCAAATATTTGCATTCTGTGTTCGGAATCACTAACAAATTCATTAGCCACACTGATCATGTCAAGATTATCAGTTATATCTCTATGAACATGTAATATCATAAGATGATTCAATCTCTCTTGTCCCATTGTATTTCTTAAGTAATTTTGTATTCTACGCAGTGCAGTAAATGAGTGCTCGGATGATGCATTGGTTGCAGGCATAATTAACACTCGTTTCATTACAGTACACACTTCACATACTTTAAGTCGCGAGGAAGACGTGGCTTATCCAAAGGTTGTGAAGACGATTTCAGCTTTTGCCAAAATAAGTCAAATGACTCGTCATTTCTCACAGTTAACAAAGTGTCAACAACCAACCTCGCAATTTGCTGTCCTTCAACTGCCGAACATGTCTTTTTTTGTAATGTTCGACTGAGATTGTCTGTATGACGTAAAACCATTTCACTCAACATTGCGCCAAACAAAAAAAATCAAAAGTACTCATTTGCGAACTCACTCCTCGAATTCTAGACTTTGTTTCAACATCTTTGACTATATCCACTGCTTCACCCAGGTATCCAATAACACTTTGTAATTCTATAAGATACTGATCCATAGAGTCAGCCCGTACTGTCCAACAAGTAGGGCATAAGAGACAAATGGCTGGACTTTTACTACCTGTCATTAAATCATAGTCTGATTTCAACTCTTAAAAAAAAGAATCACGTCTTGGTGACAATTTAATCAACTTTGTGATTTTACTTGCAGTTTCCAATGAACCTTTCATGAATTTGGACTTTTTACAGAGTCATTTGCAGCAAGGTTGAGGGAATGGCTATAACAATGTGTAAATACAACACATGGCTAGAATTATACTCTGCCATAGTGTCAGTTGTGGTGTGGGAAATACCATGAGATAACTGGCTCGGAACAAGGAGGTGTGCTTTATCTGGAGTACAAATGGAAGAGGAATGCATGTACCTAGCAACATATTGCAAAATATGTCCCCAGCTATATGCCCTTATATACGTGACCTTCTCATTTAACTATAATTTATGGGTAATGTTGTGACCAGCAAACAACCCCTGAACTCTGTGTCACATATTTATCATGTGATTCCTGTAACCACATGTATGTCTGGACATTAATTGGCGAGCGAGCGAGACACTTACAGGGGTAACACATTGAAAACGGGGATGTTTGTTTATTTGTATATTATATGTATGGACGTACGTATGTCATTTTGTACTTTGACCCTCGCGTTTTTGTGTTAGTTATGTGGTCGACCCCGTCCCAAATTGCACTAAACAGAACCCTCTGGTTTATCAATCAGTACCCGTATCACCCTAGAAATTGAATTGTTTACCGTTTTGAATTCTTTTGCGGGTGCAGTTAAAACTTGAAAACTTAAGGGACTTTCTTCTATTCGAGTTAGTGGCGGTGGTAAGTCAATGCACTCTTTGTCATGGTTATAAGCCGTGCGCAACAGTATTTACTTGAAAATACATTGTCCACTAGACTACCGCGAAGGTAAGTCTGTGTAGGTGCATGTCCAGTTGTGTCAAAGCATTGTGTGTTACAACCACTACTTAGCTAAAGAATATCACAAAGAAAACTTTTTAATAACGTGTATGGTTTTGTTGTTGTTTTTTTCCTTCAATTCAAGCAGTTGCAGAGAGTTGTTACTATGGCACTGAAATCCCTTTACCGTGTATGCGAAATTTAAAAACTGGACCTTATTTTCAGTAGCTTCAGTGTTAGAAGTCAAAATCATTCATATAAAAATAGTATAGTCTTTAGGCTCGCTCGCCATTTGTGCCCAAGCACATCACTAATAATGATCTTTTAAATTAAAGAGGTGAGAGAACGGCGTTGTTGATAGATTGAGACAAATTGAACTGCTATATTTTAATCCTACGTGTTTATTTTACAATAATTTCACCACCTTGGCGTCCATTAATTCAAACATACTAAACTGTGTGCATGTAAAGAAAGTCTCTGATATTATTTTTTTCAGTACAAAGTTAAAGTTAGGTACATCGAACACTGCCCCACAGAGAGCTCAGCTCCTCCCCTCTCACCTGCTCCTTCCTGGCTTCCTGCTGGTCTTCGTGTGTGGCCATGTATAGTCCATAGTTGATCACCAGAGCCGACACCTCCCCAGAAGTAGGGATGTCGGCACACTGCTGGTATTTCTTGTCCAGCAAAACCATCGTGTTCTGACACCACCGACTAGCCTGGGGGAAGAGAAGATAATATTTATAAACAATGAATAAAATGAAATTAATACCTGTAGAGAATTATAACATGAATATAAATAACTATTGCTACTGCATTTTGAAATACATCAAAAGCTACTACATGGCAGGGTACTTAGTTTATAACACTCATCTATCACACTCTTTTTTCTACTCACACACAAACACACTCTTTTTTTCTATTCACATGCACACACCAACACGCTCTTTTTTCTACTCACACACCAACACGCTCTTTTTCTACTCACACGCACACACAAACACAATCTGTTTTTCTACTCACACACAAACACGCTCTTTTTCTACTCACACGCACACACAAACACAATCTTTTTTATTCACACACAAATATACTCTTTTTCTACTCACACACAAACACACTCTTTTTTCTACACACACACAAACACACTCTTATTTCTCCAGATAATTAACTTACCCTTGCCTTTCTCTGTAGCTCCTCCCTTTTTCAGCTGCTTACAATTTTAAATATGCATGCAATCTTTGTTCTCTTCCGGTTAATGGATGATTCGAATGCTCCGTAAGGGGAGGAGCCGCCTGGCTCCACACAGTGCACATGTATATTTAACACACAAACATACACACAAACATACACACTGGATATTACAAGGAGCTAGCCTAGTGTCAGAAATAGCACTCTAGTTGGTGATGCGTGCATTATCATCTAGCAATATAGACCTATTGGAACCAATACTTCTCTACTACCAACACACACTGGAGAACACTTACCGTGTCATCACTTCAGCAGTAGTACCTGAAGCCGGTCAAATGTGCTTCCAGTGATAGCTCTTGAGGTCAAAGGTGAAGGTCAGCCTTTCTGCACTAAAGGTCGTTATTCGCGTGATTTTTCCGACGCAATATCTTATGAATCTACTTTACAGTCTGCATTTTGGGTGTGGTGGGTCAGAGATAAACAGAGAATGTGGGAACGCCCAATTTTGGAAAACAGTAGAATCTGTCTGTAAAAGCCAGTTATGGCGGAAAGCCAGCCGCGAGTTCCTACTGAGTATGAGGTGAGCGCATAGCTACTCCCTAGCTGATTAATAGATCGAGTGTTTGACTTACCTAGTTACTAGATCCATTGTTTGTTTATTAGATCCAGTCTTTTTCACTGGCCCACTGTTTGTATAGATAACTTTTACAAAAGGTTTGAAAGAAGGGAAAACACTGCTACCTACACACATGCCAAGTGCTTAGCATAATTTCAAGCATAATTTTTCCAAAAACTGAAATAAAAGAAAGAGATAAATTAAAGTCTGAGCATTCGATAAAACTAGGCATCAGCCAACTGGAAAAATAGAGGGGAATTTATGTCTGAACATGCTCACAAAAATACTAACAAAAAGAGAGGGAAACTAATGTCTGAGCATGCTCACAACAAATGCACTGGCAACTGGAAAAAAGAGAGGGTAAAAGCCATGTTCCTGAGCATGCTCTTGATAATAAACACCAGGTTCTTTTTATGAGCATGCTCAGACATGACTTTCCCTCTCTTTTTTAGTTGCTAGTGTGTTTTTGAGGATAGTTAGACAAGACTATCCCTCTCTATTTGCTATAGTTTGTGACTATTTTACTAAACTACTCTAACTAGTCATTTGAAGTCTATAATAGTTTGTTCCATTTGAAGTCTATAATAGTTTGTTCCATTTGAAGTCTAGTTTGTTCCAGAAATACGGTAAGTTGTGTGTTAATAACACATAAGCTCAATATATATTTGTTGTAATGTTATTTATCTGCTTAGTTGTTTTTGTTTTTTTTGGGGGGGGGGTTTTGTTGTTTTTTGTTGTTGTTGTTGCTGTTGTTGTGCTTGTTATCGTTTTATTTAAACTTTCTTACAATGTGTATTGAATTTGTATTTGGGAGGTATTTGTATTTTTGTGCACTTTTATTACGATTATGTTTTTTTGTAATTTTTTAATGTGTATGTTTGTGTTAGAAATTTATAAACAACAGCAGGTATGTTTCGAAAAGAAAAAAGCTTTTTTTTTTTAAATTTTCATTGCATTTTGACTAAACAGCTAGTACCACTACATGAAAATTTTAACAGTCCAGTTTTCGTTTCTGTTGATTTACTACTAAAAGCTAGAACTCTTCCACAGCTATATCTGTAAGCTAAGGTCTTGTACTACCTTCTAAATGCTATAGGGGTCATGCTAAACAGCTTGCACAATAAAAAAAACTGACTCGCTTCAATTAAGCAGACTGACTGTATTTTTGCTGAACTTGCTGTTCTGTCAGGTCCCTACTTCTTAATCTTTCTACCAGCTACAGTTTGGGTCTCTAGAAGTAAGAATATCTAAGCCACTGATGGCCCCAATATTTCAAATAGCATCTTTTTTTTTTCATTCCTGGAAGTGATGCATGTGGTAAACAGTGAAGATTAAAATATTAACATCGTCGAACCGAAAAACTATATTTTATCAACTACCATATCGTTTTGTTTGTTTTTTCTACTATAGCTCCTTCTGTGCAAAAAAAAAAAATCTACCCACACACAAACACTCTTCTTCTACTCACACACAAACACTCTCTTTTCTACTCACACACACAAACACACTCTTTTTCTACTCACATGCACACACAAACACACTCTTTCTACTACTATAGCTCCTGTGCAAAAATAAAAAATTATTCTACTTAACAAAATTGAAAACCTATTTTTTCTGGTGCCTACTGTACATTATTGTAGCACAGGAAGAAACAACACATTCTCTTATTATGTGTTTGGAATATCGTGTGTTTGTGTTCACATATTTACGCATTGTACCAGTTGTATGTTTGTGTGTTTGTTTATTTTTAAATTTCTCAGCATTGTTTTTTTACTATTTCATTTATTAAAATATTGTATTGTATTTAATCATTGTGTGAGAAATTGTATGTTTGTGTGTTAGCATGTCATAAAGTTGCTGTTGTTATCATTGGTGATATAGGAATAAATTTGTTTGTGTGTTTGTGTATAAGATATTTGTAGTCTTATATACGTTTGTTTGTGTGTTTGCATGTTAAAGTCTCATTTAAATAGCACTTAGTGCTGTTTGTTTGTGTGTTTGTTTATTTATCACTTTAATTATATATTTATTTGTTTGTATTTGAGAGATCTCCATCCTCCAGTCTCACTTTACTGGGAGCACTGCCATACATGGAGTGAGTATGTCCAGCCTGCACAATGTGCAGTACTACATGATAAACTGCTAGTTATGCATTCTAATTATTGCACACTTCACATCTCTACTGACCTTCACTCATGGACTACTTCTCTTGCACCATATGAATACTCGTCCCTAACTACCTACCAGTCTAAGTTTGTATTGGTTGGTGGAAAGCATCCCTCCACTTATGAAACCACTAACTCTCTGTTGACTAGTACTACTGGTCTAGACTGGAAGCCATCGCTACGTGCCATGCCTACTCGTCGCTACAGAGCATCATCAGTTAGTGGAGGATCACCAGAGGTCCTGGTCGTGGCTGGTGGGAGGGGCTCACATGACGAGTGGTTGGATGTAGTGGAAGTTCTACTCAACGACCATTGGACGACTGCAGACTCACTTCCTTCTTCATGCTATGACATGAGATCAACATTCCATGAAGGCAACTTCTACTTCACAGGAGGAGATGGTGAGGAGGAGATTCTATTTATTTGTAGTTTAGAGTCTCTCATAGCATCTGCTAGTAATGGCAGGACAAGAAGACAAACAATATGGAGGACAGTAACCACACTTACTGAGATCTTCGCTATCGTCTCCTATGTATCGAATCTAATCTGCATCGATAGATATTCTACCATTAGAAGTTACTCCAACAAGACAGAGGAGTGGATTGAGACTACTAGTGAGGGAGATAGACCACATGCTAGTGGATGGATAGCTACTGCAGTCTTGTCTACTGGACAGTTGCTGGTTGCTAATAGAGATGGAGTATACAAAGAAACTCTGTCAGGTTAGTGTAAGTAAATAGCAGCATCTCTAGAATGCCATCTTGCCTTCAGTGATATTGGCTTCTCTTTAGAATGTCCCATTTATAGATTGTATGGGAAACTAAAGTTAGGTATTAAAACTTGTACTATAGTATAACTAGAATATTATTATTTATTATTGTGTTAATTATGTTAAAACTAAATATTTATTGTATTAATTATGAAATTATAATAAGTAAGGTAATTGATTGTCTTTGCCAAAATTGCAAGTGCTGGAATGCAGCTGCTTCTACTGGCAGCTGCTTCTACTGGCTTAGCTCCAGGCTATACAACCAGCTGCCCACACTTTGTATTGCTGGAGCCAGCTAATGATACTGGTGCCGTGTGTGGGTTACTTGTATAGTATAACCAATGGGACCTTAATACCTGTAATAAGTATTTTATTTGCAGTATTTTATAATTCCTATTTTATTTATGTTCAATAGCTTTCAAGTATGAAGATGCATACAAACACTTCATTGTGTCCAAAGAAGTGTTGGAGCTTCTGTCTTTAAAGTTTATGTCCCTTGGTCCTCCAAGACAAGGCAAGAGTACAACTCTCAGGAGAATTCAAAAAGAGATCATAGATCTTCTGTCAGCTAAAGAAGAGGAGCAGATTCATGGCAGCACAGGCACAGTACAGTGTTGTTCCAATATGCTAGTCCAAGGCAAGTCTGATCCAACTACAGCAGAAAGAACCACAAAGTGGACCATTGTAAAAAATCTCATTGAGGAAGCATCTCTACTCTTTCAAACTCTCAAAGATAGTTTTCAGATTGAATCCACTTCTGATGCTACAGCTGATTCCCATAGAGGTAGTGACACCAGAGCAGAGGTCAGTCAGGCTAGCAGTACAGGGCAGTCTCACCCTGTGGAAGAGCCACCCCAACCTTCAAATGAGCAACCTTCATTATTACAGAAGATGATGGCAAGATTGCAATCTTTTACCAGAAATAAGCAACCCAGACATAAGGGAATCACTCCACTCTCAACAGCACATAACCAGCCAGCTGATCAGGCAGAATCATCACCAGATTATTCTGAAATAGCTGCCATATTCGAGACAGTGTCCAAACAACTACACTTTGCAGAAAATGTGAAGCATTCTTTTAAAGTTTTTTTGAGAATTGAGGACACCGGAGGTCAGCCTGAGCTGATGGACATGCTACCAGCACTCACCATAGGACCTGGCCTCTACTTGCTGTTCTTTAGCTACAAGTTCCAACTAGATGAGGAGTATCGGGTCTTTTATCAGAAAGCTTCAGGAGAGACAACTGCACCAGAGAAATCTGAGTTTACTCTGCAAGAGATGATTTTGCGTACTCTGGCCAGTATATCTTGCTTCAGTTCCTCCACCCATCTTCAACCTCTACCAGGACCAAACAACTCCGCCATTTGTGAGATACTGGAGTCCTCCAAGTCAGTAGTGTATATAGTGGGCACTCACAAAGACAAGGTTTCTGAGGAAGTCATCGCTACAGTCGACTCACAGCTTCAAAAAGTGATTCGAGACACCGACTCCTTCAAAAAAGGCATAGTTCAGTTCTGCTCAAAAGACAAGCTTGTTGTTGCTTTAGACAACATGGGAGGCGGAGTAGAAGAGATCGATCACTTGAATCAGCTACTGGAGAATGCCATGGAGAAACACTTTAAAAAGCTGAAAATTCCAGCTGTGTGGCTTCTGTTCAGCTTGTGTCTTCGCATGAGAGAAGTGAGGACAGCCAGCCTGGAGGCCTGCTTGGCCTTATCCCATGCCTTCAATATGACACCCTACGAGACCAAAGCAGCTCTGTGGTTTCTTCACCACCATGCCGGTGTTCTGATGTACTTCCCCAGTGTGCATGGTTTGGAAGACCTGGTCATCATAGACACCCAGGTAGTGTATGACAGTATCACTGGTGTCATTCTCAAAGCCATGAACTTTGATAGCGTAGGTCAGGCCACATCAGAGAGATTCAGGAAGACAGGTCGATTCTCTATGATAGATTTGAAGACAGCTACAGCTGACATTTCAGTAGATCTGATTCCACCAGAGCAACTGGTAGCTTTGCTTGCATATCTTCACTTGATAGCTGAGATTGCGTCAGTTGAATCTTCTGATACCTCAGATATAGAAGAGGAGAAAGAATACATCATGCCGTGCGTGTTAGAAAACACTAGTGCAAAGGAACTTGACCAATTCCACAAAGAATCTTGTAGCTCAAGTCTTATGGAGCCTCTCTTGATGTACTTCAGTAGTGGGTTTACTCCTATGGGACTCTTTCCTGCTGCAATGGCATGTCTCATATCCAACAAGTCCTTCACTTTCATTGGAGAAGGAGTCAAGAAAAACATGGTGCACTTTATGTATGGATCTAAACGAATTCGTGTAACATTTATATCTCGATGCAAATATTTTGAAGTCGTAGTTTCGTGTGATCCTACTTTCCAAGACTCCATTCACCATGAATGTGCTGCTCTAAAACAAGAAATAGAAGACACTCTAAAGAAAGCTAGTTCCAGAATGAACTACAACAGCTACATGGACTACCAGTTTGCCTTTGACTGTCATTCACATGAAGGAGGGAATCATCTTGGGATAGTTCATGAAGTCGAGTCTATTCCTTCAGCCATGACATGTGTCAACAATTCCCAAGGAATTGCTCTTCAGAATAGACACCTCATTTGGTATGGACAGGTATGTAGAAATAGACTAAATATTCTAACTTGCAATAACTTACAATTATTTTATTGTGTTTAGAAATATGAGAAGAAAGATCCTGTGGTAGAGGTCTCTGAAAGTAAGTCAAGTTATTGTTTTTATTTTGGTTTTATTATAAATGTTTTATTAATAGGTGGCAATAACTTGAGTATATTTCTGAGTGTGTATCCTGACTTGGTGCACTCAGTGAAGCCTTGTGTTATGACAGTAGCTGATCACTGCTACAGTATTGGACTCATATCACAATGTACCTATGACCAACTTCGTGAGCGTAAAGACCTGATTGACGAAGACAGAGCAAGGACTCTTTTGGACAACATTCGTAGAGTCTTTTCATCGAGACCCTCAGCTCTCAAGGAGTTTGTTACTGTATTGTTCCAAACAGGAGAATGTAATCATTTAGCAGATAAAATACAGCGACAGCTCCAGTAAGTGTATTGTTATTATTGTAGTATTTGAATTATTGTATTGTTTGTGGAATAGAATTGTGGAATGAAGTCTGACAAAGTCACATGGACATACATTTGAAAACATTTATTGTATTGCACTTTACATATTTTGTATATCATATCCCATATTTCAAATTTACACATTGTTAATTTATTTTATTGTTACTTTTAAATAAATTTTCATTAAAGAATGCTTAACTTTTTGTTATTATATAACACTATGTACATAGTGTTATAATAACAAAAACATATTATGTGAATGTAGTTTGATATTAGTTACCAATAATATGGTCGCTTGTAGTCTGGTGTAGCCAGACCCTTTACCAACCACTACCCTGTATTATTGTGTGGCACTTATTGGTACTTAATTGAACCATTACTCATACAAAGTGTCAGGAGACATGGCCATACCATTGCTTTGCCAGTATTGGAATTTCGATTTGTGATTTAGGAGGGCCATTCACAGTAATTTGCTAACGGTATTCGACCGCCGTAATATATATGCGTCAGCCACTGTTTCAAAGCTAGGTTTAGTAAGTATGGCTTGTTTGAATATCTGTCTACTGCACCAACTCGACCGTACAACAACTCCAGCAAAATGTTCACCCCCCCCTCTTGTCTGACAGTATCTTGTTGGCAATCCATAACCTCTCTTGTCTGATAGCATCTTGTTGGCAGTGCACAATGATCCATCACCTCTCAATGTCTGGTAGCATCTTGTTGACAGTGCACAATGTTTCAGGCAGTGGATCCATAACCTCTCTTGTCTGATAGCATCTTGTTGGCAGTGCACAATGATCCATAACCTCTCTTTGTCTGATAGCATCTTGTTGACAGTGCACAATGATCCATCACCACTCTTGTCTGATAGCATCTTATTGGCAGTGTATATTGATCTATCACCTCTCTTGTCTGACAATCCACTCCTGATGAGCTGAGGAGAAGTCTTCAAAGTATCACCCTATAGTCATGGCAACTGCTATAGTCATGGCAAGTAGGAACATACTAGGGAGCCTCAGTTTACTGGCAGGAAAAGACCCGACAACAACAGAGGCTAATATTCAACTATCATCATTGAAACAGCTTATTTTCTAGTTATCATACTATTGCTGTTGAACTTGTAGTCAGGTTTTGTGGCAGTGATTTTGAGGCTTTCTTTACTCAACAATGTGGAAATAACTATAGATAACAGCACTTTAAAAGTACTGCCACGCCCCTTTACAGAATGAGAAGAGATAGTATTAAGACAGTGGTAGGTTTACAAGCCTTTGTAGGGTTCCTTCCATACCACCAAAAAACAAAGTTTTGTCACCCGCACTTTATTTTGTATTTGGCAGACTGTGCCACTCGCTGCCAAAGTCTGCGAGACAGTCCAATACTAGTAGCCCCACCCCCATCCAATACTAGTAGCCCCACCCCCATCCAATACAAGTAGCCCCACCCCCATCCAATACTAGTAGCCCCACCCCCAGATTGCGGTTCCAGCTAGGTTCTCTGCGCAAGTTTTTAATGTGTTTTCTTTTAATATTTTACTGCCGGAGTATCTCAAATAGTAAGTTACAGAAAAATAGTATAACAAATTAATTTAGTGCAGAATTTACTGAGTTGTACTGTCCTTCTAAAAAGTTCAGTTGAAGATTGGCTGTTTCTTTATTAGTAATTAGACATAAATAATAGTCTTCTAGCAAGTTCTTCCAGAGAGGGCTCTGGTGAAGAAAGAGCTGGGGTTATAATGGGGTATTTTTGCAACCTCAAAAGTGGTTTGTAAGTGTTTCAGTATGGAATGTGGTCTGATAATGGAGTAGCCTCTCTTCTGTGTGACTAACAATGAGACAGCCTGTGTCCTGTGAAGTTGCTGCAATTTGTAGCTTGCTATCTTTCATCTTCACTGTAAATGAACTTCCATTGTTGAAGGAGCAAGTTTTGTGGCACAGCCTTGTGGGATGATGTCCCCTTTAGTGAGAATAGATACAATTTGGAGGCAGTCACACCAGTAATCAGTATAATCAATTGATACAATTATACTGCATATTTTATTATTTATTTTATTATTCATTTATTTATTTATTTATTTTATTATTCATTTATTATTTTTTTATTATTTATTTATTTAGAACCCGTTGCTATATTGTTACTAGGTGTACTAACTTGGTAAGTGTGCACTATTTTTTGCCTTTAGGTATATGAACTGTGCATACTAACAACCCTTGGGGTATTGCTATTTTTGAGTTTTAGTTTAATAGAATAGGCTGGATAAAGCAGGGAGCAGGTTATGTGAGGCCGGATATGGGAGGGTCTACTACTCTCTCATATTATCCAACTATACGGGACCAGCCCTATCATATAACTCTCCTGCGGCTCTGGTACCACAGGAATTTACCATAGCTAGCTGCTTTACTGCTTACTGCAGAGCAGCCCAGGTAGAGTTAGATCTGGAGATAACAGCTGGCAGCTACAAATGCTAAAGTAAACTTGCTAAAGTAAACTTTCTGGCGCGCTTCAATTGAATTTTAATTGAATTTTAATTTTGGGCCGGAAACAGGGAAGAATTCGCTTGACACCGAAAATGCTGATAAACAAAGTTGCTAGTGGAAACTGGGCAGGCCTCTGGGTAAAATGGAGGTTAACTCCCAGTTAACCGGGGTTAACATCGGCACTGGGGCTGCAGGGCAACAGGAAAAGGGTCGACCGGAAACCTAAGGATAACGGGTAAGGTGGAAGGGAGTATATAGGTTTGAGCGGGAGGCCAAGAGTCCTCGTGTTAGCAGTCAGACAAACCAACAGCAGGCCAGCCGGGTTAGTGACTGGGGAGTCGAGAAAGCGAGTTTGCGTTCACTGATAGATCGTTGGGTCAAACAGAAGAGGGGTCCGCATGGCTAGTGGCGAGGCGTCAGGTTCCGGGGCAGCCCCGGTGGTTGCAGCTATAAACCTGGACGACAGGACTATGGAGGCCATAATCGCTGGGGTTGTTGGAAAGATCCAGGAGGCACAGAGAAGCGGCGGAGGGGGAGGTGAGCGAAGGGGTAGCCTAGTTTAGGGAGGGGGGGGGGGGGGGGGGGGGGGGGGGGGGATCCCCGCGCCAGCCCTCCTCCAGCCTCTGAGGTTGTGAAATCATAGGGAGCTAGGCGGAAGCCCCCCTCCTAGGATAGTTAGAGGGGTGCCGATGGCTTTGGCGCAGACTAGCCGGCAGGGCACAGCACTATAATAAAAGGGAGCTGGGTGGCAGTGCCACCGTGCAGTGAACTGATGCCAGAGCACGAGCATGGAGCATGGCAGAGCTAGAATGCTAGGCCTACAGGGTCAACAGTGCAAGGGCCCAGGCAAACGAGCTGGTTTGGTGCAGTGCAAGTTGGCCACAGGGCAGGCATGGACACGTTTGCTTGGCTGGGGCGTGGCTTGGGACGGTTTGCAGAGAGCCGTCGGCATGGGAGCAGTGAGAGTGGGCTAGCGAGGGCATGCCAGCAGGGCACTTGGGCCAACAGTGCGAGGGCCCAGGCGGATTAGTCCAGTGCAGGTGGGCCACAGGGCAGTCACACCACGCTAGCGTGGCCTGAGTCGGTTGCAGAAAGCCGTCGACGTGGTGCCTGTGAGAGCATGCTAGAGAGGGCGGGCCAACAGGGCATGGTTATGAACCGGGGATGATGGCAGAGATCCGAGCGTGTGGCAGGCATGTGTACCCTAGCATGGCTAGTGGGTGAGCTGGTGCAGGGGCCACCACGGCATCGAGGGGGGGGGAGGGGGTGGAGGGGCGGGGGTAGGTAAAAGGGGCTAGGGTTGAGGGCTATCTGAGATTGGGCGCTATTACGGGGCTAGACAGTAGGGGCGGCCAGCAAGGGCCATGAGCATTGCAAGTATGACTGATTTTGTTGTCTGGCTGGGCAGGTGGCTGGGGTTCACTCCCAAGCAGCAGCGAATTGGCAAGCAGCGGGGTCCGGGTGTTGCAGGCGGAGCTGGAGGAGACGGGCTCAGCCGGCAGGGAGCCAAGCAGCGAGGTCTTCCTCAGTCCAGGGCCAGCAGGGGCCGAGAGCGGTGACAAAGCGAGGTCACCCATGGTCAGCTTAGGAGCCGGTCTGCCGCCGATCTCCAAGAAGCTAGTGGAGCGTATGCAGGCCGACGAGTACATTGAGTTCTCGGAGCTGCCGCCGGCAAAAGGCAAGGGCAGGCTGAACACCCAGCATGGGGACAACCACCTAGTCGTTGTCCAAGCGGCCGACTTGTTGCAATCTAAACGGGTGATCCCGGACCTGGCTACGTGGTCCCAGTGCTACGTTCTGTACATGGCTGTGCTTTTGGCTCACAAGCCGGGCAGACTTGTTGACCTGATGGGTTATCACGCCTTGATAGCCAGGTGCAGCAAAA
>WLWD01002269.1_pt1 | contig 15448 bp, 7 predicted proteins | sample 6712731 | NCBI WGS metagenome assembly WLWD01 (sample SAMN12718690, study PRJNA576275) | sponge metagenome | isolation source: marine sponge | host: Mycale hentscheli | place: New Zealand: South Island, Marlborough, Capsize Point | collected 2014-11-01
TTCACCGGGAATTGCTGATAAGATACTAAATTCATGAAAAATATTTTGCAAATTAATTGGTATGTCGCATAATTTCTGCAACACTTTCTAAATCAAAGCATTGCATTAATTTAATACTCACATTTTAGCGATTGTCTCAATAAACGGTTGGATTTAAAAGTAACGCGTCCGCCGTCAACCCAAGAATTCCACCAGAAATCACTCACATTTTGAATGCACACTCATGAAATTATTGCCTTGGAGGAGGGGGCGTTTGTAGCTCCCGGAGACAGTCCCGTTTTGCGTGGATTATGCAGGTAAGCGCTGTTATAAGCGTTTGCCCTCGAGTTATCCTCAGAGAGTGTGTATTCAAAGTGTGAGTGACAATTAGTAAATCGGCCATTCCTTATAGTAATTTATAGTAATCAACCTCCTGCATAGCAGGAGGCATTAGGATTCCCCCTCGAAGGGGGACGTTACGTAGAAAAAGCCCCGCTGGGGCTGTATTGCCGTTATTAGAATTCTAAGTTTGGTTGATCGTTATCTAACTTTTCTTGATTCCTCATGTATTCTCTTATTGCCTCCTCACTCATACCAACAGTGCTCACACAGTATCCGCGAGCCCAAAAATGCAGCCCTGTCATACGACGGATATTTAACAGTTCCCGGTGAATGCGGACTGCACTTTTTCCCTTCACAAAACCGATCACACTAGAAACACTAAACTTAGGCGGGATACTCAAACACATATGAACATGGTCTGGCATCAAGTGCCCTTCCAGTAATTCTACTTCACGCTGACGACATAGTTCCCTCAACATGTCACCCATACGACTTCTTAATTTACCATACAATTTCTTCTTACGATATTTCGGCACAAATACCACATGGTACTTGCACTCCCATTTCACATGTGATAATCTCTTCCAGTCATGCAGTACATACTCAGTGGTCCCCGTTTTGCCCTCAAACCTAATTTCTTCTTACTGAATCGTTTTTTGCAGGAAATATAAAGAAAACAAAAAATCAGAATTTTTTCAAGGTCAAATCGTTTTTCACGATGATATTATTTTTTAATTTCCTTGGTAACATTGAATTTATTTCCTCCTGACTCATATCGCCGTTTTTTTCTATACACTTCTCAAGGTAATACTGCAAGTAAGTTCGTGGATTGATATTATTCTGTTTACATGTTTGAATGATCGAATACATACAGGCGGACAATTCCCCGCCCCAAAGTGAATGGTTTCCAATATAATTGTTTCTTCCCAGAGCACAGGGTCTTATTCCGTTTTCCATTTTATTATTATCCATCGGGATTTCGGGATTACCAACAAATATAATCAGTCCCTCCCAGTGATTTTTCATTGATATCATTGCTTTAAGTCTGGCTTCATGAACTTCATCTTCACCAGCCTTAATCTCAACGTTGATTTCTTTTCCCATGTCATGAATGGCTTCACGTAATCTCGAATCGTGTTCTAAAAACATATCACTTCCGGGAGGATGTTTTACTCTCTGATTATTAATTTTGTACAGTTCGGCGATTTTCAACAACCATTCCTCTGCCCATCTGAGCAGTCCGTGCTCTTCGGGATATTTTTTTTAATGTCAGTGAAATCTCTTCTCACATGAGCCCAGCAATAGGCCAGAAGAACCAAACCCAAACCGGCCAACATTTTGTAGGCAGAATACCTGTCTACATTCAATATTTTCAATTTCTCCTCAGGAATTTCAACTGGTTCTTTTAGTTGTACTATATCGGTAATCCCCAGAAGAGTTTTCGCAGGAACAGAAGCGCTTCTTGTGCCGTCAAGAACGAAAATAGCAACATCTTCAGATTTGAATCCCCACATATACCATAATTTTTTCATGGCGTCACAAAGCATGTACCAGCGAGTTTCATCAGCGTGCCATCTTATTCCATTTTGCAATTCAATAATAAGTTCTTTATAAAGAGGCTCCAAATAGGTTCCAAATATTGTTTTCAAACCACCGAAAACAGTTCCTGGAATCATATTGACTTCGTGTTGCTGCATGTCGAAAATTTGACGCGGAATCGGTATATGCTGTTGATATTTATCGATAAGAATATCAATCCATACTTCCAACCCATATTTTCCCTGCTGAATGAGTTTAGCCGGCATGGGAGCTGTTATTATTTTGGGAACGCCAGGGGCGTAATTCGCAGGAGGAGTATATTTACGCCTGATAGTACGTTCCACGTACCATTCGACTTTTTTTCTGATCGTGTATGATACTTCATCCATGCCGTTCTGTTCCGTCCAATTCTCCGCCGGAATTCCATGAATGACTTCTCCCTCAGGCAGCCTAATAATTCTATCCACAATCTGCAGCCCTTTAGGAATTTTCCTTCCATTTCCTTTGTGGCCATCCTGACCTCCGGATTTTCTCTTTTCGTGTCATTGTCCTTCTCCGCTTCAGTCTTTTTTTCTTTCTCCCCAGCCGATTCGTCTTCCCCGGCATTAGTGATTTCTGATTCGCTGATTTCTTCAACTACAATAGAATTCCTATCCTCAACTTTGATATCTGACAATTTCAGTTTCTCACTCTTCAAACCAAAAAGCATAGATGCGAATTTATTCGCTTTACCACGTTCATTACTCAATTCTCGTTCCAGTTGCCGAATCCTTTTCTCCAGATCTTTATTCGCCTCTTTTTCACAATTCAATTCCCCTTTCTGCTGTTCAATCCGTCGCTTGAGTTTATTGAATTCATCCACGGCAGCATCAAAAATCTGACGGAATTGTTCGTTTCCCTTCTTCAGCTGCTCATTTTCTACTCTCAGTCGCGAAAGTTTGCATGTTTCCGGACATTTTCCGTAAGAATGATTATGTCTGATTGACCTTTGTGCTTTCGGCAACTGTTATTTCCCTTTGGTAAGATTTCTTTTTTTCAGACTCTCATAATTACACTGGCTGATTTCCTGCAGCAGGGCTTTAACTTTCCTATATCTCTCATTCATTTCTTTTGCCTCGCCGATTGATCCGGGCGGAAGATAAAGATTTTTAGTTCTACCTTCTTTTTTCGAACTGAGATAATAGCAGATATGTTTCTCCCCATTGTTACAGGTGCAGTTCTTTCCACATTTTGAGCGATACATGACAACTGAACCAATAATAATATCAAGGTTGCTCATCAGTTCCTTTTTTAATCTCTCTCTTTTTTTCATATCTGATATAATTCCTTAATTTTTAATTAAATTGCACGTATTAATACACGCAATAATGCCACCGAAAATTAAATCAATGAAAAATTCGTCTTTTTTATTATTTTTTCAGGGATGGCTAAGGTGGAAAGCCAGGAGAGAATTCTAAAGAATACTTTAGCGGATATGTACTCTTGATTTAAGAAAAAATGAAGGTAGTATAAATGGCAACGTGGATCACTGAATACGTACGATGTAAATGTAGCTACGTTCAAAATCGGCAGCCTCAACTCAATGAAAGATTTTCGTCCAATTTCCCGAAATGCGTCCTATGTATTGGATATGAGATTTAAAGATGCAACAAGTGAAATTACCATGCAATGGGATCCTACTATATTCGCTTCAGACGGAACCTTGCAGGAAAACGCGAATACTTCGATAGGCGCCAAGTTTACAAAAATCGAAATTCGCGATATCGAATTGGGAACAGTACTTGTTAATATGATGAACCCGGATAACTCTAAAGCTAATGTGACGCTGGTCAATAATAGCACCACGGCACAGTACAAATTTGAAGCTAATTTTACCAGAATGGATTCTGTCCAAATTGTTCTGGCCATTGATAATGCAAAACCTATTGCGGTTGACGATCCTCAGAATTTTATCTTTAAATCGACATCTTCTCCTGTTGCGCTCAATGTGCGAGATAATGATATTGAGACAGATGAGAATCAGAATACTTCGATCGTTGGCGGTAGTTTTCCGGTTGACGTCAAAGATTCCGAGTTATCGGCAGTAACAATTGGGCAAATAAATGTTGCTTCGGGGAATGGCGCATTAGAATTTACGTCGGACTCAAATATAGATAATAGTTTTACTACCAATAATAGAGACAGATTTGAAGGCACATTCACCTATCAAGTGATCGACAATGCTACGTCGGATCAGGCAACGAGTGATCCTGGAACTGTCACTGTCACGATTTTTAATAACGATATCGTTGTCGATCGATCACTGTCGTCTCCGATCGCTAGAGCGGAGGAAGGAGAAGATATTTGGATCGATGAAAGTGCGGGTACTGCAAATCAGTATGACAGTAGCGATGATACAAGAATTTTTGATGGCTCGCCAGCAACTGCAGCTAACGGTTTTCCAAATTGGCATACAGATAATGGAGCTGATGGAATTACGACTGGGTTGTTATTTGGCGACTTGGATTTGGATGGGAATTACACGGCAGGGGAGGATGTTTGGATTGATGTTGATTCCGGGGGAGCTGGAACTGCGAATCAATACGACGTCGGCGTCGACACCCAGGTTTTTGATGGGAATAATGGCTGGCAAACAGGGACAGCCACGGCAACCGCAGTTGCTGATAAACTGGTCTATAACGATGCCGATAGCAGTGGTTCATATACGGTTGACGAAACAGCAGATTTGGGTTTAAGAGTTACACTGGACGTTAAAATCAACACTGGAGAAGTTACGGATTTAACAAATTTTACTATTGAAGAATCAACGCCCACTGGATTCCTTGGCTTTTGGTATATTCCTGTTACTGGATATGGATCGACAGCGGGCAGCGAAATATTAGCGGTGTCGTCATCGTTGGATGCTGCATTTTTGCCAAAGGTGTCACGCAACGCTATTGATCGAGATATTACATTTTCATGGGACAGCTCACCTGCCACCATACCGACAACTTTTACGATCACTTATCGTCTAGTTGGTCCTCGGGGTGATTTGCAAACAAAGACGTCCGATGTTACCGGTGGTACCGGGTTTGTCGGCGCAGAAGCAATATTCGATCCCAATGGTACTCCAGCCAGTGGCGACGAGATCATTGCAAAAATTGCGAATAGCGGGTTTCAGCCGGTGGCTGCATTATTCCACAGCGCTGATTTTACCGATGAACTTGGTACAACTAACATGCCGGACTGGAAAATTGATGCCAATGAATTGCAACGATTACTGTTTCTGTTCAACGCCGGGGGTTTTTATATGGTGGACAATTCAACAGCCGATAAATTTAATAGGGCTGCATCTGCTCCAGCTGGATCTTCAGGTTACCACAGTGCTGACTTTACCGATGAACTTAGTACAACTAATTTGCCGGACTGGAAAATTGATGCAAATGAACTTCAGCGGGTTTTATTTCTTTTTAACAATGGTGGATTTTACAATGTTGATTCCACGACTTCTGATAGATATAATCGTAGTGCTACTAATCCAGCGCAATAATAATATTTTATTGAGCATAAATTAATAATATTGAGAGGTAATGTTTAAATGAAAAAAATAATCTTAGCTTTTACGTTGGTCTTGTTATGTATCGAAAGTGTATCCGCACAAAATGTCACAGTAAATCATAGCCTTCCTAATGTGTATGATTCTGGGGGAACAGTCCGGATAGACGTTTCATATGATTTTGGAAGTCAAACAGTAACTGGATTATCTGGTCAAGTATTTGTACCTGATGGGTGGGGGCAATCTACTGTCACATGGCTATCATCAATTACTCCCACATTTACAGGTCCTATCTACTCCACCACCGCAGGATTATTTCTTATTTCATTTGGTTTTGATGCAGTTGATTTTGGTAATTTAGATAAACCAACGGGTTCATTTAGTTTTGAAGTAAACGTGCCAGGGACTTCAACAGGTCAGCAGCAAGTTGGTGTTCGACTTAGGCCAGTTATTGACGGTTTTGGTCAGAATGTAAATTCTTCGAATGATCCTGTTACAATAGAACAGCGTCGTGATGCGGAAATTTTATTGACACTGAATCAACCAACAAATTCAGAGCTTAATATTGCTCAAAACGCACTCGCAAATCAATTTAGCCATGGGACATCAACAATATCCCACTCAGCCACATTCACTGCCGTCGGTGCGCCAACTATAGCTGCAGTTAATAATGTATTTTTCCGTGTAGTGAGAGCACGGGGAGACGGAACGACAACGGCCTATACTCCTGAAGCGATTTCTCAGGATTCAACACCAACGTTCAATGAAGGCGCTAACGGTATTGTTTCAATTAATTTAGGCGGCGCAACTGACAATAAAAATGTAAGCCAAACCAATAGCAACGGCACGTTCAACCATCAGTTTAATATAAATATTGACACGTCTGTAACAAATAACGTAACGATTCAGTTTAATTGGCAAATTCCCAGTGCCTTCTTCCCTTTGAACGATACCCTCGGCGATGTTTATTTATTGCAAATTTTCGGTGGCGACTCCAGTAACAGCGCTCTTCAGCAAACCGCTCAATGGGCATTTAATGTTTTGCCTAATCAGGCTCCTCAATTAACCGGTTCGACTTTAGCTATTACCGGTGCTGGCGATACGCTTACTGGAACAGGGAGTGTTGCCGTTAACGTCTTTGATATAGATAATAGAACTGATCAAATTACCGTAAACTATCAATGGTTGGTACAAGGCGTCATGGTAGCTGCTGCTTCAGGCAGCGTGACCGGTGTGCAAAATGGGACGGGTGAGGCTTCTACCTGGGATGCAACGATACCGGCGCTGGCGGATACAAACTTTGTAAAGAATAATACGGTGCAGCTATCTATTACATTACAAAACTCAACACAAACCAGTGATGCTGTATTATCCAATATAATAACGGTTGGTAATATTACCCCTGCAATTTCCGCAATCACATTAACTGTAGACAGTAATCCTGCGGGGCCGGTTTATAGTAGTGTTTTAACGGCGAATGCATCGGGTCTTGATGTCATTGATATGGATATTGACGATACTGTTGATTCGGCGACAAATCTGTATCAATGGGAACGAAGCACTGATAATGGGGCGAACTTTGCGCCTATAGCGGGCGCGACAGCGTCAACTTTAAATTTTGCAGATATGCCGAATATGAAGTTTGACAAGAATGACCAATTCAGATTGATTTTCTCAGTATCAGATACCACAGCGCCCTCTAGTGTTAGTAATATGATCACCTCAGATCCCGTCGTAATCGTTCAGAATTCAGCGCCAACGGGCGAGGATAAAACAATTACTGTATCGACAGGTTTGGCAAAGGAATTTTCACTGGCGATTGCAGACGGTGATCAAGACCCGCTTAGTATTAATACGATCATTGCTGTTCCTGAGGACGAAAATCAGGTTGCTTACCAAACAAGTTTATCGCAGAGAAATGAACTCATGATTATGACTGAAAATTCGGCTGCCACGGGAAGTGGAACGTTCATGATCGATCTTCAGAACAATACGATTGCCTATTCAATTACATATTCCGGTCTAAGCGAGAGCGGAGGCATTGCAACTGCCGTCCATATTCACGGCCCGGCAACCGTATGTCAGGAGGGCGGCGTCATCTTCGACTTCAGCACGGCCGGTAGTCTTGCGAGCCCAATAACAGGTACTTGGGATTACAGTACGTTTGATTTTTCCGGAATTGCCGGGATCAATAACATCAATGGTTTTGAAACAGCGATTGTTGGCGGGCTAACCTATGTGAATGTGCATACAACGGCCAATATGGCCGGTGAAATTCGGGGACAAATTCTGCCAACCGTGCGTAGGCCGTCCAGAACTGGTGGAACTGCGCATGTAGCCGTGATGAATCAGAGTAAAGAGGTCGCGTCTGCAGTTGTTGTAACGAACACTGATGCTGAAGGTGAAGGCACGTTTGTAATTGATACCGAAATGGACACAGTTTCATATTACATCACATATGAAGACCTGACAGGTGAAGCTACTGCTGCCCATATCCATGGTCCAGCAGGTGAAGGGACAGTGGCTGACGTATTATTTACTCTGAATCTAGGTAACCCGGCTTCTAATCCACCGAGTCCGATAACGGGCGCCTGGGATTACAGCGGATTTACAGGGGCCACAGGACTCGTCGATATAGCGGCGCTGGAAACCGCACTAACGTCTGGAAATACCTATGTAAATATTCATACATCATCGAATCCTGACGGTGAAATTCGAGGTCAAATAGAAACAGAACGGAATTTTGAAGCAGAACTAAACGGCAATCAGGAAGCGCCGCCAAATAATTCGACTGGCAGAGGCGTGGGGGAATTCGTCATTGATGTTGCTGGAAATACACTGACGTATAATATTGATTTTTCGGGTCTTGTGACCACAGGAACCACGCCGGGAACAACAATGGCTCACATACACGGACCCACGGATGCGGGTGAAGCGGCCGGGTTTGGAAAAAACAATGGCGTTCTGTTTAATCTTAACATAGGAACGGAACTCTTTTCAGGCAACCTTAATGGAGTTTGGGATTATACCGATGGCGGCGCTGTTGCCGGTCAGGATTTACAAGATCGGGAAAACGCCATTCTCAATGGACAGACGTACGTTAATATCCATTCGGATCAATTTCCCGACGGTGAAATTCGTGGACAAATTACACCGTTTGTATTTCGACTCAATGAAAGTTTACAGCTGGATTCAGTGACAAACAGTACCGCAAGCTATACATTCAACCCGGGGAATGCGGTTGATGGCGATCGCTATCAGTTTACCTACCAGGTTAAAGACGACGATCATGCGGCTTCCAATGTTCATACGGTGACTTTAAACGTGGTTGATAATTTGCCGCCGCAAGTTGTAACCGACTCTGCATCTCCGGTTCCAGCGAACACCATCACCGGAAGTAATGAAGGTACAACCTTTCCGTTTAGCGTCACTGCAACAGACAGTAATGATCCGTATGGAACAGGGGCAATCGCTGATGTAGAATGGCTTATTAATAATACCTCTTCGGCAGAGGTCGATGCCAATGGTAATAATGACGCCAATTTTGTAGCATCGTTTGATTGGGTTACGAATTTTGACACAATTGCCAATGTTAACGGCAATCGCCCGCGCATGCAGACCTTTACAATTACCGCCCGAATCAAGGACAATCTCGGAGCCACAGCAGATGTCGTGTGGACAGTCGATCTGGGTGATGTTGATCGGAATGCAACGGCGCCGGTAAATGGGATCACTCCTGACCCCGCGCAAACGCAGAATACATTGACGGCGAATATTAATACGGTTTCAACAGATCCAGACGGCGACGCCATTGTTGGCTATCAGCATACCTGGGAAAATATTACGATGTCGGCAGCAGCAGCCGTGATGGGAGATACGCTTGCAAATAGTAACTTTGTGAAGGGGAATATGGTTCGTTTAACATCCCGGGCATTGACAGACCCGTATGATGAAGCCAATGATATTGTCTCCTCTAATGCTGCAACTCAGAATATTGCCATTTCAAATACATTGCCGGTTGCCACTGCTCAAACTGATGTGCCAACGAATGAAGATACCGAATTGGCAATTGATCTCAACGCCGTCGATCCCGATGTTGACGATAGCGTCGATACGTTAACATTTGCTACGGTGAGCCAACCGACAAACGGCACGCTTGTCAACCTGGATACAGCCACGGGTATGGTCACCTACAGACCCAATACAAATTTTCATGGTACAGACAGTTTTACGTTTACGGCGAGCGATGGCGCCGGGGGCGGCGTTTCTGCTGCCGCAACGGTTTCGATACTTATTTATGCAGTGAACGATAATCCGACGGTTCCTGCCGAGGGATTATCGACGTTTAGTAAAGCTAATCGGGTTGGCGACACCAATAATGTTGGCTTATTTACAATGACCGGGGATGATATCGATAATACGAGTGGAAACGACAGCAGTATGAATATGGTAAATGCCGATGATGCAAGTACGCTAAAATATCAACTTGAAACAACCTTCCGGGTCACCATAGAGAACCTGTCTACGTCCACAACTCTTGGCGGCAGTCATTCGTGCAGCCAAACAGGAGTGATTCCATTTGCACCGGGTGTCTGGGCGGTTCATAATAATAATTACCCAATGTTTCAAAATGGCCGACCGGATTTTAATAAAGGCCTAGAAGAGTTGGCCGAGGATGGCAACAATGCGCCCTTAGCTGAAACAATCGCTGCAGAATCGGGGATAATTTCGAGCAATGGATTTGGTGGTACCGGTGACGGTAAGGTCATGCGTTTTTATGTTTCAGCGGTGCCGGGTGAGAAATTATCATTTGCGACGATGTTTGTTCCGTCAAATGATTTATTTTATGCGCCATCTGATTTGGGGATTGATTTGTTTCCGGGTGGAACTCCGCTCAATGGAAACATTACCGATCAGATCGAACTTTGGGATGCCGGAACAGAAAGGAACGAAGCCCTTGGCGAGGGACTTTATCAACCTCAATGTCGAACGTCGAGTACACAAGATCCAAGACCGGCCGAGGGCGCTGGTGTTAGCATTGTGCCCAACGACGGCAGCGTGGCGCCGACGCTTAACACTGTTATAAAGGTGACGGTAACGCCGGTTACGACGTTTACAGTGAAAATTGAAAACCTGTCAACGGCCAGTACTTTATCAGGTACCTGTAATCCGTCGGGTGCTGTGCCGCTTGCTCCGGGAGTGTGGGCCGTTCACGATACCACAAATAGTCCAATGCCGTTGTTTACGGTTGGCTCGCCTGATCGCGGAGCCGGGTTGGAAGCTCTGGCTGAGGACGGCGTTCCAGGTACGTTGGGAGCTAACCTGAAAACGACCGAGGGAACCCGTGATGGTGGAATTGTAGGATCGAACGTGTTCGACACGCCGGTCGGGGCTAACGCACCTTCCGGGATTGGACCGGGCGGCGCCTTTCAGTTTAATATAAATGCCGTTCCCGGTGAACGTCTTTCGTTTGCGACGATGTTTGTCCCGTCAAATGATCTCTTTTTCGCACCAGCGGGCGCTGGAATTGATTTATTTCCAGGGAATAATCCAATTAGTGGTGATATTACCGACGATATCGATCTTTGGAATGGTGGAACAGAAATTGACGAACCAATTGGCAATGGGCTTCATCAAGCGCAATGTCAAGCAGCAAATGCGCCTGATAACCGGGGAACGGAGGGCAATGGGCTTCATCAAGCGCAATGTCAAGCAGCAAATGCGCCTGATAACCGGGGAACGGAGGGCAATGGCACTGAGGTAGGCGGCACCGTTACATTGGTATCTGATGGTTCAGTGGCTCCCGCGAACAATACTCTGATCAGGGTTACAATTACACCTTCGACAGGTAAAGGCGTCGTACGGCATAAGTCTGTGGGCGGTGCAGACCCAGCGCCGCTATCTGCCGGGGAATTGATCACCGGGCTTGAAGAACTGGAATTTTTGCCAAATCTGGATGAACGCGGTTTGGTTATCCTGCGCTATGTGGCAATCGATTCCAACGGCGGATTTTCATCGCCTACGTCGATTCGCATCGCGGTTGGAACGCCTCCGTGGTTTCCATTTATTGATTTGGATCAATTCACAAGTCCGGCTCAAGTGGCTGCCGGCGAAACATACCGGGTTTTAATCGAGTTGGATCCGGGCAATGACGGTCAGATAACGGAAATTCTGAAAACCACGATTCGCACTACGGCCAGTAAATCGAACGTGGGTCCGATTGATTATCTTCAGGCCGGAAACACCGGTCTTCGACCATCCAGCAGCGCCGGCGGGACATATGGAGTGACGGTATCACGGTTTAATACTGGCAACATGATGTTTGAGAGGGTCGGAACTGAAGGTTCTCTATTGACTGTTGAAGACTATGCAGATGCAACAATTACCGGAACGATTACGGATGCGAATGCAGTATTTGACAGTACTAATGAAGTGTGGAATTTTTCATTTGAGTTGGACACTGTTTCCGCCTACAAATTTTCGGTAATGTTGAGAAATACCACCACAAATACCTTTGACACGACCATTCTTGATCTGACGCGAATTATACAGCCGGATGGAGATGTTATTCAGCTTAGCGGCGCATTTAATGAAAATAACATCTTTCTGGAGAGAGCGGGTGACTATCGGTTTACCGTCACGCCCATAAACCCCAAAAATTTGGCAGGGGATTCTACTCAGGCTGGGAGTACTACGGTCACGGTTTCTGCAAATGATGCGGTCGTCGTGACTGCAGTTCCAGCCGGAGTGACTGAAACGACAATGAGACCGGGCATTGCTCAGCTCGATTCAACTAACGCTAATTTTGTTGCCGGGATCGCGAGTGCGGACAATGCAAATAAAGCGGTGGTTACATTGGCTTGGGACCGGGTCGGCAGGGCAAATAATTATTCTGTATATGTTGCAACTGTCGGCGGTATGGCCGTTGAGCTAACCAATAATGGCAATACCAACGGAAATAACTTTTTTAATGTGTCGTTAGCGCCGGGTCAGTATCGGTGGCATGTCATTACCCGAAATGATGTTGGCTCGAGTGAAACGTGGAGCTTGCCGCGATATTTTCAGATCAATCCTGAACCGACTTTCGATGTACCGGTATTGAGCGATATCCGGGTTAAAGCGATTCCGACAGTCGGAAGCAGCCAAATTACGATTATACTGGATTGGATTGTCATTGAAGCAGAGAAGGTGTTTGTCAGATTTGTCAGAACACGCGATGGAATGACGTATACGGCGGAACGGGCCGATGATGTGCAAACCAATAATGAGATCACCATTACCGGCGCTGACGCTGGCTTTGATATAGCAGAAGCAGATGTAACCTATTTGGTTAAAGTTACTCCGATTCAAGTTAGAAGAGACGCGAATAACGTTATTTTAGGGGAAACGCGTTTGACTGCTGATGCACGCGTTAAAACGTATATTCCTGCGGACGTGGCTGCGACTTCAACCAACGCAATCAACCGATTGTCGTTCACCGTCGTTGATGTTAACACCACTGATGCGCAATCATTTGATACGCTTGATATCTCGGGATTTGGCATTGGCGCCGGTGCAGCGACTCCGACGCATTTAGAGTTCGAGGCATCGATACGTCGGTTTGGTACAACGCGAACGAATGGTTTTGAAACTGAAGCGACTAGTTCACCTCTGGCAGTGACGGCAGCCAATATTGGAGCCGTTAACGCAGATGCATTAAGACTTGCATTAACCGATATTTTCCAGCGGTCGCTATTAGCAACGGATACAATTACGATTGTAAAGATAAGGGTTCGTGGAACGACCTCTACCTTAAATGGCCCTTGGAGCCGTCAGTTTTTCTTTGTCGTTAGATAAATTCGTATATAAATAATTCTAAATTTGAAAGGAGGATTAAATTATCATGATATATAGAAAGTTGTTAGCAATTTTTACCTTTTGCTTGATGATCAATAACGGTGCGGTCGCTGAAAGTGAGTGGCGTTTTTCAATTGGGGTAAATCATCGGACATTTGACGATATCGAATTCGAACAGTTACGTTTTAACAATCCTAAATATCCGGGTTTGCCTTATGTCAACGGCACATTAAATGCAGCATTAGATACCGCCACGGTTGAAGATGGCGCCGCTCAGGCTCCCGGATTATTTACGTCTAATCCGAATACAGCTATCGCGTTTCCGGATACGACGCCGGCAAACGGATTGATTGATATTCCTGCTGAAACGGGTTTTGTTCCGACGGTAACCCTTGATTCGATTATTTTTTCCGGCGCCAGTGAAGAATTTGACGACGGAAGCGGTGTTGTATTGCAGGCGAGCAAAACGTTGCAGGATAATTCAAATTACACTTGGGATCTTGATCTGTCGCTGACGACAGCGTTTTCCGATACGGATGAGATGTATAACGGAAGTGTGACAGCTAATTCCACAGTTCTAACCGGGACGGCTTTTTTAAACGTCGGCACAAACGGAGATGCGACGATTACCGGAACAAACGCGACGGCAGCCGCTAATTTGGGGGCGGCAACAATTACGACAGGCACAGTCGCTTATGATCTTGATTTAGCTGTATATACAATTGGCGCAGGTATTAGTGGAAATTTCAAGAAAGGAAACTTTGGATTTAATCTTGGAGTTGGTCCGTCAATTACGCTTGCCGACCTTGATGTTGATGCCCAGCAACGCGCTAATTTTACGCAACGGTTTAACGACGACGCGACGGATTTGTTATTGGGAGTGTATGTTAACGTTGGCCTAAATTATAGCATTAATGAGTCTGTTGCTGTTGGCGTCGAGTATCGATTCGATCAACTTTTCGATGAGGTCTCAACGGATTTAGCAGATGTTGATCTGGATGGTGCAAGTACGCAGATAAAAGTGACGTTTAGTTTCTGAGCTTATCTGGCATTGATCATAGTTTAGTCATTTTAAAATGTCCTGCTTTTAGTCAAGCGGGACTTTTTGTTTAGAGGTCGCCAGATAGTGACTGAGGCGTGCTTAAAACGTACATACTCAGTGGTCCCCGTTTTGCCCTCAACCCTAATTTCTTCTTACTGAATCGTTTTTTGCAGGAAATATAAAGAAAACAAAAAATCAGAATTTTTTCAAGGTCAAATCGTTTTTCACGATGATATTATTTTTTAATTTCCCTGGTCACATTGAATTTATTTCCTCCTGGCTCATATCGCCGTTTTTTTCTATACACTTCTCAAGGTAATACTGCAAGTAAGTTCGTGGATTGATATTATTCTGTTTACATGTTTGAATGATCGAATACATACAGGCGGACAATTCCCCGCCCCAAAGTGAATGGTTTCCAATATAATTGTTTCTTCCCAGAGCACAGGGTCTTATTCCGTTTTCCATTTTATTATTATCCATCGGGATTTCGGGATTTCGGGATTACCAACAAATATAATCAGTCCCTCCCAGTGATTTTTCATTGATATCATTGCTTTAAGTCTGGCTTCATGAAGTTCATCTTCATCAGCCTTAATCTCAACGTTGATTTCTTTTCCCATGTCATGAATGGCTTCACGTAATCTCGAATCGTGTTCTAAAAACATATCACTTCCGGGAGGATGTTTTACTCTCTGATTATTAATTTTGTGCAGTTCGGCGATTTTCAACAACCATTCCTCTGCCCATCTGAGCAGTCCGTGCTCTTCGGGATATTTTTTTTTAATGTCAGTGAAATCTCTTCTCACATGAGCCCAGCAATAGGCCAGAAGAACCAAACCCAAACCGGCCAACATTTTGTAGGCAGAATACCTGTCTACATTCAATATTTTCAATTTCTCCTCAGGAATTTCAACTGGTCCTTTTAGTTGTACTATATCGGTAATCCCCAGAAGAGTTTTCGCAGGAACAGAAGCGCTTCTTGTGCCGTCAAGAACGAAAATAGCAACATCTTCAGATTTGAATCCCCACATATACCATAATTTTTTCATGGCGTCACAAAGCATGTACCAGCGAGTTTCATCAGCGTGCCATCTTATTCCATTTTGCAATTCAATAATAAGTTCTTTATAAAGAGGCTCCAAATAGGGTCCAAATATTGTTTTCAAACCACC
>WLWD01001082.1_pt1 | contig 15425 bp, 10 predicted proteins | sample 6712731 | NCBI WGS metagenome assembly WLWD01 (sample SAMN12718690, study PRJNA576275) | sponge metagenome | isolation source: marine sponge | host: Mycale hentscheli | place: New Zealand: South Island, Marlborough, Capsize Point | collected 2014-11-01
TTACTAAAAGGTAACGATAACAACAACGGGTAACTACAATAACGCACACGCATGAACAAAATACGGAAGACTTGACATGACTAAAAGCCATAGAGCTAATGAATAAAACCTAAAATTTATTAATCAAAACTAAAAACATAGCTAACCATTTTTAGTGACATCACTGAAAGGTGAATGACCAGTGGTAGTCCCAGGAAGTAAAACCCTTTACCTAATCTTTTCTTTGTGGCACCTGAGTAAATTGTTTGGCTAAGACAAACTGTTGGACAGAAGTCCGCAGTTGCTCATCTACTATCTAGCCCAGCCCCTCTCTTAGCAAGAAAAAAAAACTTAATTGGAAGTTAGCAAATTTGATAAACTAACACTAAAACAAAATTAGTACCTTGGAAAGACCAAAACTAAAATTGTAGTCTTTGTTAGTGAAAAACTAAAACTAAAATTAATCTTGAAATATTTTTTGTCAAAAACTATAACTAAAACTAAAATGTAAATGTTCAACCAAAACAACATTACATCTTTACAAACTTTTTTGACCAAAATACATTCAAAAGAAGCAATTCAGAGTGCATAATAGTAGGGTAAATTCTAATTAACTTTCTCCAATAACTTACTTTAACTCTCTGCCTTGGAAATTATCACACATGACTGATGACATGTTGTTGTCACGGGCTACATCAGTTACTACGATGTCATCTAGCACCCACACATCACGCACAATCTTCGCATAAAATACCGTAGTTTGGAGCCAGCGAAATTGGATAGAATTAGCTCCTTCTATGTCACATAACTTGACTTCAATTTTCCTCCAGCTGTTTCCAATGTTTGTTTTCTTCACATCATAACCTCGAATATTGAATGGATTTCTGCTGCCTATTGTGATTCTAGCATCTGAGTTTCCTCCCCTATATATTAATCTAACGGGTATCCACTCCTCTGACAAACCTTGCAGACGAACAGAAAACTCTATCCCTTCATCTAAGTTATCAATTCGATCTTCACAGCTCAAGAATAATTGAAAAGATATTTTGCTGAAAAACAACAACAAAAAAAGCAAAGACAACAGCATACAAAGTATAATAAACATACAAAGTATCATTGGCGAGCGAGCTTAGCGAGCGAGACACTTACAGGGGTAACACAATCGAAAATCGGGGATGTTTGTTTGTTTATATATAATGTTTGGACGTACGTAAGGCATTTTTGTACTTTGACCCTCGCGTTTTTGTGTTAGTTCGGTGGTCGACCCCGTCCCAAATTGCACTAAACAGAATCCTCTGGTTTATCGATCAGTACCCGTATCACCCTAGAAATTGAATTGTTTACCGTTTTGAATTCTTTTGCGGGTGCAGTTAAAACGTGAAAACTTAAGGGACTTCCATTTCTATTCGAGTTAGTGGTGGTGGTAAGTCAATGCGCTCTTTGTCATGGTTATAAGCCGTGCGCAACAGTTACTTGAAAATACATTGTCCACTAGACTACTGCGAAGGTAAGTCTGTGTAGGTGCATGTCCAGTTGTGTTAAAGCATTGTGTGTTACAACCACTACTTAGCTAAAGAATATTACAAAGAAAACTTTTAAATAACGTGTATTGTTTTGTTGTTTTTTTCCTTCAATTGAGAGTTGTTACTACGGCACAGAAATCCCTTTACCTTGTATGCGAAATTTAAAAACTGGGCCTTATTTTCAGTAGCTTCAGTGTTAAATCATTCATATAAAAATAATATGATTTTGTATTTGTTTGCTGAAATCAAATGTCATAACTGCTATTATAGTGTTTGCATGAAGTAAGCTAAAACATAGTAACATTTTAGTTTACCTAACTATCAGGCTTTCGCCCGCGCTTCTAATTACGTAAGTTGGTAAAGCGTTTACAGTTCCTGTATTTTTCAATTAACGAGCACGGAGAATCAACTTTGTTTCAACCAAAAAGTTTATAGCTACTCTCTTCTTGGCGAAAGACTGAATGGCAAATTGTCAAGCTGCGCTTCTTTGCCACTGCGTTCGAAGTTTATTCAGGTAATTCTGTTATTGTTAACTCTTCATGCCTAATCATTGCTATTATTTAGCGATTTCCTTCACAAATCATCTTTACCTATACTCATATATTTACTCGCTCGCCATGCATTTGCGCTATTCGAGCGCACCACTAGTTTAAAAACACTCGACCTTATTTTCAGTAGCTTCAGTGTTATAAGTCAAAATCATTCATATAAAAATAGTATAGTCTTTAGGCTCGCTCGCCATTTGTACTCAAGCACATTATATGGACGTACGTATGTCATTTTGTACTTTGACCCTCCGTATTTTTTGTGTTCGCTCGGCGTTCGACCCCGTCCTTAACTTCACTAAACAGAATCCTCTGGTTTTGCGACCATTACCCGTGTCACCTTAGAAATTGAATTGTTTTGCGGGTGTAGTTAAAACTCAAAAACTTATGGGAGCTCCGTTTCCATTCGAGTTAGTGGCTGTGGTAAGTGAATACACTATTTGTCACAGTTATAAGCACTACTCAACAGCATTTACTTGACAATTCATTGTCCACTAGACTAACCACGAAGGTAAGTCTTGCGTAGGTATGTTCAGTTGTGTGAAAGTATTGTGCGTTACAACTACTATTGAGAATATCACAAAGAAAATTTTAAATAACGTGACTTGATTTTGTTGCTTCTTTTTCAATTCAAACAGTTGAGGGGAGTGGTTACTATGGCATTGAAACCCTTTTACCGTATATGCGTATTTTAACAACTCGACTTTATTTTAGTAGTTTGAATAACAATAGTGTAGTTTAAGGCTCGCTCGCCATTTGTGCTCAAGCACACCACTAGTTTATTTATTCAGTGAAGCGAGCGGAGCTGACACTCTAATGAGTTCGCGATATATATATATATATTTATAGCCCGTTACCCGAGCGACCGCGCTTGTCGTTAAGAACTATAAATCGGATACAGTCTGGTATGCTCGTAGAAAATGTATTAGCGGGGAAAAGTCTGATATAGTTCTTAGCAACCATAATTATGGTGGAAGGCAGATCAAAGCAAAATGGAATAATGAAGAGTTTGGGTACTTTAATACAATTACTAAGATAGCTAGCGCTATACTTCGCTCGTTGTTTATGTTTGGGCTATAAAATAGTTATAAACCAAAATCATTAGGTTTGTATTTCGATTTATAAATCGCATACAAACCTCAATTTTGGTTTATTCAGCGAAGCGAGCGGAGCTGACTCTCTAATGAGTTCGCGATATATATATATATACATTTGGCGAGCGAGCGTAGCGAGCGAGACACTTACAGGGGTAACACAATCGAAAATCGGGGATGTTTGTTTATTGGCGAGCGAGCGTATCGAGCGAGACAGTATTAGGGGTGGATAATGCAAAATCGGGTATATGTTATATTTATAGCCCGTTACCCGAGCGACCGCGCTTGTCGTTAAGAACTATAAATCTGATACAGTCTGGTATGCCCGTAAGAAAATGTATTAGCGGGGAAAAGTCTGATATAGTTCTTAGCAACCATAATTATGGTAGAAGGCAGATCAAAGCAAAATGGAATAATGAAGAGTTTGGGTACTTTAATACAATCACTAAGATAGCTAACGCTATACTATGCTCGTTGTTTATGTTCTGGCTATAAAATAGTTATAAACCAAAATCATTAGGTTTGTATTTCGATTTATAAATCGCATACAAACCTCAATTTTGGTTTATAACTATAACATATGTATGTATGGATGGATGGTACGTATGCTCTTTAAACGCGCGCGCGGGGAACGTTTTTCTCAAAAAAACACGGCTATTTAGGCTTGACTCCAGTTTATTCTGAAACTACAGCATTAAGCAAACCTTACTTTATACTTAAGCTCCAAAGTATGAGAAAATTCCTGCTAAAACGCTTGTTTTCAAGACACAAAAAGTTGATTCGACAGTTACTATGGCATTGAAGACCCTTTTCCAGACTTAATTTCAAAACTTCGCCGTTTTATGGGGGGATACGGAGTGCCGATTGTAGGTTGTCAAGAGCCGTTGGTAGTCAGAATGCCGTAGTATTAATGCTATGGAAGCTGCTACTTCTCGAGGGAAGCTGAGATAAGTACGCAATTCCATATTTGTTAGCTAAATATGCAAAATTTACTCTGGCCTTTCTTTTTTTTGTAGCTAAGAGCTAGTCAACAGTGACTGGTAAATTCAAATAGTCAGATTGGCTCAAATTTGGTACTACAAAGTTACCACTGCTCAAGGAAATGAGGTAAGAAAGTAATTTTGTATTTGTGTGCTAAAATTGATTGTCTTTTGTTTTTGTAGGTGAGATCTTGTTGTCAAGAATTCAAGGTAATTCAGATGGTCAAAGTAACTTCAATTTGATACTACAGAAGTTATCAATACTCAAGAATGATGTAAGTAGTAATTCCATATTTGTTGGCTAAAATTACAAATAATAACACTGGTTTATTTTTTATCATAGCTGAGAGCTTGTTCAAGAGTTACTGGTGATTGAGATTATCGGAATGGTTGATGTTTGATACTACAAAAGTTACCATTAATAAGGTAAGAGAGTGATTTTGTATTTGTTTGCTGAAATCAAATGTCATAACTGCTATTATAGTGTTTGCATGAAGTAAGCTAAAAATAGTAACATTTTTATGTTACCTAACTATCAGGCTCGCTCGCCATTTGTGCTCAAGCACACCACTAGTTTATTTATTTATTTGTATATATGTATGGACGTACGTAAGGCATTTTTGTACTTTGACCCTCTCGTTTTTGTGTTAGTTCGGTTGTCGACCCCGTCCCAAATTGCACTAAACAGAATCCTCTGGTTTATCGATCAGTACCTGTATCACCCTAGAAATTGAATTGTTTACCGTTTTGAATTCTTTTGCCGGTGCAGTTAAAACTTGACAACTTAAGGGACTTCCATTTCTATTCGAGTTAGTGGCGGTGGTAAGTCAATGCGCTCTTTGTCATGGTTATAAGCCGTGCGCACAGTATTTACCTGAAAATACATTGTCCACTAGACTACTGCGAAGGTAAATCTGTGTAGGTGCATGTCCAGCTGTGTCAAAGCATTGTGTGTTACAACCACTACTTAGCTAAAGAATATCAAAAAGAAAACTTTTAAATAACGTGTATTGTTTTGTTGTTGTTTTTTCCTTCAATAATTCAAGCAGTTGCAGAGAGTTGTTACTATGGCACTGAAATCCCTTTACCCTGTATGCTAAATTTAAAAACTTGACCTTATTTTCAGTAGCTTCAGTGTTAGAAGTCAATAAAAATAGTATAGTCTTTAGGCTCGCTCGCCATTTGTGCTCAAGCACACCACTAGTTAGGTCTAGAAATTGTTTTTGTTCTTGCGTGGGCGTACGTGTGTACCCTTTCTCCTACGCGCTTGCGCGGGCAGGGTAACCTTCTTAGCAACATTTTGTTTTGTTTACCCGCTGTACGAAGTAGCGATGCCCAGTAGACAAAACGTTAGAAACGCTCGGTCAAGAGTTTTGAGGGCGTTAGAAACTCCAGAAGAAAAATTAGTAAGGAGAGCGATAAGAAATGAAAAAGACAGGGCAAGGAGGAGGAGAGCTAAAACGAAACAGAAACAGGTAGCAAAGTAAAGAATCTGACAGTATTTTATAGCCACACCAAGCATGCATGGGATAGCTGCAATTACAGGGAACATGCATCGCTTGCTTCGCTATTTTGTGCTATTAGAGCACATCACTAGTAACTATAACATATTTAGGTCTAGAAATTGTTTTTGTTCTTGCGTGGGCGTACGTGTGTACCCTTTCTCCTACGCGCTTGCGCGGGCCGGGTAACCTTCTTAGCAACATTTTGTTTTGTTTACCCGCCGTACGAAGTAGCTATGCCTAGTAAACTAAACGTCAGAAACGCTCGGTCAAGAGTTTTGAGGGCGTTAGAAACTCCTGAAGAAAAATTAGTAAGGAGAGCGATAAGAAATGAAAAAGACAGGGCAAGGAGGAGGAGAGCTAAAACTAAACAGAAACAGCTAGCAAAGTAAATAATCTGACAGTATTTTGTAGCCACACCAAGCATGCATGGAATAGCTGCAATTACAGGGAACATGCATCGCTCGCTTCGCTATTTTGTGCTATTAGAGCACATCACTAGTTTTAGTAGCTTGAGTGTTAGTTGTTAAAATCAATCATTTAACAATAGTGTAGTTTAAGGCTCGCTCGCCATTTGTGCTCAAGCACACACCACCAGTTAGGTCTAGAAATTGTTTTTGTTCTTGCGTGGGCGTACGTGTGCACATTTTCTCCTACGCGCTTGCGCGGGCCGGGTAACCTTCTTAGCAACATTTTGTTTTGTTTACCCGCCGTACGAAGTAGCGATGCCCAGTGAAACAAATTCTGCGAAAGAGAGACAACACGTTAGAAAACGCTCTGTCAGGAGCTTTGAGGGCGTTAGAAACTCCAGAAGAAAAATTAGTAAGGAGAGAGATAAGAAAAGAAAAAGACAGGGCAAGGAGGAGGAGAGCTGAAACGAAACAGAAACAGGTAGTTAGCAAAGTAAATAATTTTTCTTTTTTAAAAGCCATTAAATGTTCCTAGCCACACCAAGCATGCATGGAATAGCTGCAATTACAGGGAACATGCATCGCTCGCTTAGCTATTCTGTGCTATTAGAGCACATCACTAGTTTTTAATTACGACTTATCTGCGCACTGAGTGATTACACACTCTCGTGCTCCCGCCCTCGTAATTAGCTTCTGGCAGCGTTCAAACGCTAGGTTTAGGCCTAGGGTTGGTGGCGAACTTACTTCTTGGGTGTTGAAGGAAAGTTTGTGTGGTGGTAATGCTGCTTACGGCTGCGGTAACGGGGATTGTGACTTTATTAGTCACACTCTCAATGTTGTTTATTACTTTAAACAACAAAATGCTTCTGGTTGAAGGTTATAGCCTTTTATACTCAACAAGTATTATGATTCAGTATCATTTAATTTTACTTACAGATTCAAGCAAGGTCAATGACATCACTACTATGGTCCCTTATTACTCAGGGAAACTGTGGTATCACCTTGCCTTCACCTTGAAAAGTGTTTATGACACCATTAGGGTGCATCAAACACAAGTGATGGATGGCATAGGAGTGGTTAAAGAAATGACAGCTAATTTCTTTACCCATTTACGAGTTGTGGAAACATTACAGCAAATTCACAACTTTACCGGATCTAGTATTTATGGGATGGTGAATATTTTTAACACTGTCACAGTTTATATCGAAAGTCCTTTCAGCATCTTGGGAATTGACGGAAAATGGATTTTTAGCATAATATTTGGTGTAAGTTATCTTGTGAATGTAGACTTGGCTAATTTATGTCATTTTCTTTCTTTCAGTTGTGCATTTTATTTATCTTACTGACCAAGAAAGAAGGTGGGCACTTGTTAGATTAAACCTCTATATGTAATTAAAATTATTTATTGTTGTTTAGTTTTACTAAGTTATGCTGAAGATGACAGGAATAACGTGGAAAGAAGTGATAGTGATAGCAGTAGCGGAGCATCAAGAACTTCAATAAGATCAAGTACATGACTAAAAGATTCAACTTGTGATGTTGCTGATATTATTTTTTGTTCTATTTGTAGGACAATCTTCTGGGAGTGATGGAAGGAGAGATCGAGCTAAGCCTGAGATAAAAAATCTGTATCTTAAGTTGTCTTGTGTCCTTGAAGATTCTAGCTATCTTTCGAAGAAACCTTTTTGCACAACGCATTACTCCGTGCATACTCCGATGGCTGGTGATCTCTTGTCCCTGCTGGACCCTCTAACAGTAGGACAAGCTTACTTGTGTTTTCAGAACATGCGTCACAATAACATTTTTTTCCCTTTTAGGAATTCATCGATGAAGGCATTCAAAATATCACTTTACTAAAAACGGAATATTACAATCAGCTTTGTAAGTTGAATGTCATGATACTTTGAAGCCTGTACATTAAATAAATACGTACAAACAAACAATTTCTTTTTGTAGCTAAACTTACTGGTGCCGAAGAAACATTGAATACCTATAAAGGTTACAGAGGATGTGAGTTGTTCTGTATGATGTGTTAGTGATTTGGTGATAATTGTATTGCCGTTGTCATGCCAACAGGTCTAAGAAATCAACAGGAAGTCTCTATGGTGATTAAAGAAAAGGTGTGTAACTATTACTACAATACAGATATCCACTGTTTAAATTTTAATTTTCATTATTGGATTATTACAGGATGAAGAAATAGAACAACTGCAAGGGGAACTGGCTGCTCTTACAAGAAGGGTGAATTATTTTAAACGTAAGCAGCTACATTATGGATTGTATCAATAAAGTACTTCTTTGAATTATTTATACATGTAGAACGCAAACGCCAGGCAAGTTCCCAGTTGGCAAAGATAAATGCTGAAATGAGAGCTGAGGGAGAACTGTGTGATGAGATCAAGATGCTACAAGTGGACTCTGAGAAGGAAGCAAGGAGCGTGGAAGAATTTGTTAGGGAAGAGATTGAAGAGGAAATCGGTTTGAGAAGATCTATGAAGAGGAGGTACAGGAATGTCATGAGGAATCTGATGAGAATGTTGCTGAGGTCTGCAGAGGTAAGAACTAATTATGAATTACGGCATATAGATAAATTAATTTAATTTTTGTTACATAGATGGATGAGAGAACTGTGGAGGACTTCTTGTACAGCAGCAAGTTTGATGAAATGATACATAGCGGCAGACTCCCTACTGAGCTTGGAAGTATTCCTGGGAATGCACCCCTTCAGCCAAAAGAACAATATTTGAGCCAATGTTGCCAATTGAGTTAAAAATTCAATAAAAAAAGAACAACAAAAATAAACAAGCATAGCAAATTAAGTGATACAGCTAAATGAATTTGCATGATAAAAAAAATGAAGACTGATACAGTTAAAAACTGGGGGCATTAAATTATCTTACAAGTCCAAAACATGAACTTTATTCACATAGGAACAGATCTAGAAAACAACAACAACAAAAAGACACTTTAATATAATATATGAAATAATTTTTCCCTGAAAGGATGAAAGATGTATAAACATCACTCTTTCTAAGTCAATTTTACACACAAACCAACTCACAGACACCACTCGCACACAACTGTGCACTAAACCAGGCACTGTGAACCGTGCAAGCAAAGCTCCTGGCACACGCACACACACAGCTAGCTACCTGGTGATTGGATATTACAGAACAGTATAGCAAGATCACCACTCCATTGATGTTACAATACATTTCTCAATCCTAGCCTACCCCACTTTCCTCAATAGAAAAATAAAATGAACCGACACTTTACCGAGCTAGTTGTTAGTGTTTTACTTTAGAGGGTTTCATTGCAGCTATGAACTATCACCATGTAATAAATTAATTATCTGCAGCTCACCTGATTCTATGCCTGCACTGAGAGGTCACTGACGGTGATTTCAACACCAGTCAACTTCTGCACTGCTTTGTTTATTGCCTGATCTAATGACTTAAAGTTCACACTGAATGACTTGAGTGCAGCTTAATAAAAATGACATGAGCAGCACTTTAATTGTTCTACATTGATAGTCAGCTCCATTCCTGCAGGTACCGATGGCCAGAGACATCTGCAAGTCCAGTCCTTTCAGTGCGTATCTCAACTGTAGGAAGGCCAGGTTAGTTACTGTGGAGCCAGCCATCATCCTGTTCTTGACGGGGAGACAGTTCCTGCTTGCCCTACTGCAGCAGCTATTCTTTGTCAAACTGGCAGACAAATATTTGCAAGAGGAAAATGATTCGTATAACTTTTCCAATCCTAAACCTCATTGCATCAGCAGCTCCTACCTGAACAATCACAGCGAGAAGATCTATAGACAAGTTTTGAGTGAGTCCAATGGACTAGTGGCCTACACACAGGCACTGCATGGGCCAGCGGCTGTCTTGACTACTCTTATACTGATGCCCCTTTTGGATCAATATGGTTATCGAATGGGCTTGATTCTCCCAGCTGCTGGGAATGTGGTAAAGGGATTATCTCTGTACCTACTTGTGCTTTATCGAATTGATCTGAGATGGATTCCAGCTGTGAGCTTCATCTGCAGTGCCAGTGGAGAGGTAGTTCTGTTTGTGTCCACAACATTTGCTTATATCAGCCATGTGAGCAAGACTGAGTCAGTTACCATGAGAATTGCTCTGGGAGAAGCAGCTGCAACGTTTGGGGAAGCCACTGGGATGCTCTTGGCAGGATCTCTACTGGAAGTGACCCACTGTGATTTCGGAGTGCTGCTCCTGATTTTTACAGCAGTCAATGTTGCTGCAATTATATACTCACTCTTATTTCTACCAGAGGCTTTGGACAAAGAACAGAGAAAGAATAGTTTTTCAGAGGACAAGAAATCTTGTAATATTTTCAGTGAGCTGTATCAGATTTTTTCAGAATCCTTTTCAAGATCATGGAAATTGGTCATTTTACTTGCGTATGTTGCAGTTTCATTCATAATGCAGTATGGGAACTCTTTAATACTGCTATATTACCTGAAAGCTCTCCCATTTGACTACAATGCCATTCGTATTGGGGTTGTCCAATCAGTTGTGTCCTATGGCAGAGCTGTGTATAATATTATGTTAGCTGTCCTGTCCAGTTTGGTCTCTGTTCCTGACTTAGGGATTGTCCTAGTCTCACTTCTCGTCAGCTTGTCTTGTTCCACAATCTATGGCCTAGCCAGGGCAGATTGGGAAGTGTATGCAGGTGCGTGCAGTGAATATTTTTCTTGAGCTAAATTAGTGCAGCTGTTGTACTTTGTTTTGCTTTTATAGTTTCTGTGCTGTATGGAATGGACATGCTGGGATGGGCTGGAGCTGAAGCATACATGTCCAAACTACTCAGTCAAAAAGAGCAAGGTAAGGTTCCCACCTATATACAAAATAACAATCATCTTAGTAGCAGTTCATTCAAATTCTTGTCATAAGACTTCACACGAAGCCTTTGAGGTCTATTGTGCCTGGCATGAACCCAAATGTCATCATAATATGGTTGTTTTGGTGTACCCCAGCTAGCTATTAGTGCAAGCCTTCCTGCCCCGCATGCTAAATATCTTGTGTCACACACACACACAAAATAAATGAATGAATGGAGTATGCATGTGATCTCGTATAGTCATACCAGATGATAGGAAGTGGAGTTTCTGAGGTAAATGTATGTAAAGCAAGTCCTGCAGCCCCACCCACACCAATTACTTTCTTAGGCCATGCATGTTGGATTAAAGCTAATATTCAATATGTATGTATCAAGTAAGTATTTATTGAGTCAGCTTAGAAATTAGACTAATTTTCACAAGGACTTGTACAACCACATGACACGATCTCTTTCTTGTCTACTCAGGCACTCTATTTGCGTTGGTCATTTCGATACAAGGCTTGTCCAACATCTGTGCTAGTCTTGGCTGGCCATTTGCCATGGCAGTGGCTGCTAAAGAAGGGCTGTCGCTGGGTCTGCCATTTTTCTTCACCACAGCCTTGGGACTTGCATTTCTCCCATTTATCATGTAAGACACAAGTGTATGTACATTATGTGTATATATGTGCATGTGTGTGTGGATGTATGTGTGTGTACATGTATATGTATGTGCATGTATATGTGTGCGTGTGTTGGTATAATACTTTCAAAGTTTTATTGTCCTTACCCTAAAGAATGAAATAGTATAAGAATCTACTACAACCAAGGTAAAAATTATGGAATAGATGTTAGTTCAAACCATTCATGTCATGTGAACATTGTGCATTATTGAAGCAATGTGTTGATTCCATTGCTACAGTGTGCTGGTAGTCTCTGACATCAAGAAAGCAAAACATCACAAAAGCAATTCTCTCCAGAGCAATGGCGTCAGCAAGCTGATGCAAAGTGAAGAACAAGGTGCCTCAAGCGATTCAGAGTCTGACTGAATAAATATTCTCAACATTTTGATAACCTTACTGCTACATGTAGAGTATGGTCATGCAATGATGTAGAGTATGGTCATGCAATTCGCGCAATGATGTATGGCATGCAATGATGTAGAGTATGGTCATGCAATGATGTAGAGTATGGTCATGCAATTCGCGCAATGATGTATGGCATGCAATGATGTAGAGTATGGTCATGCAATGGTTTAATTTGCCCCTAACTTCAACTTCATCATTCATTTTCTGATATCACAAAATTACACAGCATCCATTTAAAGGAAATAAAATTAAAATAAATAAGTGCTCAGCCAGTGAAGCAATAAGTTTGTTCTCTCTCTCATTTGGTTTGTGCACACTGTGCACAAACCAAATGAGAGAGAGAACAAAAGGTTCAACTTATTGCTTCACTCATTTGGTTTGTGCACACTGGACAATCTATATAATATATAGATTGTCCAGTGTGCACAAACTAAATGAGAGAGAGAACAAAAGGTTACTGTCATGACTGTAAAAATAAAAATCATTACTGATAATTGAGGAATCCTTTCACAAAAGGGAGAAACTCTTCAAAGCTTTTTGTGAAGGTGAGTTTTGATGGCGCTGTCAGGTCCAGGCTCAGGGAAGATGGAGTGAGCTTCTGAAATGCTGCGACCAATCGGTTGTGGTTCTGGGGGTCACCTGACTGGGAACTCACAAGAGCTTCAGCCAGAGAGGAGTAATACGCCTATCAACAAGAACAGAATCAACAAGAACAGAATCAACAAGAACAGAATCACTGGCAGCACAGCTAACCAACAATGCTGGTATACTCCAGGAATATTCCAACAGTTTTGAGCAAAGATAGTACCTCAATTAGTTCTTCCCTTTGAGACTACAGTGAAACCTATGACAGTGAACTCTCTACAATGAACTAATCACTTCTATTTAGCAAATACTTCGCTAGCACCCTCCAATAGAAAATGTATTGCACATCACTTCTTAAAGCAAATAACCTCTGATATGTGATGAACAGCAAAGAAAAAAAATTAATAATAATACAACAACTACTACTAATACAACTACTACTACTACTATGACCACTGCCACCACCACTACTACTACTACTACTACTACTACTACTACTACTACTACATGTACTAGTAATGCTATTACTACTACTACTACCACCACCACCACCACTACTACTACTACTAATGCTACTTTTTAACTACTTTTTACTACTACTACTATGTTAAAAGAAAAAGTTACTTAACTACCATGCCTTGTACCTACTTGTTGAGTGCAAATGAGTGAGAAAATGGCTGCCGATGCTCCACTTAAAAGATCCACATCAAAGTAAGAACTCAGAACCAATTCAAAGAGAACCTAAAAAAGAGAACAGAAACTTTCAACGAATACTAAAATGAAACTGACAGCAACTTGTGTAGGAATGGCTTCCATAGACAAACACCACCACATAATCACACCCTCTAGTACAAGTGACACATACTACACAGTCCATGTCCAGGTCAGCTGATGCCTGCCTACTACATCAAGTCTTCCTGATCAGCCATCTTTAATAACTATTTCATGAGATTTTATTTTATTTTATTTCATTTATTGTGTTATATAGTTTTATTATTTTCCTTCATTTTACATCTTCTATGTATTTTTTTCTCTGTCACCCGTCGATTTTTGTCTGTGTCATCGATGTTCTTGGAATTTTCACCGTCTACTAGTTATATTTTGTTTATTTGTCTTCGTTCATTCAGTTGTTGATTTTGTCTGTTATTGCATAGATCAATTGAGTTACCCTGTGTCTATTCTAATTACCTATAACTAACTGATCAGCCTGTTTAGGCTAACTTCACGTTTGATCATTTTAGTGATCTGGTCCTTCAAAATACTCCTAAGTGCATTTGTGAAGCTACCAATCTTCTAAGTGCATTTGCGTATTGTGCAGGGAGTTACACCCCCAACAGTCCTAACCATTGCTGCTTCAATCATAGAAAAAATGTAAGTGTTGACCCTTTACCTTAAGAAAGTTTTGAAAGGACTGGTTCAGGAGAGGTGAGGATTGAAGGTTGGATGAAGAACCAAAATAGACAACCAGTGTGTAGACACTGTCTAGACAGTCACTGCACGTCTCTGTGGTGAAACTAAACAACACAAAGAGCAAGAAATTTGACATGTCCCTCAAATAAGTGCCAGTGGGTGTGGTCTACTCATCCTATTCGGGCGTCAACATTAAACAATAGCTATGCAGCATTTACTGGCTGTAAGTGTGCATCTCCACACACATGACTAAGACTAGCTTGCAAAGAAACAATAATACATGCAAATATGAGTAGGGTCCTACTCTTGTTCAGGAGAAAAAATGAAAAAGGCGTGCAAGGTATGAAGAACACGGTTGAGCATATTCACTATGACTCATTGTAGTAACTGGCTCAGTTTCTGTCTCTTCAATCTCAGCTGATTCTGATTCGTTCACTACTGACTGTACAATCTCATCATCATTGAGGTGAGTGTAACCCTGATCAATTATATCACTCAGTAGCCATTCTTGCACTTCATTACGAGTCATTTCCACCCCCAACTCATGCAATAATGAAGAACAGTCATGAAGAACATCTTCATCAGAAGCATCACTTGCTGTGTCGTCGCTGCCTGTGTCCTCACTGCTGGTACTACTAGACAGAATCTTTCTCCAGGAGAGTTGAAGAGTTGCTGAACTTATCTCATCCCATGATGATGCAATAAGATTTATAACTTTTAACATGTCAATTGTAAGAAAATCAATAACAGATACACCTTCATCATTCTTAAATAAAAGTTCCTCTAATAATTTTCTTCTGTACCTCCTTTTAATTGACTCATGAACTCCCTGATCCATTGGTTGAATCAGGGATGTAACATTAGGTGGTAAAAATACTGCTTCTATTTTACCATCTGAAGACACCAATTCATCTTCATCAGGATGGGCAGAACAGTTGTCCAACAGTAATAAAGCTTTAGGCTCAACACCAAGTTCAGTTAATTTGATTTTTATCGTAGGAACAAACTCGTTGTGAAACCATGTAGAAAAAAGTGAAGCAGTCATCCAAGCATTCTTTTGGTTGTTATAATAAACCGGAAGACTATCTTTACATATCTGCTTGAAACACCTTGGGCTTTTATATTTACCAAAAAAAAAATAAAGGCAGCTTAATTGTTCCAGAGGCATTAGAACAAGCATTTATGGTAATTCTCTCCTTTTGGGTCTTTCTTCCATCTGCTGATTTCTCTGTACCACAAACTAATGATTTTTTTTGGTAAAAGTTTATAATAAAGGCCACTTTCATCACAGTTGAAAATTTGATATATGGTGTATTGTTTCTCTTCAATAATTTTGTTAAACTCTCCAATGAAATTCTCAGCTGCTGGCTTATCTGCAGAAAGTTTTTCTCCTTGTAGGCTAAGCTGACGAATGCCATGACGCTGGCTAAACCTCCAAAGCCAGCCATCAGAAGCTGTAAAAGTTGTGGTGGC
>WLWD01005224.1_pt1 | contig 15412 bp, 20 predicted proteins | sample 6712731 | NCBI WGS metagenome assembly WLWD01 (sample SAMN12718690, study PRJNA576275) | sponge metagenome | isolation source: marine sponge | host: Mycale hentscheli | place: New Zealand: South Island, Marlborough, Capsize Point | collected 2014-11-01
ACACCACCCACTCCTGTCAACTGATTTGTAAATTTAAGCCATAGGCCCACATTCTCCGATTTAAAAATATATTCAATGCTATGATGTAATCTCTTGTAAAAGAGGTGTTCTATTTCCTTTAAATAAAATTGAACTTGTACAGGCAGGTTACATATTTTATAATTGTCCGACAAAAGAAATCAAGAATTTCTTATTCCCCAGGACGCTGAGTGCCACCTTTTTTGTTTTTGTTTTGTTTTGTTGGTTATGACCTTCAAACCCTCAGAATAAAGTATGAAGCCTATAGAGAGTCCCACAGCATTTTGGAAGAATATGGATAAGGTTTTTGCTCCCGGACATAATGAGCAATCAATCAGTCTTGTTCCTTGGAGTCTTCTAAAATATGTTGTAAGATGGACTGGTTTTGGTTCTCTTTCAGGCTTTTACAAGCTTTCCTTGCTCGTTATAGCTACCCAGTTAGGATGCATGGCTGGTTGGTTTGTTATAAGGCCGCCATAGCTACCTAGTTAGGATGCATGGCTGGTTTGTTACGGTCGTATGCTTTAGCTCTGCGATAGAAATAAAAAAATTGAATTTCCATTCTAAAGGATGCCCGAAGTGCTAAGCAAGTTGGCGATGAATGGGTTAATCAGCTGCGCTCTGTTTATTGTCATGTGATATATGGAACCAAACACAACAAAAAGTCTACATTTTGAGGAAGTAGAAATGTGGTAAAGTGTCATCAATTGTTTATTATTTTGAAATCAGGACAAGCTATGAATCCAGAAGACAACTTGTCACATGCACACACTTTATATGAATATCAGCAAATTGTTCATTAACATGCGGCAGCTCCTACCCACCCAGGCTGTGGTGGGGCATGTCTGCCTGGAGGATAATGTCCTGGGTAGCAACTCAATAAATGACTCAATTAGAATCATGTCACAACAATGTAGTATTCAGTTCTTCAATAGCTGACATCACCCACGTAACCATGCAACTCTGCTATAGGAAACCATCAGCAATGTGGGTCAAGTGTTTTCAAACAATTCATATTTTCTCTCCCATTATATTAACTCTTAGAGAACGTCTATTCAATAAGCTTCACATCAGTGCCTAGAATATAAACACACTTACTTGAACAGTGTCTAGTAGCAGACCAGCAGCCATCATGCCAAATCCTGCCAAGAAAAAAGGCAGCACTATTTGCACTATCATGGCTGCTAAAGTTTCTTTGTGTTCATTATTTGGTTTGGTATTACACAATTTAGTTCCAGTGCCCATTAAAGTCACCCTAGCTGCTTCTTCTCCCAGCTCTGAAGACTCCTCATCTTCCTCGCCCATTGTAGTTCTATAGTTTGCCTCTGTCTGCAGTTTGTGTTCAGAACTCCCACCGACTGTACTACTACTACGTAAGCCATCGCTGCCGGTTCCCTCCAAACACGTTTCCGGCACCTCACCAATACTCATGTACTTCTTACGGCTATCTTCCAACTTTCTATTCATTGCTACTTCAGTTCCGCTTGTCTTTTTGTTAACTGGAAGCAATCGTCTTCTCCCTCTCTCCGGGCATTCTAGCTAAGTTTGTGGGTTATTCATAGGATGTGTATAAAAAAGTGTATGGGCGTGGTTGAAGGAGTGGACAACTTTTGGCAGGTAAGGTGTAGCCATATATTTGCTTTTTTAATTTTTTTTAACCATGCGCGCGCATCTTATCAATAGCAACTTCCTGCTTCCTTTTTTTCTCTCTTGGGTGTTTTATACCTCCAAGCAGCCCTTGATAGGCGAGAAATTCACTGTTTTATTGCTGTGGAATTCTTACCGGTGTCCATCCCCAAACTCTATAGCTGCAAAGGTAAGTTAGCTGCGTTTGCGCGGTGGCGTTGACCTTATTCGTGCGCGCTTGCAGATGAGCTACCAGAAGCCAGATGCCAAGAAGGTGCAGACCCTCTACGACATTGCCAACAAGATGCGCATCCACAGCGTGAACATGACGGCTGCAGCCAACTCTGGGTGAGTCACGTTACAGCTCTAGAGTTAACACTAGCTTACAGGGATAGGTTGATATTGCTACATAAAGTTTTGGTAAGGTGTCCTCAAACAGCCAGTCTCTTCCTCATAGTCTAACTCTGCAATGGTGTTGTGTTGGTGTGCAGGCATCCTACCTCAAGTGCCTCTGCTGCAGAAGTGATGTCAGTGCTGTTTTTCCAAGTAATGCATTATTCAGGTGAGAAGTTAGTGGGGTAGCTGTAAATACAGTTCTTACTCTATTGACCCTCAGTTGAGCTTTGAACTTTGATGTAACAGTAGGCTACAAAGAGATTGTGTCCCAAGCTTGTAAGTGGTATTAGTTGCATAATGTGCAGTAAGTAGACTTCCAGCGCACAGGAGAGTTACTGCTGCATGGATTATAATAACAAAAGTGTCTACTTTATAGCACGTGCAAGTTCAAAGATATGTTTAATGAAGTTCTAATTTACTATGTCCCACTTATCACCCGACTGACCTTTAGTGGGCTGTGAATTGCATCTCAAGTAGGTGTTATACAGTGTAGTGGGCACTGGTCAGAGTCTAATAGGAGAGTGACTATTAAGTGTCAATTGCTAGGGCTACTCAAATGTTCTGAACTTAATTAAATAATTGTATTGGTGTCATTCCTGAGCTATGAGCCAGCCAGTGTAATGTGAGAGAGAGAGAGCCCTGCTGTAGCCAGCCCTGACAAGCTGATCTGCTACCCCTTGTCTTGTCTCAATTGCCCTCACTTCCTATGTCTTGATTGCACTGTCTTCATTTCCTATGCTACTGGCTTCCATTCCTACTTCCTGCTTGTTTCTTGTCTTTTCATGTGCAGTTTCTTTATTGACTGTTTGTTCTTGTAGTGGATGCACCTAAGCATGTCTCTGCGGACAGGTTCATCTTGTCCAAGGTATGTACAGCCCTTACTGCTGGAGGGCAGTGGTTTATCGTGTGTGTGTGTGTGTGTGTGTGTGTGTGTTAGGGGCATGCCTGTCCCATCTTGTATGCTGCCTGGTGTGAGGCTGGACTTCTATCTGAAGAGCACCTGCTCACTCTGAGGAAGGTGGACTCCATCTTGGAGGGTCATCCTACTCCAGTAGGTCATGTGACTCATCGTGAAGCAGTGTCATGTGACATGTGTGTGTATGTGTGTGTGTGTATGTAGAGGCAGAACTACATTGATGTGGCCACTGGTTCCCTCGGCCAGGGACTGGGTGTGGCTGCCGGCATGGCCTATTGCGGCAAGTATTATGACAAAGCCAGGTATAAAAGGGGAGGGGCAGGGAGATATTGGAAATTATATATATATATATATATTATTTTTTTGAGTTCATTATGAACTATTGATAATTGTGTGTTTGTTGTTGTGGGTGTAGCTTTGTGTTAAAATATGTCTGACTGGCAGTTAAATGGCGTGTGTGTGTTACCACCTGACATAGGTTGTGGTAGTGTGGTTTATGTTGTATAGCTGTTGAACTAGTTGGTGTGAGTTACTATCGGGTGGTGCATATGTGTGTTTGTAGCTATCGCACCTTTTGTGTGATGGGTGATGGTGAGAGTGCAGAGGGCAGTGTGTGGGAGGCGGCTTCCTTCGCCGGCTACTACAAGTTGGACAACTTGGTAGCGATTGTGGATGTGAATCGCCTGGGGCAGAGCCAGGCCACCTCTCTTGCACACGACGTGGACGTTTACAGGAAGAGGTTTGAAGCTTTTGGATGGAACGCCATTGTCGTGGATGGTCACAGTGTAGAGGAGCTGTGCCACGCCTTCCATCAGGCTGAGACGTGCAAGGGAAAGCCTACCTGCCTGGTGGCCAAAACCCTGAAAGGTAAAGGGTACCAGAGTCTGTGAATGGAATAAGAAAAAGTAGTCTCGCGTAGCCAGACCCTTTACCAAACCACTACACGGGGATAGACTCTGGCACTTTGAATCAGTTCTAATGGAATGTAATTAATATAGCCCCTGTAACACGCTGTCTGCCTTGACACTGTCTGCCTTCAAACTGTACCTCCTACTTTCATAGATTTTATTATCTTGATAGCTTCAATGCCCAAGTCCAACCATCAGTGTTGGTTACTGCAGCCACTTTAATAGTATTCATTTGATGCTTTCAACCTCATTTTACTGGTTAGATTCTGGGGGCAAAAAACTAGTGAGGTGCTGCAGGGTCACCAGACCCTTTACCCACACAGCAATTTAGTGAAGGGTCTGGCTATGGGAGACTAGAGAAAAAGCTATAGATAGAGTACGATGAATTTCAATGGATGCATTGCTGTACTACTAGTGATAATCTTGCTGTAGGTAAAGGGTTTCCTAATGTTGAGGACCTAGAGAACTGGCATGGCAAGCCCCTGGGAGCCCAGACTGAGGCAGCCATTGAAGCCTGTAAGAAAGCTATCAAGAATCCAGGTCCTCATGGCATCAAGCCATTGGACATCATCGACGATGCACCTCACTTCAAACTGCCCACTGTCAAGCTGGACACACCCCCTAACTACAAGTTGGGAGATAAGGTGAGTTGTATAGTAAAAGTGTAAGCCAATGTTGAGTTGTTTGTGTGTGCGTGTGTAGATTGCCACCCGTAAAGTGTACGGAGATGCTCTAGTAAAACTGGGCAAGAATTACAGTCGCATCGTGGCGCTAGATGGGGATACTAAAAACTCCACCTTCTCCCTCACCTATAAGAAGGCATTTGATGAGCGTTATGTTGAGTGTTTCATAGCAGAGCAGAACATCGCGGGAGTGGGGATCGGTCTGGCGTGCCGGGACAGGAACATCGTCTTCTGTAGCACTTTTGCCGCTTTCTTCACTCGCACGTTTGATCAGATCAGGATGGGAGCCATCTCGCAGACCCAGGTCAACTTTGTGGGCTCTCACGCTGGATGCTCCATTGGTAAGTGAGGAGGAATTTGTAGTATGGAGGAGAGGATGTTTATGATGATGTTTGTGTGTAGGTGAGGATGGTCCTTCTCAGATGGCACTGGAGGACTTTGCCATGTTCCGCACTATCCCAGATGCCGCGTGCTTTTATCCATCAGATGCTGTGTCATGTGAGCGTGCCATTGAACTGGCCGCTAATTACAAGGGCGTGACCTTCACTCGTACCTCACGACCTGGCACTCCTGTCATTTACAACAATGACGAAGTCTTTGAGATTGGAAAGGGCAAGGTACAGCAGAGCGTCACGATTATGTGTGTGTAATGGTAGAATGAATGTTGTGTTGATGTTGTGGTGTTCAGGTTGTGAAGCAATCTGACAGTGACAAGGTGACAGTGGTTGGAGCAGGTGTGACTCTGGAAGAGGCCATGAAGGCAGCAGACAATCTGGCCAAGGAAGGCATCAACGTTCGTGTGGTGGATCCCTTCACTTTGAAGCCCATCGATAAAGATTTGCTGATCAAGTGTGCCAAGGCAACTGGTGGGCGTGTCGTGACTGTAGAAGACCACTATGATCAAGGTGAGATACACTGCATTAGTGTTAGCTGGTCACACTGTGTCAGTATGAGATGGTGTTAGCGTTAGCTGTTCACACTGTGTTAGTATGAGATGGTGTTAACTGGTCACACTGTGTCGGTGTGTTAGTTGTATAGTATATATTTATGTAGTAATTGTTAAGTAGATATTGATTGTGATGTGTGCTCCATCTCTTCCTGCAGGTGGTCTAGGTGAGGCTGTGTGTGGTGCTCTGAGTGAGGAGAGAGATGTGATAGTGCGTCGCCTGGCAGTGACTGGCATTCCTCGCAGTGGCCCTGGCAATGTCCTCATGGACATCTATGGAATATCTGCCGCACACATTGAGAAGGCTGTGAGAGAACTTCTCAAGTAACAGCTGCCATCTTGCTGCCACGCCCAGAACTTGTCTTGAAATTAGTACTTTATGTTGTACTAGATATTTCTTTTTAGCATTTATGGACAGTTTCATTTCTTTAATTAGTTGTTTTCCCCAAGTTTTAAAAAAAAGATCAATTTGTTTTGTGACTGACGGAGACATGGTATATCAGTGGCGTAGGAAAGGGGGGAGGAGGCTGGAGCCACCCATAATTTTTTGGGCAAATCCAAAAATTGTGATTTTTCTCTAAGTCAACAGTAACCTTTACCCAGCATTATCCAGGGTACCAGTGGAAGCTTTGGACCTTTGAACTAAGCCTCGTAACTGTGATGGTGCTAGCTGGTGGTTTTTAAAGCTTCACTTATTACTGTGTCATAGCAACATAAACCCCAAAATTTACAAGTCTCGCTAGCCAGCAAGCAAAGGGAATGGCTACGCGAGACTAAACATTAACCCAAACATCCACAAAACAACCCCACCATCACAAATTCTAGAGGAGTTGACGCTGGCTTAGTTCACACAGGTTATCTAAAAAAAATCACTACACACAAACTGTAGGGTAGCTTTGCTTCATCCGCACATTCCCGCAATGAGCGACCTTTTACCTTTTCAACTTAACTTTCAGCGCTAACATTTCAGGATCATAATTGTGCGAGTTTTAATATTTGTGGGGCGCGGACTTTTACACAGAACCTCGAGTCATGTGACACTTATGGTCACGGGGGAAAAAAAAAGAAGGAAAAGTCGAACGAACGGTCGGAGCAAGTTGAGAAATTAAAAAGCCACTCTGTTTGTTTGAGGGCGGAAGGCGTGCTCGTGTAAATATCTTTTACTGAGGTTCTGTTGAGCGGTTGGCACGTAGTTAATTCTCCCTCGGATATAATCATGTCGGCCAGAAGAAAAGTCCTCCTAAAAGTTATAATTCTAGGTGATAGTGGGTAAGTCTAGCTTGGAGAATCTATGTGTAAGGGAAAAGGTTATTCTATAAGATTCCATCTTGTTGGAAATGTTCAGTGAGTCATATAATTTATAAGTAGGGGTGGGAACACTGTCTAGAATAGAAATGTCTTGTGAGGCAGTTAGTGAGTGTGGTGTATGTTGTCATCTATTAGTGAAGGTGTAGTGTTTGTGAGCTGTTATGGCCATATTCTTGAGAGAAGGCAAGAGGTCACTTCCAGTTAGCCTTTCAAGATGGCCTGGTTGTAGTTGACATGATGTATGATTGCAAAGTGGCAGTAGTGCCGCCGGCTCAGACTTGAGGTAGAGACCTGTAGGGTGTATTAGTGCCGGCTCAGACTTGAGGTAGAGACCTGTAGGGTGTATTACTGCTGGCTCAGACTTGAGGTAGAGACCTGTAGGGTGTATTAGTGCTGGCTCAGACTTGAGGTAGAGACATGTAGGGTGTATTACTGCTGGCTCAGACTTGAGGTAGAGACATGTAGGGTGTATTACTGCTGGCTCAGACTTGAGGTAGAGACCTGTAGGGTGTATTAGTGCTGGCTCAGACTTGAGGTAGAGACCTGTAGGGTGTTAGTGCTGGGTCAGACTTGAGGTAGAGACCTGTAGGGTGTATTAGTGCTGGCTCAGACTTGAGGTAGGGACCTGTAGGGTGTTAGTGCTGGCTCAGACAGGAGGTAGAGACCTGTAGGGTGTATTAGTGCTGGCTCAGACTTGAGGTAGAGACCTGTAGGGTGTATTAGTGCTGGCTCAGACTTGAGGTAGAGACATGTAAGGACACAGTGGTGCATTTATTAACACACTTGTGATGTTGTAGGATAGACTATTGCAATACTTCTAGGTGACTTCAGTTGGGTTGGTGGAATTGTAGTGAAGGGTTACAATAACTAATGCTAGTGTTATTGAAGCATATCATCTCTTGTAATAGTCTAGTTGAATCATGTAATGGTGTGTGTGTGTGTGTGTGTGTGTGTGTATGAGCATGTGGACAATGCAGTGTGAAAGAGGACTTGTGCTACATCTAAGTTCTTTATTATATCCCCACCCCTTCCTGTCCCATAGTCTGATGCTTGTCACTAACATTGGCAATCTTTTTTTTTCAACCTCACTAGCTTTATTATAGACAAATATATATATATATATATATATATATATATATATATATATATATATATACCAATCCTTTTCAACCATGGCGCCTGGAGTCACTCCTTGTCCTCATCTGGTCCTTGTCCTCATCTGGTCCTTGTCTTCATCTGGTCCTTGTCCTCATCTGGTCCTTGTCTTCATCTGGTCCTTGTCTTCATCTGGTCCTTGTCCTCATCTGGTCCTTGTCCTCATCTGGTCCTTGTCCTCATCTGGTCCTTGTCTTCATCTGGTCCTTGTCTTCATCTGGTCCTTGTCCTCATCTGGTCCTTGTCTTCATCTGGTCCTTGTCCTCATCTGGTCCTTGTCCTCATCTGGTCCTTGTCCTCATCTGGTCCTTGTCCTCATCTGGTCCTTGTCCTCATCTGGTCCTTGTCCTCATCTGGTCCTTGTCTTCATCTGGTCCTTGTCCTCATCTGGTCCTTGTCTTCATCTGGTCCTTGTCTTCATCTGGTCCTTGTCCTCATCTGGTCCTTGTCCTCATCTGGTCCTTGTCCTCATCTGGTCCTTGTCCTCATCTGGTCCTTGTCCTCATCTGGTCCTTGTCCTCATCTGGTCCTTGTCCTCATCTGGTCCTTGTCCTCATCTGGTCCTTGTCCTCATCTGGTCATTGTCCTCATCTGGTCCTTGTCTTCATCTGGTCCTTGTCGATGGCTAGGCGGGTGTAGACAACTGCACTCTCATTAGTATATGCAACATAGATTACACTTTCTGAAGTGGAACAGTAAAATATCACACTTCCATTTTGTCCCATCCCCATGTCCTTCCACCTTATCTAGACAGCACATCCTGTCTGGAGTTACAGGATCAAGGTGTGTGTGTGTGTGTGTGTGTAGTGATAATATATCACATGACCCACCCATTAGGGCAAGCACAAGTGTTTTACTCTACACACACACACACACACACACACACACACACACACACACACACACACACTATCACTAGGTGTAGTGTGGCTGTTGGTTGCTAGTTATGTAAGGTTGTCCCTCACATAGTGAATGGCATTGTATGCCTTGCTCTCTCTCTCTCAGAGTAGTAGAGTACATCTTTAAAGGGAGTTTTCAATAATGTGACCAAGTCTGGTACCATGTATCCCTGTCCCCTCCCCCTCCATCTGGTATCATGTATCCCTGTCCCCTCCCCCTCCATCTGGTACCATGTATCCCTGTCCCCTCCCCCTCCATCTTGCACATGTGCATTGGTTACTATTTGATAGGGATATTAGTGTTGTGTTGTGCTGACAATAGGATAGCGTGTGTGGTTTAGCGTGTGTGAGAATGTGAGGTTATATTGTGCGAGACTGTCCTTGGCCAGCTGATGTGTGTGTGTGTTCCCTAGTCAATACTTTATTTGATGTACTTGTCTCATTGCTGCAGAGTTGGCAAGACGTCTCTGATGAATCAGTATGTGAATAAGAAATTCACTTCTCAGTACAAGGCCACCATTGGTGCCGACTTCCTCACCAAGGAAGTCATGGTGGACGACAGACTTGTCACTATGCAGGTAAGTGTGTGTCAGTGCCGTGCTCTGTAGAATTGCAGACTTCTATTGCTCATGAACCCTGGACATATATGCTAGAGGGGTAGTTAGTGTCTGTCTGTCAACAGTTCAAACACTGCAGTGTTCCAGGTGGTGGAACCATCCAGCTAAGGTACTCGATGATATAAGTTCCTTTATAGGTTTTTGTTTGTTTGTTTTGTTTTTTTGTTTTTCAAATTATTTTCCAGAAAGGCAAGTCATCATTATCATGTAGGCTACGAGTGAAACCCTGTAATCACACTAATCTAATTTCACTCTGAGCTGATGTTCTTTCTCATTTGATGGTATAGTTCAGTCTTGCAGAGCTGAAGGTTTAACTTACAATCCTTGATTCAAGTTTGAGCTTTATATGCACAATTAAAGAAAGTTTTTATTGTTTACATCCAAGTCTTATAATTGGATTTTCGATTTCACTATACCCAGGTGTGAAATATATCCCAGGTGGGGAAAGTCTTTAGCTTTTCTACTTCACTTTACAAAATATAATTTAAAATATAAAAAAATCTATATATTAATATATGTGAGTGGGTCTAGGAAAAGAGACCTTATGGCGCAAACAAAAAAAAATTGACTTTCTTATGGTAATAAAAAGCTACAATTTATCTCAACGTAGTGCTAAAATACTGGAGGGTAAAACTTTCGACGTGCAGAGAAACTGGCAGTTGAACTGGGCTGTATTCAGCAAAGCGATTGAACTAGAAATCGAGAAAACATAAATTGAATTTCCAATTTCGGTATAATTAACGTTTCCGTATACTTAACGGCGTACTCCGCATACGCAATTAAATCGTGCAGCCGCTTTTTAACGGCGACTAACGAAGTTTGCGTAGAGTTCTTTTTAGCTTTCAGAGCATCTCACATCCTATCTTGTCGGAATTCTTGGCTACTCTACTCGATGTAGCGGTAAACTTTCAGCCAGAGGTAAGCTGTGCAGTGCGTGCAATAATCTCAAAGCTATGCTGTTTTTTGTTGTTGTTTTTTAGCTGCTTGTTTGAAACTCCGTCCATTCCCCATTTATTGTACTTCGAGAATGAGAGAGAATAAAAAGTAGCTTGTCTTTCCACGGCACACTTGGGGTCTTTTAAGTTGTTTTGACAATTGAAATTTGGCATAGACGTAGAGTAAGGGTCACTAAGACTAATTCTGCAAAAAAATAGGAGAAAGAAAGAATTTTTCCGATGACTTACTTCTGGAGCCTATATCTCAATATCAAAAAGAACCTTTTTTTGTGTGTTGATTTTAATCAAAATGAGCAAAACATTTGCTAACTACTGAATGTGGTGAACTGTGCATGTGTGTGTGTGTGTGTGTTAGACTGGAACTACAGGTTATAACACACATACATACACAACTTAACCAAATGCAGTGGGTGTGGATATCTCAGGTGGTGGTAGTGTGTATTATTTGGAGTTGTGTAGCTGTCACATGTAGCATGTCCAGTAGATGTGTTATTCATGAATGCCTTATTCACAAGTACTTGTTGCTGAACGTGAATACACTTAGGTAAGCACAGGTATGTATGTTTGTGTGTGTGTACACATGTGTTGGTGAATCTGCTACTGGCTGCAGCTGGAGTGAAGGGACACTGGGTCTGTGGCTTTCATTTTCACTATGTACTAGACAGCAAGGTGTGGGGTTGTTGGGGGTGTGAGTGGGTACAGGGTTGTCATCAGGAGAGAATAGGAGGGGATGGTGCAGGTGTGGTTGCCATGGTAACAGAGGTGAGGCCTCTAACCCAGCCACAGCAGCTAGTCAACTCGGTCTTAATGGCGCATGCTACTGATGGTCCTTTGGGTAAGACTAGCATTCATTCAGTTCTGCTACACTTTAAACTCTACTGCGCATTGCTCTGTGCTCTTCCATTGGTGCTGGTGCACTTTTCTAAAGGACCTACGTATGTGCAGTGAGCATATCTTTAGCTTTACTTTGTGACCTTGTGATCAAGAAACACAGCTATACTTTTCTTAGCTTTACTTTGTGATCTATTATTACTGCCTTAGCTGTACTTCCTGACCTGGTCTATTCCCGTCTTCTTGCTCATCATGTTGGCATGGTGTCCAGCATCTTGTGGTTGGTGTGAAGTGTCACACATACTGTCTGGCCTTGTAATGACACTGTTCTAGGAAATGAACATTTTTTAAGTGTGGAGATATCGCAGATCTTAATGCTGAGTTTGCTAATGGTCTGGTAACCAGTGGACTACCTGTTACCTGTGGACCACCACTTCTCATGGCCTGTTGTAGCTGGCCTGAGATAACCTGCATTGTTGTGTGTGTGTGTGTGTGTGTGTGAAAGAGAGAGAGGGGGAGACTCCATGTGTACAGTTATTTCAGTTTGTTATGATCTGTGAGTGATCACACGACACATGCCAATGGAGTGACCTGTCACACATGCCAATGGAGTGACCTGTCACACATGTGGTGACCACTTCCCCAATTTGAAGCATTGTCAGGACTGTGGTTACTTGGTGTGTGTGTGTGTGTGTGTATGTGTGCAGGGTTTCATACACACTACACATAGAAGCCTCTAATTTTGTTGTTTTACTACGATTGAATGATCAGAATAACATAATGAAAATTATAGTCTGTTAGTTTGTTAAAAAGATTTCAACACTCCTTCAAAATCAGTATTTCCAGTTCTGGCCCTTCAACAGCAATTCTAATAGTTTGTTAAATTTTCATTAGATAATTTGTTTCATAGTCATGGCTTCAACATTTTCATGTGAAGTGAACGATCCTGTATGAATCCTGTGTGTGTGTGTGTGTGCAGATATGGGACACTGCAGGTCAGGAGCGGTTCCAGAGTTTGGGTGTGGCCTTCTACAGAGGAGCAGATTGCTGTGTGTTGGTGTTTGATGTGACTAATGGTAACTCCTTCAAGACCCTGGACAGCTGGAGGGACGAGTTCCTCATTCAGGCTAGTCCAAGGGACCCTGAAAATTTCCCATTTGTCGTCCTAGGCAACAAGGTTGACTTGGAAAACAGACAAGTAAGAAAGTGATTGGCTACATCCAGTTAGGGGTGTGTGTAGGGACAAAGGTGACGGAGGTGTTACATGGTCCACTATGTGAAGCAAGGGTGGAGGGTGTGGCACATGGTGTGCATAGAGTTTTATATTGGTAAGTGTTGGTATATCAAAGTGTATTCTGTGATTGGTAGAGTAGCAATGTAAAAGTGGACTGTTCTTATCAAATTCCTTAGCACGTGTCGCTAAATTTGAATAGTCAAAAGTATATTATTTCTCTGCTTTCTTTCAGCTGATTGCCAATCTACTTGTCTTGGGGGGTCAGTATGGAACAAGCAGGTTGGGCTATAATTAGAATTGTACATTGTGTTGTTCCAGATTCCTCAGCGAAGAGCACAAAGTTGGTGCGAATCTAAAAATAATATCCCATATTTTGAGACGAGTGCCAAAGAAGCTATAAATGTGGAAAATGCATTCCAGAAGATTGCTAGAGATGCTTTGGCCAAGGAAAATGAAGAAATCTACAAGCCTAACGTCAGCACGGTACCAGATATCCGGCTGGACGCAACTGCTCAGAACAGAAAGAAGGGGTGTTGCTGAACAAGAACATTCTGTGATATATTTGTGTTTCACTGTCTGTGGGGTCCACTGGACCAGTTTCTTCTTTGTGTTTGTATAGGTATGTAATCTCTACACAAACTCCATTCGCTTTTACTTTTGCTTGTGTAAGTAAATGAATTATATTTTCTGTATCACATTTTTTTTTCTTGCATGCAATATCTGTACTGTTCACACTTACACACACGCCACAGGACTAAGTGATACTATTTTATGAAACTAGCCGGTATTTAATGAAGTGATCTTAATTAATGCACATCATGTTTCCTTGTTTTAACAGTTGTGACTGCTTTGTGCTGTTGTTTCAAATATTAATCGTATCAATTGTCAGGTTATTGGAGGAGACGCAGGTAGGGTGGACTGGTGGGTGTGGCAAACATTTCAACATTTATGGACAAACTGATAAAAAAAAATATAAATTCTACTATCTAAGTTGAGGTGGAAGAACTCTGTGGTCAGCCAGCACACTGCTGTGAGGTCTAAAGCTAGCAGGCCCAATAGCTAGAGTGGGATCTAGCCCTAGAGACTGACTAGAAGGTCGCTGGTATGGATGGGGACGATCATACACTTGGCTACTTATGTTGGATGTTCTTAGTCCTCTGGAATAGCTAGAGTTCTCTCTGGAGTCGGAATGATGGGTGGGTCTTGGGAATGATGGAGGTGGGTGGGGCTGGTATGTGTTGTCTGATCCGTTCACATTGGGATTGATCAGGGGCAGTGGGGGTGTCGGCAGAGGAAGTGGATCATTCATGTGGTGATTATTTCCATTCCAATTCCCTGTTCCAGAAGCATGTGTGGTCATATTGTTTCTCCCATTGCTAGGAGACAGTCCAGTTGCCATGGGTGCTCTACCATTACCAGTTGGCTGCTGTGTTGTTAGTGGCCCGTGCTCACTGGATCGATCACTTGGCCCTCCTCCAGGTTGTGGGGACTTCTTCTGTTGTTGTTTGGGAAGGAAGTCTTGGTCATGGGAACTCATATCTGGCATCTCTGAATACAGCATCGTGAACCTGGGGGCACACATTACAAACACACACGCCATACAGTTAGTGCATAACAACACTGCCACGCCCTCACAGAGTGGGCTATTCCCTGTCATGGGTGTAACTGATGGTGTGGTGACTAACTTACTCTCCTATCTTTTCCAGCTTGCCATACTTGCCACTGTACAAGACCATTGTGCCCTTCCACAACGAAGTATACCTAATACAAACATTTAAATGTAATAGGAATTAGAGGACTATTAATGAGTAGTGACCCTTTGATTAGTCGAAGAATGTCTCCAGCCTCGATAGCGGCTGCTTGTTCATTCCACACTGAGAAGCATATAGACCCAGACTTATCTGCCACTCGACACTTCCTCACAGTGCTGCCATCTTTAGTGCGATTGGTAGACCCTAAAAAAAAAAAATATCCTCACTAACACAAGACTACAGAAGGAGTCCCCCAAAAGAAAACTAGTTGGTCACGTGTAACCCCCTTTTTAGTACCCAGCTTATTAATTTTTTTTGTAAGACTCGTCTGGGCTTAAACAAGCTTATCCATGGGGCATTGCTTATTGGAATTGCCACAAACTAACCCTTGTCTATAACAATGAATTGGCAGGTTACATTTTTCGTCCCTGGTCTCAATTCTTTGAGTAAAGTTACGCTTCTACTAAACTTATCGTCAAGAACCGCCATCTTACGTTCGCCTAGACTACATATAAAAAAAATAAAATCGTGGAGTTGAGTGCAAAGCGTCTTTAGCACTAAACTCTCCCCAAGTATTTTCGTATTCTAAAAGATAACAACGAAAGTGGTCCGGATATCTATGGGCGCGTCTCTCATTTATTCTAGTTACGTCACAGATGACTCAATCAAAGAGCATGCGCAAAAGGTCACATTTTGGTGGTTAGGCGTGGCTTCTCAGCTAGGAGGGAGGAGGCGAACTAGCTCCAACCCAGCGGTAGGGTAAGGGGTCTTTTGCCTTACGCCATACCATGTACTAGCCTCTTTGTGCCACAGCTTTTTGGCTTATGGCTTAAATTTTGTTTGCAAACCAATAAAAAATACCACAGTATCAGACTAGCTACAGAACGCAGTCAGTATTGCAGCTTTCATTATGATTGCAAATCATATAATTTATAGTCTTGTTATTTGACTTTAGCTAGCTATCTCTGCTGTCTATAGCCACCTAGTTCACAGTTTACTACTAAGAAACATGCAGACTGAGCAAAGGCAAAAATTGATGATGAAAATGAAATTGATTATAAACTTTCTCTGGAGAAGTATCCAAAGAATGTTGAAGAATGCACTGCACGTCTATTCATTCTGTAAATTTAGATCTATATAATATTTGAATAAACATTTGACATTGTTT
>WLWD01004338.1_pt1 | contig 15403 bp, 11 predicted proteins | sample 6712731 | NCBI WGS metagenome assembly WLWD01 (sample SAMN12718690, study PRJNA576275) | sponge metagenome | isolation source: marine sponge | host: Mycale hentscheli | place: New Zealand: South Island, Marlborough, Capsize Point | collected 2014-11-01
CATTCACTAGCTAGCTATTACAAACATGAGAACCCTCAACACTACCATTCACTAGCTAGCTATTACAAACATGAGAACCCTCAACACTACCATTCACTAGCTAGCTATTACAAACATGAGGAAACCCTCAGCACTTTACCATTCACTAGCTAGCATTACAAACATGAGAACCCGCACTACGATTCACTAGCTAGCTATTACAAACATGAGAACCCTCAGCTGATACTAGTATGAGAAACCCTCAGTACTACTCCACTAGTAGCTATTCAAACATGAGAACCCTCAGGCACTACATTCACTAGCTAGCTATTACCAAACATGAGAACCCTAAGCTATATTCACTAGTAGCTATACAAAAAACATGAGACCCTCAGCACCCTATTCACTCGCTAAGCTATTACAAACATGAGAACCCTCAGCCGCTACTACTCCACTAGCTAGCGTATTACAAACATGAGACCTCAGATACTATTCACTAGCGAGCTATTTACAAACATAAGAACCTCAGTGCTATATTCACTAGCTAGCTATTACACACATGGAGAACCCTCAGCTACTATTCACTAGCTAGCTATTACAAACATGAGAACCCTCAGTGCTACTATTCACTAGCTAGCTATTACAAACATGAGAACCCTCAGCGCTACTACTCACTAGCTAGCTATTACAAACATGAGAACCCTCAGCTACTATTCACTAGCTAGCTATTACAAACATGAGAACCCTCAGCTACTATTCACTAGCTAGCTATTACAAACATGAGAACCCTCAGCTGCTACTAGCTATGAGAACCCTCAACACTACCATTCACTAGCTAGCTATTACAAACATGAGAACCCTCAGCACTACCATTCACTAGCTAGCTATTACAAACATGAGAACCCTCAACACTACCATTCACTAGCTAGCTATTACAAACATGAGAACCCTCAACACTACCATTCACTAGCTAGCTATTACAAACATGAGAACCCTCAGCTGCTACTCACTAGCTAGCTATTACAAACATGAGAACCCTCAGCTACTATTCACTAGCTAGCTATTACAAACATGAGAACCCTCAGCTGCTACTAGCTATGAGAACCCTCAGCTACTACTCACTAGCTAGCTATTACAAACATGAGAACCGTCAGCACTACCATTCACTAGGTAGCTATTACAAACATGAGAACCCTCAGCACTACCATTCACTAGCTAGCTATTACAAATCATCTCAGACCAAAAGAATGGTATATTGGCTAAATCAGGTATTAATATAATTTGAGTAAATAAAGTGGTACATGTAAAAGCTGTCTTTATAAGAGAAGAAGCTAAACAGGCCAGAGGCACTCACCATACATATTTTCAACATTAAACTCCACTTCCAGTGTTTGCTTAACTTCCCAGCATAAAGCAAAACTATTGAGGCAGAAAATTTTTTTTTTTTCTCTCGTGTGATTATGACATGAAAATAGGGGGCATTACCCACACAAGCGAAGCTGACAGATTTGTGATTTCTTAAAAATTAGCACAATAAAATGTCTTAATACGTATACCAAAATCAAGGGTTATAATTATTAGTAATCTCCAAGATCAGAGACAGACAGACAGACAGACAGACAGACAGACAAGATGACTACTTAAGGGAGGAGACCCATAGCAACCGTTGGTAAGGCTGCGGGAAGTGTTAAGTGCTATCAACCACGAAAATCTACCACCCTCACCTCTGGCTCCGCATGCATCTCGCAAGCATAACCACCACTTGATATATTAGCAGCAAAGCGGGGCAAAAATCTCGAGAGTCCCTAACCTCAGTAGCCTACTGTGGGTTAGCTTTGACCACGTTGTTGTTACAACCAGCTTCAACAGCAAACTATAATCATGCCTTCCAGGAAAAGGAAGAGGGCTATTAGTGAAGCCACAGAAATGAGGAAAATGAAATGTGCTTTGAGAAGTAAGAAATAAGTAAATAAATATAATATTAAAAAAATATATACATACATATAATATATATATATATATATATATATATATATATATATATTGTATAGACATAGGATTGGAGCAAGTCCCAGCAATAGGTGGGGCTTCCACTGATACTCTTGATGATCCTTCCTTTACAGGTCATGATGTCACGCCCTCTCTTCGGTCATCATCAGAAGTGCTCCCTGATTCACCTTCTCAAGATTTAGTGTCCACTCCTACTGCTCCACCATGTGAATCACACCCTCTAGCATTTTTTAATCCATCTCAAGTTCTAAATGATCTCACTACCTAGTCACATGATGACCACAATTCTCCTCCTGTCTCTTCTCATCCAGTTGTGAGTTCCACTGAAGTTTCCCCAGCTCCGCAGGAAGCACTTCAAGAGTTAGTTGAGAAGCTTTCAGCTATCACTCAACAGAATGGTTTGATGTTTGATGTGTCCAGTCTCCCTCAGTTTGTGAATAATTCAGCCATACGACTCCAGACTTCTGGACCAGGGTTGGATTGAGCTATGGAGACTTGGAACTGCTCAAATCTGAATGCAAGGACCGAGAAGAATTTGTACGAATTCTGAAAAATAGAGGAATTAACAGCAAACCCCTCCAGGAGAAGCTGTCCAAGCACTTCAAATACAGCCAAAGAAAATGAGTCCTTTTTTTCCTACCCGGCTCTTTTCAGAGCCACTACCTCACAGAAGGTTTCACCTAAAATGTTCGCACACATAATCAGTGGGCTATTTCTTCAAATCCTTACACTACTAGCTAATTCGCTTACCTGTGCGTCGGTAAGGCAGACGTGCTAGTATCGCCTGAACGGGGTACTGTATAAATCCACTGCCGGACCCCTCCCAGCTTAGTATCGAAATCTAACAAGCTGGGTGCTTTTTCAACAGCACCGTAGGTGATTCTTCAACAGCACCGTAGCCGTTCTTCTCACTAAAAAGCAGCTGAAGCGGAGCGCACCTTTGGTGGGCGGGGCGCAAAATGCAATATCCGGGCCGGAGGGGGGTGGGGGGCGTTATAGTTTTACGCGCACTTCGTCTTGACCAAGCCGCAGTTCGCGGCCGCCTGCAAAGAGGGTGAATTTGCGACAAGTATTTTTGAGCTATAAGGGGTCACGGGATGCAGTCTAAACTTGGAACAGTAATTCGGTGACGTAAGGTGAACAGGCCTACGTTTAGATTTTCTTGATAGCATGCCAGGAAGCAAAAGTTGACCATAGTGGTCAGATATTTGAAGTTGCTATAGCTAAAAACTTAACGTAGGAAGCGAGGACATAATGGGAGGAAGCCGTAGAGTCTTGAATCTGCAGAAAAGCTTGGACGGTTGCGGAGAAACAACACGAAATGTCCGCAGAAGTAAATCGCTCCTAACTGGGCTTACGAAGATGCAAATGGTCTGAATTTTGGTGTGCAGAGAGACCTTATCACCCTAAATAAATTCAGCATGTTAAAGAATTGCCACCGTTGCTTGAAGTTTTTTTTTTTCAGCATCAATTTTTAAGGAAAATGCGTGGGCCGGATGGGTCTCCACCCTTAACCCTCTCACACATGTGTGCTGAGGGTTAATAAATCAAAATATTCATACATTTTTCATTTTATCCAACTGGTCGTGAAAATAACAGGGAAGGTAAAGAATAATGTCATATAATAAATTTTATATTCAATTTTTATTACGATTAGTTATTGCAATTTAATGAATGCTTTGTAAATAAGTGCATGCTTGTCAAGTAAAACAAAATGGCTGTGCTTACCTAAAGTGAGGTTGAGCAGCCAAGTATGAGGCCTGTAGATATCTGAAGGAGCCACATTGTTCCTTTGTGCAGGCCAATCAATGGAGCTGTAGAGCTGGGTATAGATCTCCTAGATAACACAAGTACATCAGTTAATACAAATTAATCTATCAAATAAGATTTGATATGATTGGAGTTTTTGTCCTACATTAAATTACATTTTAAATTTCACCTGGCTAACAACATAGTAAGCACACTGTTGAACTCTGAAAATGGTTTATATACATATGTAGTATTGTATCATTATTGGCATTGGATAGACATAGCCAATTTCAAAGAGACTAAAAAATTTGAAAAATTTAAACTGATTGAAACAATACTTTTGAATATTTAACAAATATCAACCACACTACGTAAGATCACACTAGATTTGTAAGTATAAAAACTTATTCCACTCTAACAATATCAATTGAATAAATGTTGCCTTGGCTGACGTGAGATTAATCTTACAAAGAAAGTGATAATGCTCCTAAATAATTCAATGTATTGCATCGTGATATTTCAGATTCACTCTTAATTCTATTTAAAGTAGACTCTGTTACGTATGTTTGCATGAAACAAGTGCCAGAAGAAAGAACTGCAAGGCTATTGCTACATCTTACTGAGTATGTCAGTGGTGTTATTGTTACCTAGGTAATGGACTGTAATATTCACTTCATGTAAATAATGTGGAGTTTTAAAAAGAGGTAAGAGGCATCACTTCTAGAAGATATCTTAACTCCACAGAACAAATATATCTAATTTTAGTAGAAGAAAGTGTTACATAGTGACCATGTAGTTGGTATCTAGTCTATATTTATCTCTATCTAATATTCATGATAATTGCACACTAAGGGGATTTCCCTGGGAAAAGCAGTGGTCCTTCTAAATCAAAGTACAAGTATGTAACTATAGGACTGGATATGAGTTTAGAGCAGAAATTTGGAACTGGTCAAGCAGAGATGAACCTAAGTCAGGTGCTGGTGTTTACTGTCAGCTTAACATGTGTTGCATGGGCTGCTCCTATGGAACATAAAGAACCAAGTGTCAAAGTTGTGAAGTGTGTGAGTGACACTAGTGATGAAGTCAAGTTATACCACCTGTCCACAGTCTCTAAGGTAAATGTAAACAAGAGCAACCCAAGAGAATGCCAGACGACAGCCTCTGAAGGGAAGGAGTACTACTGTGGATGTGATTTGTCCGCAAGACCAGTGTGTTCAATAATAGAAGAAAGAATCTTATGTATTTGCCAAGATGATGACTATGATGATAAACCACTGGATCCATATCCTGAATGTATTGTTTATAAACGTACTCTGTCTTAACAGGCGAGTTTTAAAGACACTCGGAGCAGCTTTACTAAGCACTGGCAGGAGAATTTCACTAAAACCAAAGATATGACTCTTTAAATGAATTGTATGTCAAAGTGAGAAGATTCTGATTGAACAAACCACTCTCATATATATTTATTTCCTTTTATGCTCATGTAATTTAATATTGTGACTAATTAACTATGAATTACACACCTCCTTGAGCTACGTCATTGTGGACAATACGAAACTTAGCTGAAGCAAATAACCACACGCACAATTCACTACATCACTAGCTACTTCAAACTCCTAATATGCTATATCTGTTAGATTCTTAAATACGGTGTTCCATGCAGCATCTTCAATGAAACTTCAAATTAATTCTATCTTATTTTCTCATTGAATTTAACTGTAAGAAACCCAGTACAAGACCATTTAAAAATGAACAATGATTTTATTTTGGTACGTTTGAAGTTATAAATACTGAGTAATTTCTTGAGCTTAATAGAAAGTGAGTTTGAATTTGAAATGCAGATGATTGACAAGGAGGAATAAAATGGACAATTATAAGTCAACACTATCATTTGCTTCCATGACAACAAGTGAGCAGATAGTTACAATGATAGGAAATGACAATACAGCAAACTGTTGCTTTATGCTATGGTTTGTTTGTTTAGCCGGTACATTAAGCACTGCTGATGAGGCGATGTTGAATTAATCCTACAATGGCAGGAATACTGTTCCTTCAAATTAATACTGCATTCCACAGTTGATACTGACAAGTCCTGAGAAGAACAGTAAAATTCAAAACTTGAATCAATATCACTTGCAATGTCACAAAATTTCCTCCATCTGGAGCCTCTCCGTGGAGGGAACTGACACTGGTCTATAGCAGCAGCTTCAGGTGGAATGACCTCCATTGTCCCATTGCCACCGCATCTCACACCCAATCTCTCATTGGACAAACTTACAGGAGCACTCCAGGAATAGCTGGAGAGTTCAAGGAGAAAGACCAGTGTAGCAGTGACAGTATACATGCTTTATTATTCCTGACTGACTGACTGACTGACTGACTGACTGACTGACTTTGAGTCCAGGCTTATATTGTATTCAAATGTGAAGTGTACTACAAAAATAATGAATGCCCCAGGGAAAACCCCTTCCACAGTTTCGCAATATGTTTGTACATAACATACAAGTTTTTTGAAGTGGACAGATTAATACTAGTTTTATCCATATAATCTCATAGTGTCTTCCTTAAATCATATTGCACTGAATAACAATATTAAATGATAAAAAATAAGTACTAAATAATAATAATAATAGTAATAATAATAGTAATTGGGTGAGTGAAGTGAGACTCTCACTAACAAGTCTCAATTGAGATTTTGGTAAATATATATATTATATATATGGCAAAATTCAAAGAGGTCAATGCGTGTCCACCCCCGGAGGCTACTTTTACTTTAGTATGTGAATAATAGCGCGGGCGCAAGAAATTCGGGAGAAAAGACTGAAATAATGCTAGGACAAAGAAAACAGTCAAGAGCTACGGCAACAGGATGGGAGAGACGTACGCAATTAGGTCTTCCAAAATTAACCGAGTTCATTAATTTTTTTAGCGGCGGTGGTAAGTTTACTTGATCAATGTGCTGGTATTCATAGTAGCTATGTATACACCTTACGTAACAGATTTGTTCTTACTTGAAAATCCAAAGTTCACTAGTCAAGTCACTAAGAGAATACAACGTAATGCTATATCTACTAGAGCTCCGGTACAACAGAGCATTTTGAACGGAGCGTATTTTGGAGAGGCGACTAGCTTAAATGAAAACCGTTAGTTATTAATCCTTAACCGTATCATCCTTGGAAATTTGATTGCTTACCCCTTCAAAATCTTTATCCAATAGTCAAGTCCAAGCAGGTCTTGTGCTGGTATATCCAGTGAACAAGTATGTATAAAAGTGTTTTTTGTTGCTAAAGAATAGCAATAAGCTAAACAAAAATATTTAACTAACAAAAACAAATTAAAATTTAAATTTCATAAGACCAGCTCACTCACTGGTCTGTGCTGAAGCACATCACTAGTAATAGTAATAGTATATAATAAGATTATTAATAATAATAATAATAATATACGGAGCAGACAATGGGCAACATAAAATCTCCCTGGCTTCTACATGATCCTTACAAGAACAAAATCAATAGTGCAAATATGATATTATAACACATTGATTACAGACAAAAACACTGTTAGTGAGTTTTCTGTAACTTTAAGCTATAAATGAATGTTTGGTAATGAATGTTGCAGTAGCTTCCTTGCACTGTTTATGAAGACCTTCATCAGAAATATAGTCATATAACAACATTGTTCAGAAATTAAATCTGACAACACAATGATCTGTTTCAAAATTGGATGCTGATCAGGTACGAATCATTTCATGTAAATAGTTTTCAGATGAATGAGACTTCTTAAAATAGTCACACTTATGTATTAATGTACTTGTTGCAGTGGAGGTGAGCGGGGTCGCATTTAATAGTAAAAATAGACATCAAAATGATAATAATTCTGCACAATAATACAACACCACATCAGCTAGCTGACTAATTTTGGGACAAACGGGAGTATTTTCCAAGACAAAGTTTTAAAAAAAATCCAGAACAGCGAATCCTGAAGATTCCAGCCGGTTGGAGTGCGTGATCCCAGTTTGCTCTTTATAGGCCAACACCCAAATTTTTTCATCTTCTTACACCACTGTAGGCATTAATTATACTCCAGTATACTTGTACGTATGGACATACAAGAAGCACAGCTTGTGCGAGGTAGAATTACTGCTGCACTCGCACGTATAGTGTCCTTGATCTGAACGATAACAGAGCAGAGAAGAGTTCGACAAGTTCTCTGCAGTGCAGTAATAAGTAGAGCTGGGGTCTATAGTAATACGTAGTGAACAGAAATTCCTCCATCTCGAGCCTCTCTTTGGAGGGAACTGACACCGGTCAATTAGAGCAGCTTCTGACGGAATATCCTCCAGACTGCCATTCCCCCCGCACTTCTGACCAAACCTTCGATGAGAAGGAACTACAGGAATAGCCAAGGAGTAGCAAATGATAGCAGACAACGTCACAAGCAGTGCTGCAAGGGAAGACCACATGGTGGTTTGCTAGAACTGACTGACTGACTGACTCGTATCAATTAATAGGTCTACTTATATGAAATCACAACCTATGTATGGAATACCCCAGGGAAAATCCCTCAATAGCTTAACTTCCGGAGCACTGAAGTCACTACACTCAGTGTTGTTGAGACAACAAAAATGCAGAGAATTATTCTCATGTACCATATTAAGCAATAATATCCTACGTTAATTTAGCCCCGAGGATACGTGACTATGCACGGGCAAAGTGTTACTGAGTTCATCATTTGAAGTGGCATGTGGTGACTAACACTCAACATCCTATGAATATACTTAAAGTGGTCATTGGAACCAGACCAGCTGGAGAGTCAAAATGGGCAATACAAAACCACCAGGGACTTTCCCTAAGTATGGACACGTCCGACTATAAGACTCTAGTAAATGCTACTCTATTGTAAATTACAGCCGAATATTTTTTTAATATTTTGTATAAGAAATATCAGTGTCAATCACAGTGGTTGCTAATGGCCTTCTAATGGCTAGTTCTACTATCCAACTACTACTGCTAAACTACAATTTCAATTTCAGCGTATTTCACGCTCCCACATTTATTGTATTACGTTACAGGCAATTAAAGCTGCATAAATATTTGACTACAATTCTTTTTTTTTTTTTTTTTTATTATTCTAATCGCTAAGTGTTCTTGTACATAGAATTTTGAACAAAATTAAAATAGATGCTACAGTGTATAAAGATAACACACTTTCAGGTTTTTATCTTTTCTTCTATAACACCTGTAAAATTACTCTGAAAATTTCCTAATCCTGTAGCTGTACATTGCAGTCAATTAGAATTGTCTAAATTTAAGCATTACATCATAGTAGACATAGTTTTATTTAGATTTGTATGTAGAGCTATTGGTTCTTCTGTATTTTACATTACATCTTCTCTAGCATCCATTCCTCCCACACAGCCTATTCATAGCTCCATGAATGCCATGTCATAGTGCTAGCTGGCTACACGACCATGTGGTGCACAGTCATCCCTGGGGAATTCCCTATTGGAAACGGTAGGGTTGTTTCTATAAAAAGCTCATTGTTCAGTCATTCTTGTAGTTCCACTGGGTAGCATTGCCATGGACACTAGGCTACTGTGTTTCTTAGTTATTTGTATGGGCCCTGCTTGTGGAATGACTTTGCCAATACCTGTAAGAGCTGTCAGGTATGGAGAAGGGGCAGCTAGGCAGCATTATTTACCACCTGGGATTCAAGTGACCAACACCTGCAAGTTGTTTGAAGAAGAGAAAGGATTGATAAAGAAAGACACTGTAGTGAGCTGTCATATCCTTTTACCAAAGGATCCAAGCAAAACTTATTATTGCTCTTCAAACTCCTCCCACGCCGAATTAAAAATAATAAGTTCAGATGATCAGGACATATGCAATGTCATATTGAGTATTGAGTTCAGTGATCCCTTGAAAAAACTTAAACCAGAGGGAATTCTTTATGAAACAACTCCATGACATCCGTAGTTTATTGAACTACTCCTACAATTCATTTATTGGTGTACCAGCCAACCCTCTCAGCATTCTCAAGTCAAACTATCTTCAGACAACAAAATTGACACTGCTTCATAAATAATATCATTCTGTCTTTCAAATGATCGAGGTTTATATTAATAATTCAATTGCCATTAAATTGTTATCTTTTTTTTTTCTTTTACTTTACTAATTGACAACTACTAGTGATGTGCTTGAGCACAAATGGCGAGCGAGAGACTATACTATTAAGATTTTGACTTCTAACACTGAAGCTACTGAAAATAAGGTCCAGTTTTTTAATTTAGCATACAGGGTAAAGGGATTTCAGTGCCATAGTAACAACTCTCTGCAACTGCTTGGAAGGAAAAAAACAACAAAACAATACACGTTATTTAAAAGTTTTCTTTGTGATATTCTTTAGCTAAGTAGTGGTTGTAACACACAATGCTTTGACACAACTGGACATGCACCTACACAGACTTACCTTCGCAGTAGTCTAGTGGACAATGTATTTTCAAGTAAATACTGTTGCGCACGGCTTATAACCATGACAAAGAGAGCATTGACTTACCACCGCCACTAACTCGAATAGAAATGGAAGTCCCTTAAGTTTTCAAGTTTTAACTGCACCCGCAAAAGAATTCAAAACGGTAAACAATTCAATTTCTAGGGTGATGCGGGTACTGATCGATAAAGGAGATTCTGTTTTAGTGCAATTTGGACGGGGTCCCGCCAGCCGAACCTACACAAAAACGCGAGGGTCAAAGTACAAAAATGCCTTACGTACGTCTATACATATATACAAATAAATAAACAAACATCCCCGATTTTTTCATTTTTACCCCTGTAAGTGTCTCGCTCGCTACGCTCGCTCGCCAATAATAATTGCATGAACACTAATGTTATTTTTTCATGCACCAGTACTAGGGCATACAAGAGTCTGTATGCATACGTGTGGATCTCCTGTTCAATATTTAGACTTGACTCTCTGCAGGAAGATATGTTGTTTCTTATTCTATTCTCAATCATTCTCATATCATCAGAAATCCTGAAATGGTTGAAATTACAAACTACACCGTGGAAGCTTGATGAATGTTCTGTACTAATGTGTTTCAATATGGTGTGCATTCAAATCTTACAAAATGAGCCATGAATGCTCTATTGTTGAGTCCCATATAACTATCAATCATTTGTAGTGCACACTACAATAGCTGCACTTCTAGCTGCATTTTTTTGGGTGCCTGCATACAAAAGAGGGTTTGGATGATCAGGTCTTGCAGTTCCTGGCTACAGATGTACCACTACTCATAAAATTTCAAAAGAAGGTTTGAAAAGATATGAAGCCTTGACTGTGCAATTAATCAAACTAATACCAGTCACATATAATCACCTACCCTTTGTTAATTAGCCGGTTCATTTTTGTACATCACAGCATGAAAGCTGTAGTCATAATACTAGCTGGCTACATGACCAGGTGGTGCATTACAACTGGCACACATAAAGAAATATAATTTTTAAAAACTTATTGCGCAATGTGATTTAAAAAAGATTACACTTGTGCAATACTTAGTGCAAAGCAGAAAAACTGTACTATTTGGAATCATTATTTCAAATGCTGCAGTATAGCATTCCGATTATAAATTAACTGGACAAAACCGCAAGCAGAATTGAGAAAAATAAAATGAAGGTATTGAAGACAATCAACAAGTATAGCTATACACGAAGAATGAGCTCCCCAGCGACGGCACCGTTGCAGGAGTTATGGACTATATACTTGAGGCTCGAGGAGCTCATAACTTGGACGAAACACGTTCCATGGCCCCTTTTTTATACAGTGAATCCAATAGCAGTACTCTTTAAGTTCCACTGTAAGCTGCGGCTTTGCAAGCTATTCTAATTATTGTCAAAATGTTGCGTGGGCGGTGCCACAATCACTTCTGACAAAGTAGCTTTAAATGTTTGATTTAGTGAATATTTTCAGATGTTAGTTAGAGCTGACAACTGATGACCAGCTCTGTGAGAATAGTGTGTACGCAAACTAATAAAATCTATTGTAGTACATACATAGTAGTCAATGAATTTGTTTTCAATAAACAGAATTAAAACAAATGACATGATTGAATTAAATGTTTGTCAGCGTAACTGAATGATATTATAAGAAGAGTATGCACCTTGACCTCTTAATATAGTTTGACTTGTGGAGAACCTTAGGATGATTGGCTGGCATACCACAAAAAAAAAAAAACCTTCACACATTACATCTGGACTTCATAGAGAATTCCTTCTGGGTTCAGGTTCAAAGGATCACTGAGCTGAAGATTAAAACTGATGTGGCATACGTCCTGATCTCTTTGGTAATTAATTGTTAATACATCTGACGGCGAATTTGAAGAGCAATAATACATTTTGCTGGAATCTCTGGGTATTGGAATGTTGCAGGTCAACTTTATTCTTGCAGTTCTTGACCCTTCTTCAAACAACTTGCAGGTGTGGGTCACTTGAATCCCAGGTAAATAATGCTGCTTAGCTGTCTCTTCTCCATACTTAACAGCTCTGATAGGTATTGGAAAAGTCATTCCATAAGCAGCCATACAAAGAACTAGGAGACACAGTAGCCTAGTGTCCATGGCAATGCTACTCAGTGGAACTACAAGAATGACTGAACAATGAGCTTTTTTATAGAAAGAGTTAGGTCATCCCTATAGGGAATTCCCCTGGGATTTCAGACTGTATCATACCAATCATGTATGTACATGTCACAAGTCACGTAAAACAACAATGAATACTGGAATACTGGAATACTGGAACACTGGAATACTAAGCTTTCATGAATAAAAACAAAACAAAACAAAACAATTTTTCTTAACACTGCGACTTATTGCAGTATCAATTCTGCATTCAACCATTAATTATAATGAAGCAATCCTGTGGTGCACTTATGGACCATTAAACGACACACTCTTGTCTGAAGGGTAGCAGTATTAAAGTACCTGAGCTAGCTACAATATTCTTGTATCTGAGAATGTAAAAGTAAAAGTCGCAAGTGGTAGCAAACGGGCGGGGCCCTCCTCAGAGTGTACCAGATGGCAGCATTCTTGATATCAGCTATATTGCATCAAAAAAACAACAACTGCTGGACTACTTGTGTGATAGAAACCAAGTGCACTCTCAACTGAAAAACCTGTTTGGTTAACAAGTCGCAAAAACAACAACAAAAAAACCAGTTCAGTTGTATTTCACATCACTGTGTCACTATATTATTGTTGGGCCTCCAAATTCACTTTAAAAACTAATTACATACATCTGGTTAGACTCATTCCCAACTGAAAGTTCACTCACCAGAACATAAAACAAACCACTCGATGGTCCCACGCCTCACCTACACCCAAGCTGGATTTGTGGTATTTTAAGGACTTAGTTATAGCAGACACAACTGTTTACGGTGTCTCTCACTGTCAACTTTAGCCAATACAATTAATCGTATTCTTAGATCCCCTGTAAGTGTGAAGTACAATGGAGAGGTGATAAGATTAACACCATGGGAACAGTGTTGAGCTAAGCAAAAGAAATTTATTAAAAATAATAGTTCATTTGAAGCAAAAACTGCACACTTTTAAAATTTCTGCACAGAATTTACATGATATTATTTCATATTAAATGTGTAATTTTATGGTGGAGTTGCTCATTCTATTGTTGTTATAACAAGCTTCACTGTACACAATGGATAGGGCTTCTTTGAAGCCTTCCAAGACACTTGAAGATGTGAACTTTACATATGTACCCATATTCTGCTGAAATTTATAATTTGTCTTAACAATTGTGGACGAGGTGTTTTTTTTAAAGCTAAATTGTTAACTCTTCTGGTGCTGAAAATAGTTTGTTACAGCTTTGCATTCGATCAGAAACTTCTCTCAAGACTGATTATTTTAGTGAGTGCATGATGAATGACTGAATGACTAACAACTAACACACACACAAACACACACAGGCACATAAAAACACACATATGCACACACAAACACACAATATGCATGCACTCATATTGACAAGATCTACTGTCCAGTATACTAATTTGGTGTTGGTAAAGTTCCCCCATTCCCTGGTGCTTCCCCTTTGGGTAAAGTTATGTTTCAAAACATGACAGTTTCCTTATCCTCGGAATTGTTAAGCTAACATCACATTCCACAAGCAGTTGTACCACATACACCACTTACATGACTTCATACTGCCTTTCTCAGTCTTCTTTTATTCATTACATGAACAGTTAAACCTTATATATACGGGCCTATGGGACTGAGGAGGGGTGCCCGAAACTTCAAAAATGCCCCTACATTTAAATATTATGCTATCTATTATACTGTAAGTAACTGCTGACCTTAAAAGTTCAAAACCTCCCTAAAGAATTTCTAAGACTTACTATTTCTCTGTTTACCACCTTTTATTAACCCTCTGACCGGCACAAGCGCCTATAGGCGCTCAAGCATTACGTCATACGGGAAAACAATTTTTCCCCCTAAATGGAGACAGCTCTAGCTCTGCTACAGCGGCCAAAGCACGGCTAATGAGTTGCTCTATTGCAGCTATTTTTAGAATAGAAAAAGAGATTACGTAACTAAGGTAGCTGGACAAAAATAAGCTTAGGCGTTACTTTTGAAAATGGCGAGGAACTACTCAACTTTTTCGATGTTTTCATTTGGCTAATAATGCAAACCAGATTCCATATGGTCAACCACGTCATGATAAACTTTTCAAGGTCCGTTCATTGTTAGACATTATTGTGCCTCGTTTTGCTGCTGAATGTGAAATTCATAAGGAATGTACAGTTGATGAAGCTATGATTCCATTCAAAGGACGACTTGGTATGAAACAGTATATGAAAGACAAGCCAACTAAGTGGGGAATCAAAGTGTTTGTCTTGGCTGATGCTCATAATGGTTATGTAAAGAACATTCAGGTTTATACTGGAAAAAATGTGGAAAATGATGGGAATAATATAAATATAGGCTTATGTACTAAAGTAGTTCTAGATTTATTAGATGACATTGATTCAGCAGGTTTGCAACTTTATACTGATAATTATTATACCAGCCCAGTTCTTTTTCAACATTCATATGCAAAAAAACAAATAAATGCATGTGGAACATGTCGTCCTAACAGAAAAGGGTTTCCTTCTCAAATAATAACTAAACCCACAGTTTCCAATAGAGGCCAATGCAACCATAGGTCTAATGGTCCCCTTCTTGCATGTTCTTGGGTTGATAAGCTAGCCTTATATCTTATTAGTACTGTTCATGTGGCTCAAGTACCTGGTGGGAGCACAGTTTTGAGGACAGAAAAAGATGGAAGTCGTATTGAACGTCAGTGTCCACCATGTGTTATAGATTATTAGAAATTTATGGGTGGAGTTGATAGAGGTGATCAGCTCGAGTCTTATTATAATATGGGTCGCAGGACTAAAAAGTGGTGGCGAAGGGTGGTATGTATTTTATCTTTTTGAGGTGTGTATTCTGAATGCATTTGTACTGGAAGGGTATGTTCAACCTGAACTTCATGCTAACAAGGGAAGGAAAAAAAGAGACATTTTGAGTTTTCGGCTAGAGTTAGCTCATGAACTAATTAGTGGGTTTTTCCCACGTGAGGTCGTTCTAGAAGTGAAGAGAGTGCACAATTGAAAAGGCTAA
>WLWD01003119.1_pt1 | contig 15402 bp, 10 predicted proteins | sample 6712731 | NCBI WGS metagenome assembly WLWD01 (sample SAMN12718690, study PRJNA576275) | sponge metagenome | isolation source: marine sponge | host: Mycale hentscheli | place: New Zealand: South Island, Marlborough, Capsize Point | collected 2014-11-01
TTCTCTCATTCTTTTCGGGCTATATTCTGTATGCTTTCTTGTGTACACTTTCCGATTTGCTAGGGCATTGTGGGTAGCCCGAATCTGGGCAATATTGTTCACATTACTTGAGTGAACTAGTAGTTGCTTCTCATTTTTGAGGATTGATAGCCAACCAGACTTCATTTTGCTACCCTTGTTCATGGTGCATTCAATCCACATGTCCCACGGCATGTTAGAATATGGGTTACCAGTGATCGACTGAGCAAAGTCAGCATGAAGGAACGCGATCTGCTCAGCCGTAAGAGAAGTAAGCATTGCCCAGAAGTCAGGGAGCCATCTCCCATACCAGTTGTTGTCATATGCTACCATCCATGGCAGCATTGCACGGAGGGAGCTGACATATTCATCCCAATGGCAGATATGAACTGCATGTACATTCTGCATAAGTACATCTGTCATGGATAAGAAGTCCTTCCAGTAATCTGCCATGTCACTGCCCTCTACATGTGTAAGCAAGTCATCAACAAGGTGTGCAAGGTAACTATCATCCTCCAGTGCCTTATGAGCAGCAGCTCTGCTTTCTCGGGTCAGGTTTGTATCCCTTAGAATCTCAACATTCTTCTTAGTCTCACCAGCCACATTGGGCACCAGTTGTACCTTCACCAGCTGAGTCATGAGAGCCTCGTACATGAGCTTTAAGCAACGCAACCCCTCTTGTAGTGCTTTCCTTTTAGAGCATGTTCAACTGAACCCTCAGCTACAACTCCTCCTGCCACGAGCAACTCTTCTAACTCACTCCCTTTGTAGCGTTTATAAATAGCACTCATCATGGCACACTGGGTATGAAAGGGACCAAGAAAGGGGACAATATCATGAAACTTTTCAGGGTTCTCAGCTTTCAACAAGGTTATGAGGGTATACACAGGAAGATCTCCAACCAGGAAGGCAAAGGGCATGTTCTTAGTCATTATGATAGTAGATAACTTTTCCATGATGGCATTAACAACCGACTTATTTGGTGGTTGGTTGTATGACATATGAAAGTATGCTTTGCTCTTACCTTGCTTTCCATTTAAACTAGCATGAAATCCACCATAAGAAGGGATAGTCTGCTCAGTTGCATCATTGCGATCACCATTTGAGTCTACACGGGCCAAGGCATGAATGATGCTCCGCTTGCGCTGAGGCGCCGTAGTTGATATAGTTGTTATGGGCTCAGGGCGGATGGGAGGTTCACCACGTTTGATGGTCTTGTATGGTGTAACAACCTGCATATCAGATGCCTTCTGAATCAGCACTTGTGACAAAGTCTTGGGATCTTCCTTGTGTGGAAGAATATCACGGTTTGCCCGAACTTCAATGCTTTGATGCTCTATGCGCTGAAGAAACATCCAGTTAGTGCGGTGTGCAGTACCCCCTCCTGTCAAAGTATCATTGCGAAAATCATCATTGTCAATGATACTAATGCTGGGTACTTTCTCTGCTATCTCATCAGGACAAATAGAACATTGCTTGAGATCATGCATAGCCCACACATCATGCAGCAGAAGCACATTTGAATAGCTGATTCCCATGCCCAGCTTGTAGAAAGAATCAACAAGCTCCTTGCTGCGAGTGATCCCATGAAGGGTAACTGTGGCATTGATGGCAGTAGTCGTGGGTCGTTTTGACACATATTGAGTAATGAGTGAGGTGAGAGAGAGTGTGGTAGGAGAGAGATCTACCCCCTTTTTACCAAGTAAGGCAGATAGAAGCTGCAACATGAGAGGTGAAAGTTCTTCCTCTTGTTCTAGTTCCTCAACTCTTGGTGGCCATGGTACATGCTTGACAGAGTTTATGTCGTCTCTTAGCCGCCTAGCTACATTACACAATAACTGCTCACTACTGACACCAATGGAAAGGAGTGCTGCTTCAACATACGAACCACCACCTGTACAATCATACACCAGTTCGCTCTGATTCCGTTGAGAACGGGGGTGAAAACCAATCTTGTCTTGAAACTCCCTGGTTAGAATATCTTTGACATAAGAAGACTTTATCCCAGAAGTTGGAAAGCCATACCGAGAAACTATTGAGCAATAGTCTCGAAGGAGGCTCTGCAACGACCTCAACTCATGTTCTTCAAAGATTACACTTCTTACGTGATCCAAGAACATCGTACGAGCCTCACGGAGAGTGACATTGTGCATTTGTGGAAGTTTGTCATCTTCACTCATTTTCTGGTATCTACGCACATACTTCAGCCAACATTTATGGTGATACCTGATCTCAAGGGCATATGGATCATCAGCTGCAGATTCAATAAGACAGTTAATTCTGTCACGCATTGCCTGATCTTGAAGGGTCACTGTGTGGAGCTTGAAAGTTGCCCATGTGTGATCATAAGATATCAGGTAGAGCTTTGTTTCTGGATGTTTTGGTGACTCGGGCTTACAGCACCACACACATTTTCCTTTATCATGTATTGGCCCTAGACTTGATCGAAGCCTCTTGGCAGCTGGAGCTACTGCTTGAGAAGAACATCCAGAAACAGAGGAAGCCTTTTCATGAGATCCTTCAAGTTCTCGTTTTCTCTGTCTCTTCTTAGCTTGCTCCAGTTTGGTTGCATTGCATTCTACATGACTCATGAGCCCGGTGTCCGGCAGGACCATGCTCCCAATCAACATTGGAATGGATACTGCCAAACTTGTCCAAACCAATCCATAATTGAGATTTCTCTTTATATTGTCCCACCTCTCAATTGTAGAAATAGAGTGAGTTGCTTCATTGCTTACATTGCCATTACCACACAGAATACAAGTAGAATCCCCCTCTCTTGTTTCCATTTTTTCCAGGTAAGCTCTTGTATTACTAAGAATTAATGACCATCTGTGTAAGAACACACAATAAATGTCAGCAGTCCCTTAATATCTATACTACACTGTCTCTACCTACCTGATGAAGGCTCAACATATGATAGCCACATGGCATGATGGCAGCTGCATGAAGTGTGAAATGGTTTTGCCATTGGGTACACTTTACCAATTGGTATACAAGTATGTCTGTGCATTGAACTTCTGCCTAAAATTACACTATAGTTTTACTTAACACAATATTGAAGCCAAAATTGTAATCTTCATGGTTGACTTGCTTGAAAAAAATATCTTAATTCAAGATTCTAGGAAATATAGATCAAGTGTTAACTTTTAAAACTGACATTGGCAGCAATTTTGAATATTGCCATGTAAAAAAAATTGCCGGGACTTTTGTGAGGGACCTGGGAGCTAAATTTGTTATAAAAGGTTCATAAAAGATACACCAATAGTCAAAACAAGTTAGCCAGAGAGTGGTCACGGAATTAATAATTTTGACCCAACTATATATAATTCATCACTTGTGATTAGACAATAGCAATACTAATGAGGGTGTGTATTAGATTTTTCATTAAACGGTGTTAATTTTTACCAGTTAAATACTTTGGTGCATTAATAAGTAGATTATTTCATTCATACCAATAAAAAATTCATATGTTCTTTCTGCACATACTGGAGTAATATTAACTGATAAGAATGCCACACCAGTATTATTGACAGTAATGGCTGGTTGAAACACAGTTTCATTTAAGATAATGGAATGATTGGATGCAATCACAATATTGATACTAGTCTGTATTAGATTTGAATCCCATACTATTGTAAGGAAATCTTCTCTCCAAGTAAGATAAATCTCTGAAATATTTCCATAAACATGACTTTTATCTAGATAAGATGAACGTTATATAAAATAAAACATTCTTTAATTGGCGAGCGAGCGAAGCCAGAAAGACACTCTCAGGTGTAACACAATTGAAAATTGGGGATATTATTGTTTGTTATCGATGCTTGTAAGAGAGGTGATGAGAAGGTTTGAGCCATTGATGAACATACTTAGCAGCAAACCATTAGTAACCATTGCCCTTTTTCTTCAATATTTTTTACTGTTTAAATTAGTTAAATGGTAGAATGGTGACACTTTCATTAGTTATGAACTTCATTACAATTTTTATCAACAAATCATAAAAATGTTTATAATAGATAATGAGATCCACAGTGTTGAAGTCCTATACCTAGAATTGACTAAAAATAATCTCAAAATTTCCTGAAATTTTATGAACAGATCTAACATAGACATAATCATAACTTCAGACAAGAATATACTCTATAATAATCGAGATTATAATTCAGGAATTACTATAAATACCTCAGGTATTATGTATTTCACGGTGATACTTCAATTTGCTCAGGTCTGCTGACTACATTTGATATTGGTAATTATATGGTCACCTATTGGAGTGTTGGAAAAAGATAAGCCTACCATAAACAATTAGCTTATAGTAATTTTATATTCATTTTACTTATTTTATGACTTAATAAGTATAGTTATACATTTCTAATAATAACTCCAGAACAAAGCTATATACCTAAATGTTTATAAATGCACCAAGAAAATCTATAATTAAATGATATAGAAATTATACTTCTATTACACTTCAAAAAATAAATATCTTTACTTTGTACTTATCCAAAGTAAATTTGAATTTTTTTTCAAACTTGACCATATCTGTTTTACATTTTGGGTTTAATTTGTTTGTAATTATACTGATCCAAGGGCCAAGCAGTTTTGTCATACCTTTAGTAGTTACAAATGTGCTATTATAATGGTCGGCATTCTCATCTGATATTGTAACTAACCAAGCCATAACACTGTAATTTACGGCTAGTTTGATATAATATTAATTTTTAATTCTATAATCATTGGTAGCTAGATAATTTAAAATTGTTTGAGGAGTTCACATGCCAAAATATATGAACATAATATTAATAGCTGAACATTCTTTAGATTAAATTTTTATTAACATTGATCACTACATAAATACATTAATTTTGAAACAATGTTGTTGTTTAATGTGTGTAGGCTCATGCTTGTTAGATAAAAATGTAGATAATTCCATGCAAAATAGAAGTTACAGTATAACCAAGGATAATACATGGACAATATACCAGGATTGTTCAACATCTTTTTTGGAATATCAAACCAGCTGCACTATCAATGGATGGTCCACAGATATAAAATGCTCTGCTCTTAGTTAGTAGTAAATGATAATTTTCATTATTTGTATATAATGTTGTACATTATTATAGCTTCTACATCCTCTTATATTATACTGCTTCCTGGTACAGAACAGAATAATATTAAGTACTATTTAATGACATGGAAATTAGTAGATGCCAAAAGTGACAATTATATTGTAAGAATCACTCCTACTCCAGCTGATGGCCTCAGTGAAAGAAGTACTAAAGTAGCAGCTACTTATTTGAGTTTGTATGACAATGTGGAATACAATGTAACCATATCATTGGGAAATAGTTCATTGTACATTGGTAGATCCTTCAAAATAGGTAAAATTTTGTGTAACTTTATTCATTCATTTAATTATAATTATTAACAGGTAGATGCAGTATGATCATGAATTCTAATCTCATACATACACTAAAGTACGTCATAAATCAAACTGGAAATACTTTAGCTGTTGTAAAGTGTAACTTAAGTCACTCAATGGAATACTATGACGACACAATAGAGTGTGGACGAAACAACCTTTGGAGACAGATCCCATGTACCAAACGTAAGTATTGTACATTATACAATAGTGACATTGAGCAAAGAATATACTTCTGATTAATTTGAAGATAACGTAAATGCTATTATATCAATCAAGAACAACTTTATATAATTAAGTGAAAACATTTTCCTTTAACAATTGTTGCAACAACTTACAGTGTTGAAAATATTATTTACATTTATCCATCATATTTTAACTTTATTTGAATTAGCTATTGTGTCTTTCATTTCCACTTCAGATACTACACAACACAATAACAATTTTGTCTCTTCAACATTCTCAGATAATAATGTAAGTTACTATTTTTGCCGTTTTTAATTTTAAATATTTTTGTACTGATAGAAATATAGCAATCTGCAAGATATTATCCTGGCAGTGGTGGCTCTCTGCAGTTTTGTAATAGGCAGTTTTATGAGCTTTTTTTGTGGAGTTTTGTGTACTCAAATGTTTATGAAGAATCAAAAATCCAAAAGTGTTCAGAACAACCTCGACTTTCCTGTTTATGAAACTGTAGAATTGAAAGAACAAACAGAAATTGTTGACATGTCATCTAATGTTGCTTATGGGAATGTAAACCCTTAGTGCATAATAGTGATGTGGTTTGTTAAAGTTTTGTTTTTGTCAATAGTATTATGTATTAATATAATTGACTTGATATTACTCTAACATGCCTGATGACATGAAATATTTTTTTGAATTTTAAGCCTGATATGTGCTGACTTGCATATAATTATGCACATAGCTACAAAATAAAAACATCAACAACATACTAGTAAATAGTCTGAAGTGAAAACTCCATTTATTAATTTATGTAGTTTTTATAAACAGGCATAGCGATAAGGTTGAGACGATTTTATTTGCTAGCCGTTATATTGGACTACACACGTCAATAAACTTTAATTCACTACAACATTTCGACAGTTGGCTGGTCTTTTTCAGGTACAGAAAATAATAAATGTTGGGTGACAGGCTAAATGACTCTAACAAATGGGTGAATGGATGTATGGCTTGTCTAGGGGTGTTAAAGCAGGTGTTGATTGGCAGTCTAAAAGATGAGAATTAAGAACAAAGGAAGAAAGAGCAACAACTACTACAACAACAACAACAACGCAATTATAATAATAATAATTATAATAATATGATAATCAGCAATAAGTCCACTCAATGCTGTTCTACTGCTAAGTAGTCTTTCTCCAAGAGTATTATTGTACAAAAGAGAGTGTGATTAATCGCATGCTTATCTATCTCAAGCACTTATCTGACAAAATAAGAAATTTGTATTGCATATTTTTCTGGTAGCTGTAAGGATTAAGGTACACTGTTAAGCTCTTTGTGCACATGTAAGACTATACAAGTATTTAAATGTATTTCAGACATAATTTAATCACAGGTAATTGCTTCATCTCTCTTCAGTGCTGGAAATTCCAGCACTGGCATATGTAACAGGAATTATCCAAGTTAAATAAAGCAACTGATTCATTGAAGATTGAATGTCATGTTAATATAATATTACTGGCTATACATGATCATGCTACCTTGTTGCTATCAAAGAGATAATACTATACTAGGAAGTATTGAGCCAAACAGTGACACTTGATGCAGACAATTATATGGTGAAACAATTTGTACTGAATTACCTGTGTAAAATCAATTTATAATTTCAGTTGGTATATACTTAATTGGTCTTGAGGGGCTTAGGAGTGGCGGTCAGAAGTTTCTCTGCCTATGCCACTAATAATTTTTTTTTCTTCGATAATCAGTTTAGCAAAAAGTTGTTCTCATTGCTGTAATAACAACATATCTTTTATACAGCTGTTAGGTACTTAATGCACTTAAGATAACATGTTTACATAATTAGTTTACATTACCATAAGCAACATTATAAGACATACTAACAGTTCATGTTTGCTCTCTCAAATCTACAGTCTCATAAACAGGACTATCTGATTGTTCCTGTGTACCTGCTGGTCTCTGAACTGTCTTGCTCTTCATAATCTTATGAACAAACAATGCTCCAATAACAAAACCCATGTAAATGCCTATTAAGAAACTCAGTGGTAAAGCTGTTATGATGACATTTTTAATATTGTTGTCGTATTCCTTTAAGTACACATCTGAATTAATCCATCAACAAATACTGATAACAATCCAACTTACAATAACATGTTCTGTAATCATAGACCTTCACGTTTCATCTTGTATTTTTGCATTCATGGTTGACCTTGTCCCCAAACTTCGTTGTACAAACGATCTTTACCTGCAACATCAAGGCGTAGCCAGTGTAGCTATCGGTGATTATTATAATGATTATATATCAGGTATATATGTAAGGTTTATAACCAATAAGTGCCTGTGTTCTTATTGCTATACTCCATAGAGATCCCGATATCCTATAGGATTTTAAGCTCATCTCACTAAATTGGTTGTGTGTAGACAGTTAGTTGGCCTTAATTTCTACAGGAGAGATCAAAACCATTGAAGTTAGTTTTTATATCTGTCTGATAAATAAAACTGAGATGTTAAATAATGACCCTTTCAGCTTAGCTATTTAAAGCAAGTTAGTTTTGAGTTATTTAATTTTTGTCACTCTATAAATGTTATCAGAGGTTCCATTGGTAGCTTCTCTATTCTTTACTTTACCTTTAGCGCCAGGGAAAAACACAAAATATTTGGCTACAACTTATAATGGGATTTCATGTGACTGGTATATTTGAGGCAGGTAAATATTTTTAAGCATTCTTGTTTAGCTTCAGTGGAAGTATGTACAGTTACTGACACATATGAGTGTAGTAACAGTTACTTTCTTACTTGGGATGTCCATCATGAATGAGATTATTGTATTCAGTAAGCTATCACTGGAATAATCTGATTGGAACTAATTATACAGCAAATATTAATAATGTCACAATTTACACAGAACTGACTGACATTAATTCTACGACTAATATTTACTCTATTCTTACGGTGAATCACAATATATTATTATCAGGTGTAAGTATTTTTTGCAATCGAGAGGAGACATTTCCCATATTTGTTGACGGCTTGATAAACATATTTTAATATGAGCATCAACCAACAATTAAATGAAGTAAGGGCACAATAATATATCATTAGCTGCTCTCTTATCACTGTCATTATTACCACTACACACAATCTTATAATTTATATGTTTAATGATAGTTTATTTGATCTAAAATATATATCGTAGTTTATTATTACAGATTAATAAATCTTACTCAGAATAAAACTCAATCCAGTACTTCAAACTAGAATATATCCTATGTGGGCAGTCATTAAGTGCTATTGTATAGTGATGTTGTGTACTGTACTGTTATCAGTGTTGTGATTGATGAGATCTTCTTGTGTTTAGGATTCTGGAGGATAAAAAGTTATCATGTATCTTGAAGGGTTGTAGTAGGATGGCGCCCATGTAACAGTATAACTTGAATTACAACTTATAGTGGGAGTTAAAATATCTTCTGATGGTATCAGAGAGTACTCATATATTAATTATTTATAAATAATTGCTTAGCAAAATGCACTCCAAAATAATAAGCAACTTTTCTCTAATTAACAGTGAAATTAGAATATGCCTTTCCACAAACATTGTAGTCATAATCAAACATTAGTCTTACATTGGCACCTACATTTATGAGAGCATCCTAAGAAGCAATCAATAATATTATATTAACAAGAATAGAGAAACATGATATGCGTACTTACTATTGAGAGGTTGGTAAGTAATGGCCTGTAAATTGCATTCAATTGTAACAAATACATCAGTCAATCTTCTCACCTGCTTTAAATCTTGTAGTTTCAGGATGTGCTTAGCTAAGCCACTTTTGTGCTGCACCAAACCATTATCTAGTTGAATTAAGAGAAACATGTGCACAACTTGCATGTACAAAACCAAAGAATCAATATATTATAGCATTCGACAGTTGTTACACATATTATAGTATATACATACATAGTCATCACTTCTTAAAGTAAAATGATTTAAACTGTTGATCATTTTTAACGAGCATAATTACATGTGGTACTTTATCCTCACTCATTCTTAAATACTTTTAATATTTTTTTATAATAAAATTTCTACTATGTGGCTTGTACTTGTGAGTAATTTTTCTCTGCATTAAGTTTTTTTCCACTGTATTAGGAAATTTAGCTTCAAAGTTATGGATTTTATAATAAAAAAAAAATCAATATGTAGAAAAATTAGTACAAATGGCTATCACAATTAGAAAAGTTACATATACAATATAATTTATATTATATGCATTGTAATACAGTGTGTTCTATACAGAAAGGAGAAACACTGGGTCTTCTCCCCCCCCCTCCACCACCCTTCCTAAGCTGAGTTCACCCCACTAAACAGAGTTTCCATCCCATAAGCAAAGTTTTCCCTCCCAAAAGAAAAACCTATTACCTTATAGCTACACACAAAAGATTCCTCAATAACACAAGGTGACTACACTTACTTGGGTGATACATAATCATCTCATTGTTGCAATTTATAGAGGCTGTTATAGAAGCATTTTTGTCTAAAAAACTCAAAATAATTGATGAATTGCTAGACATTACTTGAGCTTTTACTATCGTAGAGTCAACAGTAGTAGTATAAATTTATGGGAAAACTCAAGAATTATTCTATTTCCAGTTGCAGTATTAGTGACTGTCTAAAGTACATAAGGTATATGTTGTGAGCATAAAAATTCAGCCATGTCAGAATAACACAGAGTCCTGGTTTCGTTCACTTGATAGAGATCAGCCACACATACCGAATTTGACGCGTGTAGTCCAAAATTAAACAGCTAATCAACAGAATTACCTAACCACGTCACTATGACTCTCAAGAACTACAATAATTGATTTGATGTACTTTCTCAAAACAATAACCACCTCTATAATGATTACCAAACTTGTTTCAGTGGAAGTCAACTTGATTGAATAGTTGTGTATGTTCATGAATACTCACAACACAATAAACAATTCGTTGTGTTAATCACAATTTGTAAATGTAATTTAGAATTATTTATTGTAGCCATACATCAATAGTTAGTAATATTAGGAAAATCAAAATCATGTTGATATTTCTTAACATGTCTTATTTAGTGTATTCTACCTCACACTTTATTCAAGAATATTGTATTTTTTAATTGGTAAAATTACAGGAAAATTATTTCAATGTGTGTCATGAACCAAAGTCATTGAGAGTGAATATATTGTTAATAATTTTTATAAAATTATGACATAGTATGAAATACTGTTTTAATTTAGTGTATGTAAATATCATTGTCAATATGATGACTTCTTATTCTTCAGTTGTTAATAGTCTCATACACATCTGAGGTAGAATTAATGAATTAATTAACAATAAACATACATGTTTATTTCAATTTTCAGCTGGGGTGGAGGGAGTCATTAGATACTTACAGCTAAGAAGCTCAGAATGCAGTGGCTTTTCACTAGTTCAATAACACTTGTGGATTGTGAACCAAAATTATTCCTATGATTTTTTTCCTTCCTAATTAGTGTTGCTACTAGTTAGTTGTGGCTATGAGTGTGCCAATAAAATAGAATGGGCTATTACTGGTTGCTCTCTGTAATGTGGTGTAATTTGTGGTTTAGATCACAACTATCAGCTATAACTTGTGGTAGTTTACTTGGTTATGGTGTGCAACTACACATACTGCCACTAGGTGAACTCTACACGTACCTGGTATTGGATGCGCATTCCAGGATGCTACAAAGAGAGAAGTTCCCACATTAGCTACTTGTAGTGACAGCCATGAACAACAGTATTGATGAAGTGGATCTTCTAAGAATATTTCTTCATTCTGCACCATAGTATAATTATGTTTGTAGTATAATATTATAATAGTATATATACATTTATGTACGTATGCACATATCATGTATTATATAAAATTCTTAAATGAGGAAGATGGTGACAGCAAAACTTGAACAAGAGCTTTGGGTGATGGTCATTCACTAACTTAAGCACAACCAAAAATCACAGCAAAGTATTAATAATTTGATAACAAAAAAGTAAGTGAACATAAAGAGGACATTAAAGATTAGACACAGTCCAACCAATACTTTTACACATCCTACACACACTGTTGTCATTATTATTGTAGGAATGTTAGAATATGTACACTATTTCCAAGTAATGAGACGGCCTCATAGAAGGCATGCGGTAAAACTAAACATCTTTACAAACAGAAACCATAATGGTCGTGTTAAGAACTTTACACATTTTTAGGTGTATATAGAAAGAAGAACTAAACATTCAAACAAATAACCAGACTTTGGTTTATTAAGGTCCAGATATGCTGGATATTTTTCTGTGCTCTTACTTGTATAACTTTTCGTTTATGATGGAATTATTTTTGACGGCCATAGATACGAAGCCTACAATCTTTCCACTGAAACCATCGATGGCACACACATGTGTCACTCCGTACATAATTAACTTTTCATTTTGGTCAATATGAAGCTTTTCGCCAAAATATGTAGCAGTGTATGGAATAGGATTGACTTGACGATGCACAGTATTTCTCCTGCAGGAATGATGATATGGATGAACACGCTGAAGTGCCAAACCCACACAATTCTGAGAGACTTAAGTTGTACTGTTTACATTTTATGGTCGAATAATAATATATTTTGTGTTGCTTGACATTTGTCAATTGATGTATAGTGTAAATTTAGATCAGAATATATGCTTGGGTGACCATTGGTCGTACACACTATAGTGTTTTATTGTCACATATATAAAGGCTGTTCTTTGCCAAGTTCAAGCTACACCTAAAACAATAAAATTAAAATATAAGACAGCAGCTAATTGTAAAATGTGCCCTTGTTTCATTTTGTAGTTGCTTTATGCTCATATTAAAATATTGTTTCCAACCCTGCTTAATTATATTGGAAAGTTCAAGATATTAAAATGTTTTCTCGTGTTGAATTTAAAATTGATATAGTAGAAAAATTTGAACCGCTTATAATAACATGTTATTGTATCAGTTGAAAACCATCCTATTTTATTCATTTGTCTTGATAATCTATTACTGAAACTGAAGCTATAAAACAATCTACCCCAAAATACACTGTGTAGTTTATCAACTATACAATGGACAGTTATTATAACAGAATGCAAGGTTAATATACATTACTCTTATTGTCATCTAATCTAGAGTTGAAATCAATATGAATAGTACACATTAACAGAGCCATACCAGAAAACAATTTCTTGGGGGGGGGGGTGAATGTATAAAGTCCGTTGTGTATAGCATAGGCACACTTTTATTATAATTATAATAATTATTATACATAATGGGGGAACACCGGGTGTTCTCTCCCCCCCCCACTCTTTCTGAGCTGAGTTCACCCCACTAAATAGAGTTTCCATCCCCTAAACAAAGTTGTCCCCCAGAAGAAAAACTTCTCAGCATTTAGCTACACACAGAAGCATCATCAATATTAAATTATAAGGTGAAATTTGATGCACTCAAAATGAATTGTTGACAAAAAAAAGTTTTATTCCTTGTTTTGCTGTCCAATAACACCCAAATAATAATATGGGCAATGGGTGAAAAAGTCTGGATATTGTTCACAAGTTTTTCACTGTTAAAAAAAAAATATATATATAAACTGCTTTGTTGGTCAATCCTTTTTTTTTTTAATCGCTGCATATGTTCACCTAACAAGAAGTACATAGCCCCACCCTCTGATGCTATGGTCAAAATTTTTGTATCAAACCCAAATATACATAGTATCAAGTATATATGGAACAAAGAGCAGCTGCCAACCCCCATAAAAAAGTTTCTATTTTTTATAGCAAGGGCTAGTTTGAATTAAGAATGGTAAATACTTTTCATAAAGGAAAACTATGTTTAAATGCGGGACTCAAAATGTAACTACATTGACAAATAACAAAAAAATTAATTAACATTACTCTTTTTTGCACTTTTTATCAAAGTTACATTAAAAAATTTTGTAATAAAAATGATTCATATGAAAAATTCTGAATTACAGAAGAATATCAGTTATCTCAACACAGACTGTAACAATTGTATTATAAAAATACCTATGAAGAGGCATGGTTAAGCATTTCTTTGTGTCTCCACATTCTATTACTACAGTTTCGGTGTTCGGTTAACTGAAAATTTTCAAATAATTGAAGTTAGGAAACCGACAATTCTATTGTATTTGTTGCAGCTTTATTTTTAATTCATCAATTGTTATTGATGTAAACAACATCAATATCAGTTTGTCATTTACTAAACCGATAAACACACCTTATTGAGTATATACTATCTCAAACTGTACTCAAGAATCTTGTACTTGCCAAAAAATATCAGTAATTATTTTCAATGAATGACATGAAACAGAAAGAGAATAAGTCTTCTATAAAGTATGACATTTAAGGATTTCAATAAGTTTAAAATCATTGCTAAGTTACGATGACTTCTTCATCTTCAATTGTTAATAGTCTCATACATACCTAAGAAAGAAGTGAATTTAGTTGCTTAGTGAAGCATAACAGTCTGAGTCAATGGCTTACCATCAATGGCTGAGTCATCAGCAGTCAAACGATTATCAGCAACAACTTCCACCTAAATTTACAAATTTAGCATGAATCAACACACAAATTTGTTTGCACTTATAGCACTGCATAATATAATATTGTTTAACCTGTATCATTTTTAAATAGGACAAGATACATTCATTAACCTTTTATTTTATGATGTACCTTTTGAATGTTGACCTGAACTGTGGCATACGCAGAATTCTATGCATATATAATTTTAAATATTATAATATCAGTAATCCATAAAAATATAATCTGATAGTAATTCGTCTAAATAAATAAAATCATTTAATCCAGGGTGGATTTAGGGTGGCTCGACTGGTGTCGTACGTGCTCCCCCTCCATTTTGTTCATCATTGTTTTTTCATTGTATTCTGATCATCGTGATCTTCTTCTGAAGGCACCTCTACTTATTGATATGATGTGTCAGAATTTTTACTACTTGTGTCCTTATACAATATGGCAGACTATGTTTGTAGTATGCCAATGCAAAATAAGTCCAGCATTTATTCTGGACAGAATTTAGTGATCGTTACTTATTCAATTTTTTTCTTCATGAGTTGAATTTGAAAATTATATAAACAATACTTTCAACACTAGCTAAATTGTCTTTGTACTTATTTTTATCTAATAAATTAGTTTTATTTTTCTTCATGATTAAGTGTACCAATTCACTGAGTGTTGGCAAATTGTGCTGGCATGATTTTGAGTGTTTCATAAATACTAGCATATGCTAGCATGATTAATGTAACTATGAGCATAATGAGGTTGCTAGTTTTTGGAAAAAAAATTATAATTAGCTTTTATTGCACTAACAATAGCAATTTAATGTAGTCTTTGAGAGACCAGCTTTGGGACTTTTTAAATGAATCTTTGAGTTTACTAGCAACCCTCTATATTGGTAGCTAGTTATATTTGAATATTCCAATATCAATTTATTTAAGAAATAAAATACTTTCAGATCCAGCACTGTTGCGCATCAAGATGCAGATCAACAACTCCCATTATAAACAGTAGCCATATCAAGCAGATTAGTCACGTGTACAAGGATTCTTGTCTGTTGTGAATGTGGTTGAGGTGATCTTTGAACTATCTGTCCACAAGCCTGTTTCAAGTAGATAAATGATTAGAATTGCTAGCGATGCATACAAAAATGTGCATAATTCGCAAACCCCTACTATTA
>WLWD01004625.1_pt1 | contig 15402 bp, 12 predicted proteins | sample 6712731 | NCBI WGS metagenome assembly WLWD01 (sample SAMN12718690, study PRJNA576275) | sponge metagenome | isolation source: marine sponge | host: Mycale hentscheli | place: New Zealand: South Island, Marlborough, Capsize Point | collected 2014-11-01
ATACATACATACATACATACATACATACATACATACATACATGAGATATGTAATAGTTATGCCATGGCCAACGAGGGGTTATGGAATATAACCGTCCCGATCCCGAGGGCGAAGCCCGAGGGATAAGGGTGGTGATATTCCATAACCCCGATGTTGCCATGGCATAACTGTTTTATACCATAGTTGCTGCTACTACTACTCTCTCATATCCACCTATATGGGACCAGTCCTACCACATATAACTCTCCTGCAGCTCTCATACCACAGGAATTTACCACAGCTAGCTGCTTTACTGCTTACTGCTGAGCAGCCCAGGTAGAGTTAGATCTGGAGATAACAGCTGGCAGCTACAATGCTAAAGTAAACTTGCTAAAGTAAACTTGCTAAAGTAAACTTTCTGGCCTGCTTCAATTGAATTTTAATTGAATTTTAATTTTGGGCCGGAAACACGGAAGAATTCCCTTGACACGCACCAGGAAAATATCATAGCCCCAGGAAAAATCACCGGGAAAATATCACTTTTAATCCATGGGTGTTACCGCAGCAACCATGGTATAAGTAATAGTTATGCCATGGCCAACGAGGGGTTATGGAATATAACCGTCCCGATCCCCGAGAGGGATAAGGGCGGTGATATTCCATAACCCCTATGTTGCCATGGCATAACTGTTTTATACCATAGTTGCTGCTACTACTACTCTCTCATATCCACCTATATGGGACCAGCCCTACCACATATAACTCTCCTGCCGCTCTCATACCACAGGAATTTACCACAGCTAGCTGCTTTACTGCTTACTGCTGAGCAGCCCAGGTAGGTAGAGTTAGATCTGGAGATAACAGCTGGCAGCTACAGTGCTAAAGTAAACTTGAAAGTAAACTTGCTAAAGTAAACTTGCTAAAGTAAACTTTCTGGCGTGCTTCAATTGAATTTTAATTGAATTTTAATTTTGGGCCGGAAACACGGAAGAATTCCTTGACACCGCATGGGGAAAATATCATAGCCCCAGGAAAAATCACCAGGGAAAATATCACTTTTAATCCATGGGTGTTACCGCAGCAACCATGGTATAAATATATATATAGGTATACATAGTACAAGAGACAGATAATAGGCACACATAGAACAGAGGCAATTGCTACAGTTATCCAATGGACACATGTAAGATAAATTATATAATTATACGCACATCCATTCAAAGATAGTGACGAATCGTAAAATTATTAGTTGATGAAAATGATGAGTTGTTTTTTCTGACATCTCAGAATAAAAAATTGCACTAAGTCCAACATGTGATTATATGACAATTAAAAAAAAAACCTGGGGAGGGGGGGGGGGGGGGGGGAGGTGAGTAATCGGAAAGCAAAAACAACAGATAGCTTCACTGTTTATGAACACATGTTCTAATGGAATCACACAAAACGTATCACATGCAATGACACTGTCACATTTGTAAACATACATGTGTTCACTACGCACTACCATTCATATAAACACTTCTATTCATGCCATTAAAGCTCTATACTGTAGTACTACTTATCATTCTGATACTCAATCCCAGCCATGCTTACTCTGTGCTCACTCCTGCTAGCCAGCACAGACTCCCCTTCCCAACTTGTCCTCTAATACATACAACTGTTATGTAGTTCTCTGTTTACCACTAATGTGATATTGACATAGCTATTTATGGCACCCTCTAACCTTTCTAACTTTTATTATAACACCTTTGATTAAATCAAATTTCCACCTTTCAAGCGAGTGACTGCCTAAATTTATTAATTTCCTGTCCACAGTAGCTGGTAAATAAGGCATATCTGAAGTAAATAGTCATCCATCCCAACCTTATGTGTGTGTATGTGTATCTGTGTTACCTGTATATTTGCAGACCTTCTCCATGCTTTCGATTATCATAGAACTCTCCTTCATAAGAGCTCCCATCAGCTCCAGTTAAAATACCATGACCTAACACAACATAATAATACTAGTTACATGAGTCAGAGCGATATGGTGAGACGTTTCAAGAGCAGGCTAATTTATTGTCAAGAGCCAAAGGTGAGTGGAAATAAAGCCAGAGAGTGAAATGTCTTGCTATAAATAACCTCTCAGGAGTGTAGTAAGTGGTTTATTCAATGCTAGATATCATTTCACTGCAGTAGTTTGTACCAGGGTTGGTAACACAGCTGTAAAGTGGCTATGTTTTAGTTCAAAGGGGCTCTCCCACACCCCCAGTAGGTATTTAGCAGCTATTTCCACTGTGGTGGACAGTTGTAGACAGTTCCCATAGGAGAAAGGTGGCTGGGGAACTGGTAAGCTAGGAGATTGCTATAACTACCAGTGTATTGGAGGGTAATGAACTTGAACCTAAAATACTATTACTTGGAATAAATATATTATATAAGTGTGAATATTTACCCTTTTCTGATCGTAAAAACAGAGTTATTGGTTTGTTTTGTTTGCAAAAAAATAATAATAACATATAAGCACATGAGAAGAGTGTTTGCCAAAGTGGCTATTTTTCAAAGACAATTTCTTCAAGAATGAAATAAGATTATGGAAATCAATGTCACTGGACAAAGTATTAGGGCTCTAAGTGGTCCTGGAGAACTGAAAAAAATATGCTATCTCCAGTGAATTGCTTTTTTGAGATGTTCAAATTAGATACAACTGAGAGATCTTTATAATCTAGAACAAAACTAGCTAACAGAAGAGAACTTTATATGACTTGCAATGAAGTTCAAAAAAACTTCTTCTGAATTATTAGATTTCATAACAGGATCATGCTTCAATGTGACTGAAATTGTCACTTTTTTTGGTTAAAAATTAAAATTAAACTGGCACTTTTTTACAGGGAAAATTTCACTTGGGGAAAGGAGGTCACCCTTCCATGAAACACTGTACAGCCACTCAATACAACAAACACTCAGTAATTGGGAGGAGGATGACCCAACGTTAACCAATATTATTTTTTGTACCTGATGTGTAGTGTATGCAACCCCCACCTTCTCTCTCTCTTGTTCTCTTGTAAACACACACACACAGACATGCATACAGACACACCGGATTTCACAGACTTCAAATTACAAACCTTCTCTTGAATTATGGCTCCAACTTCCCTCATAGAGTTCTCCATCTGGTTTCCTCATGAGTCCCTGACCGTGAAGTTCTCCCAGGTGAAACTGGCCAGTGTACGTGGCTCCACTTACTCCAAACACCTTGAAGCCATGGCCTTCTATCTCCCCATGAACAAATGTTCCCTCATAGTACCCTTTATCCCCCAATAATAGCTTACCATGACCTATGAGGTAAGAAAAAGAGTACATAGAATTTTATATCTTGAAAAGAAAGTTTGAAAAGAAGTGAAAATATTTTCCAACAAAGGAGACATTGTCTAATGCCATAATTGTACTTGTTAATTATAATTCCTGTAGTAAAACGAGTCCATAGCAATTTTAAAACGTTCTACTAGGCACACTTTAAGTTTTATAAAATGCCAAAGCTGGTAGTACATTTCCAAGATACCAAATAAAATGTTTACGAAAGACCAAAGAGAGCGTGGGTGTGCCTTTGGCCTTTGTGTGTATATGATGTGTGTAAGAGAATGTGTGTATGTGAGTACATGTGTGTGAAGAAGTTGCCAAAAAAACACCCTCTTCCACATGCAGGCAATATTTACACATTGCATATATGTGACCGGATTTGTGAAAACCCGGCTAAACGCGGCATCTAAAGTTTTCTAATTTATTCTACCAGTAGGCTGCACGGGACCTTGGGATGCCGTCCTCCTAATTTGGAAGCTGTAGCACAAGCCGTCTTCGCCCTACGCACTACAACACTTCAGTATTTTTGCTAAACTTATTATTGCTGATTTCGAAAAAAAAAGCAGCTTAAAGGTGTTGCTAAAGTCAGGGGGTGTGCCTTGTGTCCGTATACTATTACTGCGTGTCTCCGGGACACTATGGAATAAATCGGTTACAGGCGGATTGAAAGAAGTCTAAAAGGCTTAATGCAGGGCTCCTTAAGAAACTATGATGACGAGAATTGCGTGAGTACGTGAATTATGTAGAATAGCAAGTGAATTAGTTAGCTCCAGTTTTTTCCCGGCTGTTAGTGAAAAGCCCGCCAATAATTTCTTAGCAACTCTCCGTACATGAGTCCAACCGGCTAGTGTTTCTAGCCTCCTAGTGTGAGTTCTAGAGCACGCCAGAGCTTACAACTGCGTCATAAGCTAGAGCTAACTGGTGTCTATCCATTTCTGCCATAAACAATTTTTCGAAAAAAATCGACCCATAAGGCTTTACCCGGTGATACTGAAAAAAATTGTTTGCCGCGTTTAGGCGGATTTTCCCAAATCCGGTCACATATTTGTAGTCTGCATGTGGTTCAAACACAATATTCTGACTCTAATATTATCAATTAATTCAGTCATTCTCATCTGAAATGTAACACATTTGTCTGTTTATACATGAGGAGGACTTCTGTCAGTAAGAAGTCAAAAATATTGGGTGAAGTTTTAAATATAAATTTACAGTCTGTATAAACTGAGAAAACTAGAAGCCAAGTTTAAATTTACAATACATGCACCCCAACTAACAAAAACAAATACGTGACCTCATAGTCCTGTGTATTGTTGCAGTTTCCCTAACAAATTTCTAGGTTTGCAACTTTGATCACAATACCAAAAGCATACCCCATACCTTCCCCTCCTCCCCCCCCCCCCCCCCCCCCCCCCCCCACCCCCCCCCCCCCCCAATAAAAAAATGGTTGTGGCAAGGTTGAAACAATAAATTGGATTACTACATAAGATTGAATGTTTCTAAGTGCGAGTGCATATAAGTCAGAGAATATTTCTATCATTGTTTATGTCATGGCCATCCTCAAAATGGCAGAGGCACTTGTTTGTTTGTTGGTACCCCAATGAAAATATAGGAAGTTAGACTTAAAAAATGAACAGCCCATATGTAAATCAGCAAGGTGTGAGACCTACTTAACTTGGTGTAAATCAGCAAGGTGTGAGACCTACTTAATTTGGTTATAAAGGCATCATTGACCTGTATCCTCTGATATAAACATAGACATAGCAAGCGGTCTGGCTGGTCCGGCTTTGGCCAGACCACTTTTGCATGGGAAGCCACACCCCCAATATTACATCATGCATTGCTCATGCTCTGATTTATTATTATTTGGGGGGGGGGGGGGAATATATATATATATATATATATTGCATTAGGTATCTAGAGGGTTTTGTAATTGAAAGGATGGCACAATTGCTTTTAAGAAACGTGAGAAATGTGCATGTCATAGAGAATCTGTGGAGATAACGGTTAATCTATTGGTGAGCTTTTGTCACAACAGAATGCCATTCAAAAAAAGAAAACAGGGATGCTTTGCTTTCAATTATTAAGGACATCAAGTTTCTTTGTAGGCAGGGTCTTGCTCTAAAAGTGGGTGGTGATGGATTTGATGGCAATTTGCAACAATTGCTATTAATGAAACCAAATCTTGCAAAGTGGCTGAAAAGAAAAGAGAAGGTCTGTACAAGCCCTGATATTCAGAATGAGATTATTAAGACTCTTGGTTTGAAAATGTTGAGAGATATGCTTCTGATCTCCAGAGTTCACCATTCATACGCATTATGGTAGATGAAACTGCAGACATATCAAATAAAGAGCAGTCAGCTGTTGTATTATGTTGGGTATCACGATATTTACAGGTGCATGAGGAATTTATTGGTGTATAAATGTTCCATCAATTGACTCTGCAACTCTTATTAGCATGATAAAGGAAGTAATGGTTAGAATGAATTTGAGCATCAACAGATTTCGAGGACAATGCTATGATGGTGCCAATGCAATGAAAGGTAGTAAAGGTGGTGTTGCAACGAAGATAAGTGAATTGGAGCCTAGAGCAGTGTATATACATTGTAATGGCTATTCACTTAATTTAACAGCCAGTTGACACTCTGAAGGAATCTAAAGTAATGAAATATGCTTTAGACACCACTTACGAAATTACAAAGTTGATCAAATATTCTCCTCACAGAGATTAAATATTTAGTAAGTTGAAGGATAAGATGCCTACTAATTCAGCACCTAGAATTAGAACTCTCAGTCCCACGCAATGGACGGTGAAAGAAAATTCTCTTTCTAGAACAATTAGTAACTATTAAGTCTTTACAATGTACATGAAGTTCATGATATTTCTAAGCCAGAATTACCTTAACTAAGAAAACGACCAAGGCGATATGAAGAAGAATCCTTGGATGGGCATGTTCATGAATCTCCTAAGGATTTTTTCAAGCAACAATATTTTGAAGCCCTGGATTTGATCATTAATGTATCCTCAATCGATTTGACCAGCCAGGATATAAAATGTATTCATCTTTGGAGAACATTTTGATGAAATCATGCAGGGGTGAAGGCACTGAACACATTCTGAATGAAGTATGTGCATTTTACAAGGATGACTTTGATAAAGATCTATTGCGCACTCAATAACAAAAATTTTCTATACATTTTCAGAAGAATTGCATGGGTGAGGTATTCACATAGACAATTTTTTTATCTTGAGAGATATTTTTCATCCCTAATAGTCAAGAAGATCTAATTTCTCAGGTGTCTCATTTAATGCAGCTAGTTCTGGTAATGAACCAATGCCACATCAGAACTGTCACTTAGTGTTTTTATTACATATGTAGCACCAAAACCTTACATGACACCCAACCTGTGACACCTAACTATTTCGGTGTGCCCCAACAACTATCCATTTTAATTGCACTTGTACTACTACATGATTCTTGTGAATCATGTAGCTAGCTACCAGGATTCCTCAATGTGGGTATGTTAACAGAGGTAACAGCAAAAATTTCTCACCATGTTTTTCTCCATTTTTCCACTCTCCTTCGTACCGAAAAAACTTGTTCGGATAACGATATACTCCATGACCTAGTAAGCAAGGGGACGATCTTTACCAACAGATTATTTGGTACTAGTTAAGAAAAACAACTTACCGTGTCTAAGTTCATTCTTTTTCTCCCCAGTGAAACGATTTTGTTCTCGCTTCAGAATTGCGGCCGAAGCCATTTCACCGGAGCAGAGCAGCTCTCAAAACTGACTATACGTTTCTGTACGGATAGGTTAGTTAACCCGTCACCTAGGTAACGTACGCAAACAAAAAAATGGACCTTCGCACCGGAAGTGAACGGGACAAATTATTAACTTTGTAGCCCCGCCCCCCACCCTTCAATTAGCATCCGTCTGAAAGAGAGCGCGTAAGATTGAGATGTAATTAAATGATGGCAGGTTACAAACATTTCTTAATTCTTATTCTGGTATTAGTAATTGCTGTCTTCATGCTTTATAAGAGCAGTATTCTTATCACCGTTGGCAGGAGCAAGACTTTCTTGGGAAGTGAACAGAGTTATCAATACTATAACAAAAGTATAGTTCCAATCTCAGCCTACTTTGATGCTAGACCTCAACAAAAACACAACAATGCCACAGTTATATTGCTGTCTGTGGAGAAGAGTCTCAAGAACTCTATCGTAGGCTGTGAAGTGGATGGAGTCAAAAGTATGAACTCACTTGTAGAGCTTGGTGTCATGAAATGGGTACACCATAAATTTAAACTATCGCACACTGACTGTATTCTGTACTGCTGGGACATGGCAGTAAATCAAGACAGCATTGTAAATGTGGTATTGAAAATAAACAATGAATTGATGACTGAGGCAGTGAGAAGACCAGTGATAATACCTCCACACGGCCCTGAGATAAATAAGGTTATGGTGTGTGCAACAGGATTTGGTACACCCAAGTATTTAGACCAGTGGCTGACTTATCAGCAAGCAATTGGAGTCAAGTTCATCCATCTGAATGTAGTTCAGTCATTTATGAAAAATGTCAACACATCAGAAGTTTTGAATAGCTTACAAGACAAAGGAAAAGTCAAGATTACAGCATGGGAAGAATATTTGAACAGTTCTCAAGTCTATTACTACTCCCAAACTTTAAAGTATTTAGACTGCATCTTCCGATACCAGAATAGATATCAATACATGATGATTATAGATTTTGATGAGTACTTCATCCCAGCTGGTTTAATGCAAGATTTCAACGTGTATGTGCAGACTGTATTTCATACTGGGTACATAGGGAGCATCTTATACCTACTTTAGTTTATTCATGTAGAAGCCATTTGGCTGCCAGTATCTCAGGTATTAAGGATAAAGATTACTTATTCAAACTGGACTTAGGGAAGTCCATACATCAAGTGCACACAGTACAGATGTTAAATCCACACAAAGCTGAAAAAGTATTCCCTCCGTATAGAAAACTGGAAGTCTGCAACTCTGCTAATTGGTGCAGATCAAGATACTATATGGCTCATTTTTCAAGCTATTTGAGGTATCGGAAGCATTGTGAAACAAGTGTGACACACTGAAGGTAAATCAGCGTCAATAGTAAAAGGAAGCAGCATGAACTTTTGGAACTACATGATGAAGACTTGGACATTTCTAGCTATGCTATAGGCATAGCTAGCTTATGTAGATGACCCTTTACAAGGTGACAACTACTACTGACAAATACTTGTCTTCTTTAATACTACCATGTCAACCATACAAATACTGTATTCATATTATATAATCAGAAGTTGCCATAATAGTGAGGTCTTTTAGGGCAAAAAAATAGCAATATGTTTACGGGCTGGACAAAAGCACCAAACTTAGTCAGGTGATAGATATGATCATACTAAACAAGAAAATGACCGGCTCCAAAAAAACTAGCTTGTAGAAGTGGAGATATGGATAATAAAGGCGAAATTAGGCGAAAATTAGATGCCTATACTGGCAGCACTACTTGCAAGTAAGTACCTGCACATTGACAAGCAGCTGCAAGTTATTTCCTGCACATTGACAAGCAGCTTGCAAGTAAGGACCTGCACATTTAGATTAGTTCACTCTCATTTGTATCCTTGCCATGGAGGGACCTCATGGCCCTACAAGGTTCTCCACAGTAAGCCATGATCTAGTGTACTTAACTTTAATTTTTTCTTGATCTTGTGTATCATGTATATAAATATTATGCATGCTAAATAGGTTATAAACTTCCATTAAGTATCTTTTGATTAATTTTATTTCATTTCACTCACTTGCCTTCATTTTTCATGCTAACCATCCCATCTACACCATTGCTTCACTAAACTCTGTTGTCACCTAAGGTGACAATCAGAACTTTTATCACTCTAGTTCTGTCAGTAAAAGAATATTAATTATTAAACTTCTGGCTCATGCAAACTGGACATAATGTCGAATAAAAAGGAAATTAATTAAGAATGTGTTTAGTAAAGGTCTGGGACAATGAATAGAGTGTAGCTAATAATCCTGGGAATGGTCTCAAGCAGTAAAAATTGAGGACTGTCACTGTAAATTCAGGACTTGTGGAAGCTATGTATTACCTACATATTTTGATGGCTGCTTTTTTAATCACTCTTATGATCGAAGAGGGTTGTTCTTGCTGTAGCTTGTTAGGAATGGGTTTTTGAGGTAGGTCCTGGATTGTCTGGGGCCAGAACTGTCAGCTCAAAGTGAACACGGCTCTTAATGCAGGTGGCACGATTTAAAAGGTTTATTTTTAAACCATAACATTTCAGCCTTTGGGATGGCCTTCTAGTGGTGACTGACAGTAAGTGAGTAAATTTAAACAACTAAAGGCTTCAGACTTCCTAAGGTGATCAAAATACTTTGAATGTCCATTTTTAGAGTCATTGTGAAAAGAAACAAAATGTCTAGTTAAATATTTTAATTAAATAACAATATTAAAACGTTAAGTACCACACAGCTCAATGCATAGGAGGATAAGTGGATGTTGGAAAAGCCAGAGCCCTACAAGTTTGGAAGGAGAACTGAGCCCCCCCCCCCCCCCACCCCCCCCCAACCCTACCCCCAATTTTACAAAATTATATTATCATTGTAATAGGAAGGTTGCAGTGAGCCAACCCTTTCCATTAAAAAAGAAGCTGTTCATGCATGCTCCGTTATAAGTTGTGGCATCAGAAATAGCATAGCTATAACTGATAATTGCTTTACATGCCAATTGTCACTTCATAATCTTGTAATTTAATGTAGGACGTGACGTTACTTCTAGAGCCCCAAAATTTGAGAGCTTCAGCCATCTACGGAAGGTTTCCCAAGTTTTGTTAGGGGGGTCATCCTCTAAATTGCTAAGAATATCCCAAAGAAAAAGTTTAAATACCTGGTAACGTGACTTGTTTTTTTGTTTCAATTCAAACAGTTTCGGGGAGTGGTTACTATGGCATTGAATGCCTTTACCGTATAATACATAATTTTAAAAAACTCGACTTTTATTAGTAGCTTGAATATTAGAAGTTAAAACCAAACGTTTAACACTGGTGTAGTATTAGGCTCACTCGCCATTTGTGCTCAAGCACATCACTAGTTGGCGAGCGAACGAAGCAAGCGAGACAGTATTAGGAGTGGATAATGCAAAATCGGGTATATGTTAAGTGCGAGAAAATTCCGTCGCTTGCTTTTCAGGACACAGAAAGTTGCTGAGACCGGTTACTATGGCATTGAAAACCCTTTTCCAGACTTACTTTTTTTTTAAACTTCGCCGTTTAGGGGGGGATACGAAGTGCCGATTCTTGGTTGTCAAGAGCCATTGATAGTCAGAATGCCGTAATATTAAAGCTAAGGAGGCTACTATTACTCTAGGGAAGATGAGGTAAGTACGTAATTCCATATTTGTTAGCTAAATATACAAAAATAACTCGAGCCACCATTACTTGGAAGAAACTGAGGTAAGTAAGTAGTTTCATATTTGTTAGCTAAAATTACAAGAATAACTCTGGCTATTATTTTTTTGTTAGAACTGCGAGCTTGTTCACCAGTTACTGGTAACTGAGGTAGTCAGAATGGCTTAAATTGGACACTACAGAAGGTACCACTGTCTGAATGCCTTATAACAATGCTGAGGAAGCCACTTAATTCCAATTTTGTAAGTTAAAATTCTGTTTGTAGCTGAGAGCATGTTGTCAAGTAAGCATGGCTAACAACTGACCAATCAGCTGCCAGCAGCAACAAAAGAAGTGGTAGGACAACAACAGAAGTGACAAGATTTATGTCCTTTCAATAAATAAATCAGAACCATGATTGTATTCTGTCTGAAATTGCTTTTTAGGGTAGCTCAGGCAACAAAACTGACCAATCTTTGGGACCAGCAAATTTGTTTTTCTGTAATGTCAATATTATAATGTCTATTTTTTTTTTTTTAATCTTTTTCAGTGTTCGGTATTTTATATTTTATGAATTTCACTACAAAAGCAGTGGCACTAAACCATGGCTTACAAGTGGGAAATCTATTTAGGATACTTGTAAATTTAACTTTATTCATACCTATATTTTTTACATTTGGACTGTTTTCATACCAAAATCATATTATGCATTATGCTCATTTTTACTGTTCATTCACATTTTTATATGTAAAACTTCCAATATCCAATATCCCTGAATTTTTGTTCACATGATTTTGCTTATGTTTGCATTTTTATTATATTATTAATATTTAGAAATGAACACGAATTAACATAAGCGCAAGGATCTCTGAAGCGATAATTAAAAGTGTGAACATTTTGTGCTCGCACTTTCTATAATGCACTACTTTAATTAATTAAACTGTTAGCTACTTTGGGGCTACAAAGTAATTACAGTGCAAAAGTTAGGTTTTACTTTCATAAACACTGAAAAATACACAAAACTTATAATAATGAAATATAAATTTGCAAGTTTGGAATAGCTGAGTCATATTTAAGTCCATCGCAAATCAGACATGAATCAAAATGGATATCCATCTCTAGAGTACTGGAGTCTTGTTCTATTCCAAACCTATGACAAGAATCAAACAATGGAACAATCTATAGATTACAATTCTATTGGTTAAAGACATTGTGTTAAATCTATAACATGAAACATCAGGTTACTAACTTATGGCACGTTCTTACCACATCAATAGAAACTAAATGTAGTTTACAGCTTTAATTTCTCCCTCTCATATAAAGGATGCTATGACACAGCAACATGTAGGACACATTGATCTCCCCACTAAGTGGCATACATTTCTCAAAACAAAATCTCTAACTGGCGAGCAAGACTATCAGGAGTAATTCAATCTAGAATACTAGCAAGTAGCTACTGCATCACAAGTGGCACTTAATGTAGGCCAAATAGAAATGCAGTACCATAAGGGTTTTTAAATTTATTATCCTCTACCAACAAAACTCAGGTTTATTAGTGAATACACACACACCAACGCCAGCAGTAATGACGATGCTTTTACAACCAAGTAGGTAATAATTTTTGAATACACAGTCGCGGCCTGCACTTTTCTCTGACCCAAATACTCGTAAATATACACAACCATTGTTATTTACAAACCACACCCAGCTTTAGATGAATACACACAACACGTAGGCAGCACTGACAATGCTGCTTTACCAACTTTACACTCGTGAACACAACCACAATCACTGGTAATGGCAATGTTTTCCCCAGTTTCAGCAAATGAATTATTCGTAAATACACACTCCGTCATCATTACTGCCATTCCATTTGATGCACATGCCTATATGACAATGTATACTGAACACTAATTAATGTCTGGTCACACATGCATGATTTTATTAATCTTACTACTTATAGAATTTAATTTTAGCTTATAAATTGTCAAAAATTATAGGGAAGGGGATGAAGGAAGGTATTCCGGCTGGAAGAGACTTTGGCTGGGGAGCAGAGAGCCCACAGCTAGCACTCTTCTCTATGAAACTCTGATAAGTACAATAATCAAGTGTAGACTTTCTTCGCATCAAGTTTCATTGAATATCCAAACAGGCCTTCCTGCTTGCTACCACGTCGACCCTCTCATGGCCATTACAATATACCCGCCTAAGCATGATGCATTTAATTGAAGCTTAATCAGAGAAGCCAGCAACCTACTGGCTCACTTCCTTCACCCATGAAATATCCCCCTAAGGTAAAACTGATGCAAGACCCAACAGCTTCTAGTATATTTTCATTGCTGACCAATAATGAGATGCATCCAACAATACGCATCAGTAGGTGATGACAAGGTGCAAAAAATAACAAACAAATACTAATCGTTTCTTCTGCCTCTTCTTACCAATTCACTGCTAAAGTAAATATACTTATTAGAAATTTGTTTGCATTGAAATAGTTCCAATTATTGGTACTTGGTGCTCAGTAAATTTACTGCAGGAACAAGTGCTCTTCAACGCCCACACTGTGGGTGGGGCTCAAAGCGAGCTGGGATTATTCCTAGTCATCACTGCACCAAGTTAAAACAAATCATACTAAAAAGTTAAAACTTGTATAACTGAGCTCTATATTATTCCTGGGACAATGTATTTGCAACAAACTACGGAAGTTATGTCGAGTTTCTGAGATATAAAATGGTTCATTCTGGCATCTTCTCTCAAACAAAAGAAAAGCACTAATAGCCCATGTGAATGCAACCAGAGATTTCCATTTTGGTTTCTATACGCAAGCACACAAACCCCTGAACTTCACTCAAGTGAACATGTCTGCCCTTCCAGCATATCATTACTTTCATATGAATGCTTGGATGTAAAGTAGGATTCAGTTATACAAAAAAACTTCAGTTAACCGAACACCCAAAATAAACAATTGCTTGACCATGTCCTTTCATTAGTGTTTTATAATACATTTCCTATGGTGTTCAGTTATCCGAACACCTCTCGGTCCCAACATGTTCAAATGACTAACGTTCTCCTGTACCTAGAATAGTTTTACAGGCACTTAATCCCCATTAGCGAAAGGGTTATGTGTGTGTGTCTGTCTATCTGTCTGTCAGCCTGTCAGCATTCTATTTCATGAATGGCCGAGAACTAATCTTTATAACACGTATGATCTGATGCAGGAGAATTTAAGTCCTTTAAATTGACCACTTTTTCAAATTTCGAGCCAGTTTCTGAGTAAATACAGAGAAACTTCAGCTCCAAACAAGTGCAAGCTAGATGCAACGACCCTTACCTTTCATATACATTGGTCTACGTCATACAGCAGTCACGTGATCACTTATAGTTCATGTATATTCTCTTAACTGTGTGTGTCCTGGTGGTTAGAAGTTTAAGTAATCCGAAGAAATCTTAATTGTGTACTAATTCACAGAGGGTTCGCACCCTTGGCGCTCTAGTATTTGAAATGTACTCAATATGTAGTTACTAATACAACCGGTTATTGACAGAGTGCAAAATAAATAATTACACACATGACGGACTAAGGGGAAAAGACTATGTGCTCTAGAGTGGTTACTGTTTCACTGGAAGTTTCCTCAAGTTTAGCATTAGCTTCCAGTGCCATAACTTAACAGGCTTCGTAATATTGTATTTCACCACTATTCCAACAAACTTGACCTTCCTTCCTTTATTACACACTAGCTTCCAAAAATAAAATTATTCATTTCTTATCATATAATTATTTCACACCTGTTCCTACCAACTAAACCATTCTCATTGCCTCAGAATAGCGTATAATAACACATCATGGACACAAACAGTCAGACATATGCTTGTTTATTGCTCCTCCTCACTGGCAAAGCACAGACAACATGTAATTACACTTTCTGGGAAAATCAGCCTCATATACAGCAATAATAGACTTAGATATTTACCTAATGAACTAGCATTTTAAAACAGTTTGGTATTGGCACAAATAGTATCTATTAGAACATGTCATGTACCTGCAGCAATTGACAGTCACAGCTGTCCTTCCTGTATTCCATGCACGAGCACAGGATCTTACTGGAGAAAGTGTTATTTGCCTTTACATCTGAAACAGGAAAAGTAAATATGCAAGTCATCACAAGTTCTAATACATGAGCAAGATTGGCCCACTTAGAATTCATACTTGGTGCTCAGTAAATATCATGCAGGAACAAGTGCTCTTCAACGCCCACACTGTGGGTGGGGCTCAAAGCGAGCTGGGATTATTCCTAGTCATCACTGCACCAAGTGGAGAAGGGAAAAAGAAACAATTTAAAAAAACGTTACAACATTCAAAGAATATAGTGAGCGAGATGTTAGCTTAATTTATACAAAATAAAATAGTTGCTTGATGTTAACAGTATCTCACAACACATTTTTCCTTTTTAATGCAGATTTGCTTTAAAATTCCTATTAAAAATTAAATTCAGCTTTCTGCAAGATACACGATGTCTCAAGAGTATCCACAAAAAACTTAATTCTCCCTTCCCATCCCTCCATCCTCTCCCTTCCCATCCCTCCATCCTCTCCCTTCCCCTCCCTCCATCCTCTCCCCTCCCCTCCCCTCCCTCCATCCTCTCCCCTCCCCT
>WLWD01002182.1_pt1 | contig 15396 bp, 17 predicted proteins | sample 6712731 | NCBI WGS metagenome assembly WLWD01 (sample SAMN12718690, study PRJNA576275) | sponge metagenome | isolation source: marine sponge | host: Mycale hentscheli | place: New Zealand: South Island, Marlborough, Capsize Point | collected 2014-11-01
ATGCCGCAGTTCAAAAAGAGTATGATGTGATGAAAATATTGCTGGAAAATAAATCAGACATCTTTATTTCAAGCAAGGTAGAAATAGTGCAGGTAACCAACACTAATTTTAATGATAATTTTTAAACATGTCGTGTAGAGTCTTGGCAACATTAATGTGCTGGATTTGATGAAGAATCTTAAGGAACATAATGTACACAACTTTCTATTGGAGCAATTTTTTGTAAACAATATATAACCATTATTTATCATTTTCTTTAAGCTTTCTTTATCATATCTAGATCACATCTGCTAAAGATGGAAATATTTTCGCAGTAAAAGAGGTGCTGAAACTGTCAGTAAATATTGAAGCCACAGATGAGGTTGGTTAACATATTATAGATGGATATTATCCATCAATAACCACTGTACATTGTAGCATGGTTGGAATGCATTACTATGGGCTCGCCACAAAGGACATGAGGAAATAGTTGCCCTTCTATCAGAATATACTAAATCGGTGAGTTATTGCTAGTTTCTTAGGTAGGTATGCTTCTATACTGGGAACATGTTCGCCATTCAATAGATCAATTCTTACCATGCAGCTTCACTAAGACCATTATAGCGTTTATGGAAGAGCAAGAATGTTATTTCTGGTTCCCAGAGAGCGTACTAGTTCCCAGAGCATTGTAGAGAAACATACTGAGGGGTGGTTTCACTTGAAAAAAGCCTAAAACTTCTTGAAAAGGGTTGGCCCAACGTGTAGTTGGAGAAAACTGTCTTTCCCTGAGTAACGGGCATTTCTGAATATAGTCACCATCAGGTCCAAAGGAGCCCATAAAGAGTTGAATGAGTGCAAAAGCATAGCAATGATGTCAGTATTATAATAAGCAGCACTTTTTTTGTAATTTATAATTTTGGCCTATTACCCCTTCAGCTGCCATACCAGAGGGTTATGCTGATGTTAATTATTATTTGGTACAATATGCACAAGATTTATAATTAAAATATGTCTAGAAACCATCATAGTGATATATCTATATATATATGTGTGTGTGTGTGTGTGTGTGTGTGTGTGACCGGTTTTGAGAAAATCTGCCTAAACGCGGCGAACAATTTTTTTCAGTATTTGCGTGTAAAGCCTTATGGGTCGGTTTTTTTTCAAAAAAAAATGTTTATGGCGGAAATGGATAAACATTTGTTAGCTCTATCTTATAGCGTGATTGTAAGCTCTGGGGACATGGCCATACCAAATTTGTTCTGGAGGAGTGTGGAAGTGGTGAGTGTCCCACCTCCTTTATACCTGAATTTCTACCACAAATTAGCCATGATTGCTAAACCTAGCATTGAAAGGTGGCTGACATGTACAGGAATTTCTATTTATGCTTGAGGAGTGCTATTCCCGGTAATTTGCTAACAGTAATTGACCGCCGCAATATATGTGCGGCAGAACAGATTTGGTATGGCCATGTCCCCAGACCCATTCCCAGCGTAGCTATTCGGTAAAAAGTATAGGGTCAGCTATGTCAGACTACGCAAACACAAGCGTTGTAAGACAGATGAAGCGATTGTATTGAAAAGGATGGACTTGCAAGTGTGTCCCAGTGTTAATTGGGGCTAGTATGTGGGAGATTGAGTAGGGCTGTCTTCATCACTGATCAGCTGGTCTGTATAGATGCCTGAACATAATAGGTTGGCAGGATTGTCTGTTGAAGGAATATTTTCCATTGTGGTACTGGACCCACGGGCTATGTACGGACGATTAAAATGAGCACAACTGCTTTACCCTGCCTATATAACGACTGCATTGATTTGTGGCAAAAATAGGAATGCACTTGCCGAAACTGGGAGCCAGTAGGGTGCTGGTACATAGCAACACCTGGGCGCCTTAATCACATGCTCCAGCTGAAATAGTGTTATCTCCACAAAGTCACACCCCGCTTTGTAACAAATTAGTGCCCATGAAATGCAGCTGTTGATTAGACGTGCTCGGAGTGAACAATAATTGAGAGGTTAGGCACAGGAAAACGCACTGTGAAGTCAACCCAACCTAGCTAAGTGCTCAACTACAGGCACCCACTAAACAAAAAGGAATTATGTTTAAGCACTATAATTCAAGATATGTAAGTAGTAGCAAGTTGAACAGCAATAGGAACAGCAACTGAACTGAGGGCCCTAACCTGACCCTTTTATAGGCCAGGCTATGGCCCAGGTGTGAATAAGTGTTTAGTGTGATAGTCAATGAGTGTGAAGTGATATAATAAAGGGGTGACGAAAACAGAGGGAGGGGCAGACAAATAAAAATAGTCATAACCAGACAGTCATCATTCAGGGTGTGGCCTGAACAGCTGTGCCACACTCACCACTACGTGCATACAGTTAGGGCGGGGCAGAGTCAACTTACAATTAAAAAATCCTCGCACACTAAAGTAATTGATCCAGAATCTTCTCTCATGTACTGCTCAGGAATGGATGAATGGCTATGGTTCAAACTTTGCCAGGATTTAGGGCCACAAGGAGTCGACCCTATAACATTGAGATATTTTTAATATACGGAATTTTATAGAAATAATCGACAATAGTTTATGTGGTAAGGTGAGTAAATAGAAAACTAAAATAGAATTCAACAAAAACTCAATGTTATGGCATACTTCAAAGAAACTAATGCACTCACCAGAGCCAGACACTCTAATTCAGGGGCCCTGTACCGGTTTTCATGGTCCAGCAACTTCTTCGAGAAATAGGCCACAGGAAGCTCCTCTTCCATTCGGACAACACTCAGGACACCTCTAATGCCCCGACTTGACATCACAAACTGATCATCTGCTATAGGAATAATTAGAACAGAAAAATTAGCTAATGAATTACATAACTTACTAAAGGCGATTGCCCTCTCCTCCATCCACTCCACCTGCTTTGGGTACGACTTCTTAGTGGCATCTGTGAGAGGAGCGGCAACTGCAGCAAAATCTGGTATAAAGAATCCCACAGTGCCCAGAAATGCTCTCGGATCCTTCTGCGTCCTCGGACGTATGTAATTTTTGACGGTTGCAACTCTTGCCGCTGTCACCAACACTGTACCTCCGCCTTTCTCATGACCCAAGAACTCAACCTTCCATTGTCCCCATCTACACTTCTTCTGCTTCACCGTCAATCCAGAATCTTTCAAAGCACTCAACACACAACCTAGATGTTTCAAATGCTCCTTCCAACCATGACTGAATACGACAATGTCGTCCAAGTAAGCCGAACTGAAATCCTGACAATCCCTCAAGACTCTCTGAAAGGAAGCCGGTGCATTCCGCATTCCAAAAGGCACACGTCGGAATTCACACTTTCCTTGGGGTGTCACAAAGGCTGATCTTTCACATCCTTCTTGAGTAAGCTTAAGCTGGTAGAACCATTTTGCTAAGTCCAGCTTGGAAAGGAAAATCGAGTTACCCAACTTATCCACTACTTCCTGTATAGATGGATGGTCATATGGGTCAGGTTGAGTAATAGTATTAAGCTTTCAATAATCTATGCAAAGTCTAACAGTACCATCAGGCTTCTGAACTGGGACCACAGGCGACGCCCATGGACTGGTAGATGGAACGATAATTCCTTGGTACAATACGTCCTCCAACTCTTTCTGAACTGGGTCCTTCCACTTTTCCGGTATCGTATACGGTGAGCTGGCAATAGGTCTATGGGCTCCTGTTAGCATGTCATGCTCCACCACAGAGGTGTTTCCAGGCTTTTCTGAGAACACAGAACTGTACTTTCCCAGAACAAGATCCACTCAGCTTGCTGGTCTCCACTGAGTACTCTATCAGACAACTGGGTCTTCTCAACCTCTAACTCAGGCTGATCAGTCTAAGAATCCTCACCATTGCCTTGATACCAGCATGTCCCATGTGATCATGAGCCAATTGAAGAATCTTCCTTCTCAAAGACTTCGGGAGTACAACCAGCTCCCTGAAACCATTCAGGGGATCTTCGACCCTCTTGAGGAGTAATGGACCTTTCCAAAACAGGCCATCCTGACCTTCATTTGCCTTGCTCCTCCAAGACTCCAGATTAGAGTCTTCTGTGACGTCGACATTGTACCCACTAAGAAGTGAATTGCCTTCCTGAGGTGTAAACTAGTCCACCAGCTCTGACTGCACCTTGGACTCCGCCTCGAAGGCTACCGGAGGACTGACCACAGAGTCGTCTGCAGGCGTAGACGGGCGCACCGCCATCCCTTGGCCTCCACCCAGATTACCACCTATGAGGTTCTGGCCTGCACAAGGTACAACATCTCTGTCACAGTGCACACTGACATACTGTCTTCATCAGACACATCAGTCTGATCGACTGAACCATTCCATCAGCTACTGGCTGTTCCACGCCACCCAACACTTCTGGGGACGTGACCTGAGGTTGCTCAACCTCCACTAGTTCCAGCGCCCTAGCCTGCTCCTACTGTTCTCTAGCTGCCTGAGCTCGAGTTACTGCCGAGATCTGCGACTGGACTCAGACTGTGTCGAAGCCCACTTATATGTACTGCAAAATTAGCCTTACTAATATTAACACTTAACAAAGGTACTGACAACAAATTATCCTCAACAAAAGCCACATCAGTATAGCCCACATAGTTCCCAGCTTCCACCACACAATGACACACAGGTGCATGGACCTTACCACCACCAAACCCTCAAATAGTGGTATGATATACAGTCTTCTGTCCAGCCCTGCAACTTAGAGGAAATACAGACACATCTGCCCCTAAATCTAACATCATGGAAGTCTTATTCCCATCCAGTTTACCACTCACCACAGCTAAGCAATGCCTTACACAACTGCACTGCCTCTTTGTGGAGCTTACGTATACCACCCTTGTCTGACCTAATAGATTGCCACCGCAAAAGGGACGAGACCAGAGAGAATCCAGCCCAACGAAGAAGAGATGCCGTGGCACCCGCAAAGGATTTCCTATCACCTTCCTCCAAAGCCTCCCAATATGTCGTATGTACTTCATCTCTAACTAAAGCTTCAACTAATTTAAGTTCAAAACCAGCCAGTTCACTATCATGTTTAAAAGCTTCCTCCAAATTCTGAAAGCAAGATGGGACCTGCTCACGCTTCACCATCTGTGGTATTCTTAATGATTCTGTCCTATTTATTCCTCTCTTCCAGCAATTGTCGTTCTTCCTTCCATGCCTGCTGCATTTCCAATGACTTTTCATGCTATTCGGACCTAAATCTTTTGGACCTAAATCTTTCTGCCTCTTCATCTCTTCTCCTGCGGTCATCCTCTATCCTCCTCTTCTCCAAGTCCGCATGCCGTTTGATATCATCCTCCCTCTGCTTCGACCAACTCTCTCTTTCAAACTTGCTATGTTCCTCCCTCTGCCTCATCACATCTGCCTGCTTGCTGCAACAATTCCCTCATCTGATCAAACTAACGCAAGGAAACCGAATCCATACCGGAAGTTACAGTTACTGTGCTCTCATCACTATCATTCTCCTCTTCATCATAGCCCTGCTTTCTCAGACCTTCCTTATCCATAGCATTGTTTGATCCTTTCCTCTTCTGCTTTGATTTACTCATGTCGTACCCAAGCAGGGGATGGGCGGTGTTGAAGGCAAGTCTAAAGGAAAAAATAACAAAACGGTAATTAAAAATAATAAACAACACCGCACGTGACCAAAAATTACAACGCATGTCACAAAACACGTGGAACAAAATGGTCGTGTAAGACAAAAAAAAATTATAAAAGGAGAAAGAAACACAAGTGTGATAAACTGAGAAGGGGAACCAAAATTATAATGACAAAGAATAAGGGGAACAAACGAAAAACATAAAGGAGTTCCAATGGACGAGGTTTCAAGTATGCACTCCACCGATGGGTAGGTATTTTGACGATGCAGACTAGCGGGGAAGTATGAAGACAGTTCAGATGATGGCCAGAAAACTCAGCAACGCTCCTCCGACTCTGGGGTGAAGTTGGCGACAGGACTTCACTCGCCAACCAGTGCTGTATGAAGAACTGGGAGCAGGTAGATGCACACCGCTGCCAACCAGATGTAGTGGTCGCACCGAGATGGTAGGCTGCCACCTGAGTTATTTCTGGCCTTGCAGTGATCTAAGGTTGGATCACCACCGGGCGCACTTGATATCAACTAATGTTTCAAGTTATAATAACAAGACAATGGAATAACTGAACAAACCCGGAAATGAACTGAGTTATATATAATGACATGACAACCAGTACCACACGAGAAATGTTAGCGATTCTGAAACAACGACGACACCGTACCACACAGCAAGCTATGTTGGGCTTGCACAACACAGTGTTTGTTTTTCTAGCTGATTGCTAGAACCAGTGTTTGTTTTTGGTGAGTGCTCTATGGTGAGTGCTCGGTGAGTGCTCTATCTGGCCAATCCGCTTTCAGAAAAATGAAAACCTGATTTATTTCCTCTGAATTTCAGAAACCAGATTTTCCAAATCCCGTATTTTAAGGGTGAAATCAGATTTTGATCTATTTGACCGCCGAAACCCGAAAACGGATTTGCGTTGTTTTAGCCGGTTTCAGCTTTCAGCTTTTTAGCTTGGTATTCAGCTGAAAGACGATATTTTGAAGTCGGTTTCAGCTTTGAGTTCTGTTGAAAGTTAAAGGGTGAGTGCCCTACCGGCCAATTGGCTTTCAGAAAAATGAAAATCTGATTTCTGATTTATTTGTCTCAAATTAAAAAATCAGCTTTTCAAAATCCCGATTTTTAGTGGAAATTTGGAAATCCAGTTTTATCTAAAGCTGAAAACTGTATTTATTTAAAGTTGTACAGAGTGTTTATATAGTATATGCATTGCTGATATAGGAATTCATACATTTGTTAGTGTGTTTGTGTACAACATATAATTAGTAGTCTTTCATAAGTTTGTTTGTGTGTTTGCATGTTAAGGTCTAGTTTAAATAGCACTTAAATGCTATTTGTTTGTTTGTTTGTTTGTTTATCACTTTAATTATACATTATTTATTTGTATTTAGAGAGATCTCCATCCTCCAGTCTCACTTCACTGGGAGCACTACCATACATGGAGTAAGTATGTCGAGCCTGTACAATGTGCAGTACTACAGAATAAAGTCATAGTTATGCATGGTGATTATCACACACTTCACATCTCTACTGACCTTCACTCATGGACTACTACTCGTGCACCATATGAAGACTCGTCCCTAACTACCTACCAGTCTAAGTTTGTATTGGTTGGTGGATGTCATCCCTCCACTGATGAACCCACTAACTCTCTGTTGACTAGTACTACTGGTCTAGACTGGAAGCCATCGCTACCTGCCATGCCTACTCGTCGCTCCTTCCCATCATCAGTTAGTGGAGGATCACCAGAGGTCCTGGTCGTGGCTGGTGGGAGTGGCTCACATGACGAGTACTTGGACGTAGTGGAAGTTCTACTCAACGACCATTGGACGACTGCAGACTCGCTTCCTTATTCATGCAGCAACATGCGATCAACATTCCATGAAGGCAACTTCTACTTCACAGGAGGATATGGCGAGAGAGAGATTCTATTTATTTGCACTTTAGAGTCCCTCATAGCATCTGCTAGTAATGGCAGTACAAGAAGACAAACAATATGGAGGACAGTAACCACACTTACTGCCATCTTCGCCATCGCTTCCTATGTATCGAATCTAATCGGCATCGATGGATATTCTACCATTAGCAGTTACTCCAACAAGACAGAGGAGTGGATTGAGACTACTAGTGAGGGAGATAGACCAGAACAGAAGCGTAGTGGATGGATAGCTACTGCAGTCTTGTCTACTGGACTGTTGCTGGTTGCTAATAGAGCTGGAGTATACAAAGAAACTCTGTCAGGTTAGTGTAAGTAAATAGCAGCATCTCTAGAAAGCCATCTTGCCTTCAGTGATATTGGCTTCTCTTTAGAATATCCCATTTATAGATTATATGGGAAACTAAAGTTAGGTATTAAAACTTGTACTATAATAAAACTAGAATATTATTATTTATTATTAAGTTAATTATGTTAAAACTAAATATTTATTATATTAATTATGATATGTGACAGTCTATGGGAAAAGGGGGTACTTCACTCAAACAAAAAAAATTGAGTTTTTTAAGCTAATAAAAAGCTAAAATTTATCTCCACTTAGTGCTAAAATACTGGAGGGTAAAACCTTCCCGGTGCAGAGAAACTGGCAGTTGAACTGGGCTGTATTCAGCAAAGCAATTAAACTAGAAATCGAGAAAACATAAATTGAATTTCCACTTCCGGTATAATTAATGTTTCCGTATACTTAACGGCGTACTCCGCATACGCAATTAAATCGTACAGCCGCTTTTTAACGGCGACTAACGAAGTTTGCGTAGAGTTCTTTTAGCTTTCAGAGCGTCTCACAGCCTGTCTTGTCGGAATCCTTGGCTACTCTACTCCATGTAGTGGTAAACTTTCAACCAGAGGTAAGCTGTAGATTGCTTGCACTATTCTCAAAGCTATGCAGTTTTTTTAGCGGCTTGTTTGAAACTCCGCCCATTCCCCGTTTATTGTACTTCGAGAACGAGAGAGAATAAAAAGTAGCTTGTCTTTCCACGGCACGCTTGGGGTCTTTTAAGTTGTTTCGGCATTTGAAATTTGGCATAGACTTAGAGTAAGGGTCACTAAGACTAATTCTGCAAAAAACAAAAATAGGAGAAAGAAAGAATTTTTCCTATGACTTACTTTTGGAGCCTATATCTCAATTTCAATTTTTAAGTGAAGTGCCCCCTTTTCCCATAGACTGTCACATATTATAATTGGCGAGCGAGACACTCACAGGGGTAACACAATCGAAAATCAGGGATGTTTATTTATTTATTTATTTATTTGTATATATGTATGGACGTATGTATGTCATTTTGTACTTTGACCCTCGCGTTTTTGTGTTAGTTATGTGGTCGACCCCGTCCCAAATTGCACTAAACAGAATCCTCTGGTTTAACGATCAGTACCCGTATCACCCTAGAAATTGAATTGTTTACCGTTTTGAATTCTTTTGCGGGTGCAGTTAAAACTTGAAAACTTAAGGGGACTTCCATTTCTATTAAGTTAGTGGTGGTGGTAAGTCAATGCGCTCTTTGTCATGGTTATAAGCCGTGCGCAACAGTATTTACTTGAAAATACATTGTCCACTAGACTACCACGAAGGTAAGTCTGTAGGTGCATGTCCAGTTGTGTCAAAGCATTGTGTGTTACAACCATAACTTAGCTAAAGAATATCACAAAGAAAACGTTTAAATAACGTGTATTGTTTTGTTGTTTTTTCCTTCAATTCAAGCAGTTGCAGAGAGTTAGTTGTTACTATGGCACTGAAATCCCTTTACCCTGTATGCTAAATTTAAAAACTGGACCTTATTTTCAGTAGCTTCAGTGCTAGAAGTCAAAATCATAATAGTATAGTCTTTAGCTCGCTGCCATTTGTGCTCAAGCACATCACTAGTAAGTAAGGTAATTAATTGTCTTTGCTAAAATTGCAAGTGCTAGAATGCAGCTGCTTCTACAGGCTTAGCTCCAGGCTATAAAACCAGCTGCCCACACTTCCGTATTGCAGGAGCCAGCTAATGGTACTGGTGCAGTGTGTGGGTTACTTGTACATTATAACTAATGAGACTGTAATAACTGTAATTAGTGTTTATTTGCAACACTTTAGCTATAATTCATATTTTATTATATGTTGAATAGTGTAATGCTTAATTTATTTTATGTTCAATAGTTCTCAAGTATGAAGATGCATACAAACACTTCATTGTTTCCAAGGAAGTGTTGGAGCTTCTGTCTTTAAAGTTTATGTCCCTTGGTCCTACAAGACAAGGCAAGAGTACAACTCTCAGGAGAATTAAGAAAGAGATCATAGATCTTCTGTCAGCTAAAGAAGAGGAGCAGATTCATGGCAGCACAGGTGCAGTACAGTGTGGCTCCAATATGCTAGTCCAAGGCAAGTCTGATCCAACTACAGCAGAAAGAACCACAAACTGGACCATTGTAAAGAATCTCATTGAGGAAGCTTCTCTACTCTTTCACACTCTCAAAGATAGTCTGGCGACTGAATCCACTTCTGAAGCTGAATCCACTTCTGAGGCTACAGCTGATTCCCATGGAGGTAGTGTCACCAGGGCAGAGGTCAGTCAGGCAAGCAGTACAGGGCAGCCTCACTCTGTGGAAGAGCCACCATTACAGAAGATGATGGTAAGATTGAAATCGTTTACCCAAAATAGGCAACCCAGGCATAAGGAAATCACTCCACTCTCAACAGCACATGACCAACCAGCTGACCAGGCAGCATCATCACCAGATTATTCTGAAATAGCTGCCATATTCGAAACAGTGTCCAAACAACCACACTTTGCAGAAAATGTGAAGCACTCTTTTAAAGCTTGTTTGAGAATGGAGGACACCGGAGGTCAGCCTGAGCTGATGGACATGCTACCAGCACTCACCATAGGACCTGGCCTCTACTTGCTGTTCTTTAGCTACAAGTTCCAACTAGATGAGGAGTATCGGGTCTTTTATCAGAGAGCTTCAGGAGAGACAACTGCACCAGAGAAATCTGAGTTTACTCTGCAAGAGATGCTTTTGCGTACTCTGGCCAGTATATCTTGTTTCAGTTCCTCCACCCATCTTCAACCTCAGCCAGGAGCAGACAACTCAGCCATTGGTGAGATACTGGAGTCCTCCAAGTCAGTAGTGTTTATAGTGGGTACTCACAAAGACAAGGTTTCTGAGGAAGTCATCGCTACAGTCGATTCGCAGCTTCAAAAAGTGATTCGAGACACTGACTCCTACAAAAAAGGCATAGTTCAGTTCTGCTCAAAAGACAAGCTTGTTGTTTCTTTAGACAACATGGGAGGCGGAGTAGAAGAGATCGATCACTTGCATCAGCTACTGGAGAATGCCATGGAGAAACACTTTAAAAAGCTGAAAATTCCAGCTGTGTGGCTTCTGTTCAGCTTGTGTCTTCGCATGAGAGAAGTGAGGACAGCCAGCGTGGAGACCTGCTTCGCCTTGTCCCATGCCTTCAATATGACACCCTACGAGACCAAAGTAGCTCTGTGGTTTCTTCACCACCATGCTGGTGTTCTGATGTACTTTCCCAGTGTGCCTGGTTTGGAACACCTGGTTATCATAGACATCCAGGTAGTGTATGACAGTATCACTGGTGTCATTCTTAAAGCCATGAGCTTTGATAGTGTAGGTGAGGCTGCAGCCGAGAGATTCAGGAAGACAGGTCGATTCTCTATGACAGATTTGAAGACAGCTACAGCTGACATATCAGGAGATCTGATTCCACCAGAGCAACTGGTAGCTTTGCTAGCATATCTTCACTTGATAGCCGAGAATGCACCAGTCATATCTTCTGATACTAACTCAGTGTTAGAAGAGGAGAAAGAATACATCATGCCTTGTGTGTTAGAAAACACTAGTGCAAAGGAACTTGACCAATTCCACAAAGAATCCTGTAGGTCTTGTATCGTGGAACCTCTCTTGTTGTACTTCAGTAGTGGGTTTACTCCTATGGGACTCTTTCCTGCTGCAATGGCATGTCTCGTATCCAACAAGTCCTTCACTTTCATTAGAGAAGGTGTCAAGAAAAACATGGTGCACTTTTTGTATGGAACAAAAAAAGTTCACGTGTCTTTTGTATCTAAATCTAAATATTTTGAAGTCGTAGTTTCGTGTGATCCTACTTTCCAAGACTCCATTCATCATGAATGTACTTCTCTAAAACAAGAAATAGAAGACACTCTAAAGAAGGCTAGTTCAAGAATGAACTACAACTGCTCCATGGACTACCAGTTTGCCTTTGACTGTCGTTCACATGAAGGAGAAAATCATCTTGGAGTGGTGGATGGTGCAGATACGATTCCAGAGGTTATGGCATGTCTCTTCAATCCAGACAATCCACAAGCAGTTGTACTCACCAATAGACACCTCATTTGGTATGGACAGGTATGCAGAAATAGACTACTTATTCTAACTTGCAAATAACTAACAATGATATTATTTGGTTTTAGAAATACGAGAAGAAAGATCCTGTGGTAGAGGTCTCTGAAAGTAAGTCAAGTTATTGTTATTTGGTATCATTAGAAATATTTTATTATTATAGGTGGTAATAACATGAGTATATTTCTGAGTGTGTATCCTGACTTGGTCCTCTCAGTGGAACCTTGCGTCATGACAGTAGCTGATCACTGCTACAGTATTGGACTCATATCTCCTGACATGTATGACCAGCTCCTTCAACGTCAGAACTGGATTGATGTAGAGAAGACAAGGAACCTTCTGAGTAGCATTCGTACAGTCTTATCAACTAGACCTACTGCCCTCAAGGAGTTTGTTACTGTATTGTCTCAAGTGGACTATTGTAGACAAGTGGCAGATAAAGTACAGCAACAGCTCCAGTAAGAATATTGTTATTATTGTAGCATTTGAATTATTGTATTTTATGTGTTATAGAATTGCTGTGGATTGAATTCTATCAACACTACATGGACATACATTTGAAAACACTCATTGAATTTTATGCTTTATATATCATATCCCATATTTCAAATTTAAACGTTGTGGATTTATTTCTTTTGTTGTTTTTTGAATAAAAAATTATTAACTTTATTTTAACAAAAAGTTAAATAATTCCATACAAGAATAGTAATGGTTGCCAATACAACTCCAGCAAAATGTTCAGATACAATAATCCATCACCTCTCTTGTCTGACAGTATCCTGTTGGCAGTGTACAGTGATCCATCACCTCTCTTGTCTGACAGTATCCTGTTGGCAGTGTACAGTGATCCATCACCTCTCTTGTCTGACAGTATCTTGTTGGCAGTGTACAGTGATCCATCACCTTTCTTGTCTGACAGTATCTTGTTGGCAGTGTACAGTGATCCATCACCTCTCTTGTCTGACATTTATCTTGTTGGAGTGTACAAGTTAATCACATCACCTCTCTTGTACTGGCAGTATCTTGTTTGGCAGTGTGCAGTGATCCATCCCTTTCTTGTCTGACAGTATCTTGTTGGCAGTGTACAGTGATCCACCACCTCTCTTGTCTGACAGTATCTTGTTGGCAGTGTACTGTGATCCATCACCTCTCTTGTCTGACAGTATCTTGTTGGCAGTGTACAGTGATCCACCACCTCTCTTGTCTGACAGTATCTTGTTGGCAGTGTCCAGTGATCCATCACCTCTCTTGTCTGACAGTATCTTGTTGGCAGTGTACAGTGATCCATCACCTCTCTTGTCTGACAGTATCTTGTTGGCAGTGTCCAGTGATCCATCACCTCTCTTGTCTGACAGTATCTTGTTGGCAGTGTACAGTGATCCATCACCTCTCTTGTCTGACAGTATCTTGTTGGCAGTGTACAGTGATCCATCACCTCTCTTGTCTGACAGTATCTTGCCTGCAGTGTACAGTGATCCATCACCTCTTTTGTCTGACAGTATCTTGTTGGCAGTGTACAGTGATCCATCCCTCTCTTATGATACGTATCTTGGTTGGGCAGTGTACAGTGACCATCACTCTCTTGTCTGACAGCATCTTGCTGGCAGTGTGGTACAGTGATCCATCACCTCTCTTATCTGACAGTATCTTGCTGGCAGTGTACAGTGATCCATCACCTTTCTTGTCTGACAGTATATTCAGTGTACAGTGATCCATCACCTCTCTTGTCTGACAGTATCTTCAGTGTACAGTGATCCATCACCTCTCTTGTCTGATAGTATCTTCAGTGTACAGTGATCCATCACCTCTCTTGTCTGACAGTATCTTGCTGGCAGTGTACAGTGATCCATCACCTCTCTTGTCTGACAGCATCTTGCTGGCAGTGTACAGTGATCCATCACCTCTCTTGTCTGACAGTATCTTGCTGGCAGTGTGGTACAGTGATCCATCACCTCTCTTGTCTGACAGTATCTTGCTGGCAGTGTACAGTGATCCATCACCTCTCTTGTCTGACAGTATCTTGCTGGCAGTGTACAGTGATTCACCTCTCTTGTCTGACAGCATCTTGCTGGCAGTGTGGTACAGTGATCCATCACCTCTCTTATCTGACAGTATCTTGCTGGCAGTGTACAGTGATCCATCACCTTTCTTGTCTGACAGTATATTCAGTGTACAGTGATCCATCACCTCTCTTGTCTGACAGTATCTTCAGTGTACAGTGATCCATCACCTCTCTTGTCTGATAGTATCTTCAGTGTACAGTGATCCATCACCTCTCTTGTCTGACAGTATCTTGCTGGCAGTGTACAGTGATCCATCACCTCTCTTGTCTGACAGCATCTTGCTGGCAGTGTACAGTGATCCATCACCTCTCTTGTCTGACAGTATCTTGCTGGCAGTGTGGTACAGTGATCCATCACCTCTCTTGTCTGACAGTATCTTGCTGGCAGTGTACAGTGATCCATCACCTCTCTTGTCTGACAGCATCTTGCTGGCAGTGTGGTACAGTGATCCATCACCTCTCTTATCTGACAGTATCTTGCTGGCAGTGTACAGTGATCCATCACCTCTCTTGTCTGACAGTATCTTCAGTGTACAGTGATCCATCACCTCTCTTGTCTGACAGTATCCTTGTTGGCAGTGTACAGTGATCCATCACCTTTCTTGTCTGACAGTATCTTGCCTGCAGTGTACAGTGATCCATCACCTCTCTTGTCTGACAGTATCTTGCCTGCAGTGTACAGTGATCCATCACCTCTCTTGTCTGACAGTATCCTGTTGGCAGTGTACAGTGATCCATCACCTCTCTTGTCTGACAGTATCTTGTTGGCAGTGTACAGTGATCCATCACCTCTCTTGTCTGACAGTATCCTGTTGGCAGTGTACAGTGATCCATCACCTCTCTTGGCAGTATCTTGTTGGCAGTGTACAGTGATCCATCACCTTTCTTGTCTGACAGTATCTTGCCTGCAGTGTACAGTGATCCATCACCTCTCTTGTCTGACAGTATCTTGCCTGCAGTGTACAGTGATCCATCACCTCTCTTGTCTGGCAGTATCTTGCCTGCAGTGTACAGTGATCCATCACCTCTCTTGTCTGACAGTATGTTGTTGGCAGTGTACAGTGATCCATCACCTCTCTTGTCTGACAGTATCTTGCCTGCAGTGTACAGTGATCCATCAACTCTCTTGTCTGACAGTATGTTGTTGGCAGTGTACAGTGATCCATCACCTCTCTTGTCTGACAGTATCTTGCCTGCAGTGTACAGTGATCCATCACCTCTCTTGTCTGACAGTATGTTGTTGGCAGTGTACAGTGATCCATCACCTCTCTTGTCTGACAGTATCTTGTTGGCAGTGTACAGTGATCCATCACCTCTCTTGTCTGACAGGATCAGCAACTGTAATGACCAAGTTAGCAAGTTATTGATAATA
>WLWD01004571.1_pt1 | contig 15386 bp, 8 predicted proteins | sample 6712731 | NCBI WGS metagenome assembly WLWD01 (sample SAMN12718690, study PRJNA576275) | sponge metagenome | isolation source: marine sponge | host: Mycale hentscheli | place: New Zealand: South Island, Marlborough, Capsize Point | collected 2014-11-01
CTGACACCATCAGGAACCAGTTGGTTGATGTGTGGTGGTTTCCAGGAACAAGTGATCCAAACATGCCGTGTTACGGTTACTGGAATGTCCGTAAAACCAATACTCCGATTAGATTCTTCGGTCTTTCCTCACTTGGGCCAACAATTTTGGACTATTTCAACTACAAGCCAGGTTCTGTTACTAACATAGTCCTTCCCAAGACTAACTGTGAAAAGGAGTGTGAGCCACCAGTAAAGAAGTTGCGCAGGAGGAACCAAAAGTATTTAGCTTCACAGCAGCAGGATATTCGATCCATGTGGCCAAATTGGCCCTCTTGTTGACTCCTGTATTCAATATATGTATATATAATTGTTTAAATATTTGGCTCTTTTGTTGACTCCTGTATTCAATATGTGTATACATTGTTTAAATATATGTTACTGTATATAAAGGGAATATTTCAATAACTAAAATCTAGTATATAACCACTCTGTTATATTGAGATTTACCACGTGATCTTATGCAATGTATGCTACACCATATTGGACCATCTATCACAGATAAGATGTCGTTGTGGCTGTGAAATTGGGAGGCCCCAAATCACCTTTTTCAAAGCAATAGTAGTCCACCAGCTTCTAGAAGTGTGTGTTGTGAAGCTTCACTTTCTTTTATGCTAGAAGTATTCCAAATTCATTTTAGACCAGCATAGGTTACGAGCACTTAAGACAAAGCGAAAAATATATCATATGATTTAATTAAATCTGGGCACAAAATATCTATTTAAACTCAAAGCAGTCTTCAACTGCTGAGTATCTGCACTGTGTTTAATGGATAGCTAGTTACATTTTATATATTTAAATGCAAACAAAGTGAATTTGACAATTTTTATTGTAGATTAAAAAAGTGATCAGCTAAAGCATCATGGATTAGAGAAGTCGCCATTGTATTCTTTTGTTGTTGTTTTGATTTTTTTATAGTCATAAGCATGTGGTAGCTAGCTAGTTTGTTATAGCATTGGTATACTAAAAAAAAAAAAAAAACTAGCTAGCTACCACATGCTTATGACTATAAAAAAATCAAAACAACAACAAAAGAATACAACAGAAGAATAGATAAGAACTAGCACATATGACTAATGTAGCTATCCTGTCTAGCTTTTGATAAGACACTCCACTCTTTGTATTACCAAGTACACATTAGCCCTTTATTTTACTCTCACTTCCTTCATGAGCATAGTAGTGTGATGATCAGATATCTTTTCTTAGCTGAGCCGAACTTACATTATAATCAACTAATTTGAAACATTACTTTGGTTATAATATTATGGCCAATTAGCTTTGGTTAGTTCATACCACGAGAAAAAATCACATTTTTTAAATATTTCATAAAACAGCAAAATATTTTTCTGAAAATAAATCTTCTTATTATGTTGGAAAAGCATTAGCTAACTAAAGCAAACTTGATATAATGAGTAATTAATCACACATCAGTATTGCCAATTTCTTATATTTTAACGTGATGCAAAACACATACTAGCATCAAATCGGGCTACAGTTAGTAATAATCACCAAAAGCTCAGAAAAAAATCAGTCAGTATGGCTTGTAGTTTGCTTGAATAATCTGTATAAATCCAATGTTTCTGATATACAATAGTGCTGTGTGAAACACTTCTTAACAAATGAGGTAAAGGGATTTCGGAGTAAAATAATTAAGTGGGAGGGGCTGTATGGCAAAAGGTCGCCATCTTTGCGATTTTAATTTAACGACCGCGATTTGCGCGGGGTTTGTTGGTTGACTGCTTGCGAGTTGTGTTTGGTGTAGTGAAGTTTCTGGCCTTACCTCCGGCATGTTCAGAGTGGGAAACTTAGAGCACTTTGTCGTTAAATCCACTTCAGCTTTAGAGCTAAAGTTTGGTAAGCTAGTGTGCCCTATTTAGAGGTTGTTTCGAGTATCATTGGCATCTATGGCAACACAACTAGATTTGTCACACTCCTCCCCCATTCCGCGATTCGTACCAGTTTCAATACGACTGGTTTTCACTTCACTTCAGAGACATTGTTTGTATGTTAGCTAGTGGAAGAGGCCATGGGTTAAATAGAATTCACACACACACTCACCTATTTCTGAATGAATGTTGGCAAAATCTTGTTTTATGGTTGTGTGGTAAAGTGGCACTGTACATAATTTGATCATGTCTAGACTAAGAAAAATTATTCATTTTAACCATCCATCACTATCTTGTGAAGACTTCTTTTTTCTTGTGACACATATTGCTGTTTGTTTGTGTGTTTGTAGTTTGCTGTGAGTCAGATATAGCTGATGAAGCTCTGGCATTCTCCCCACAGTTTACTCACCAAGTGTTTGGTGAAAGGGAGACCATAGTGGGATACAAGAACCTCAAGATTAAGGTGTGTTTTAGCAAGTGTGTGTTATGTGTATGTTAACGTGTGTGCGTGTTTATGTGTGTGCACTTACGTGTGTTTGCATGCGTGTGATTACGTGTGTGAGTTTATTTGTGTGTGTTTATAAGTGTGCGTGAATTCACGTAAGGGTTTTGTGTGTGTGTGTGTGTGTGTGTGTGTGGTGTAGTTGTGTGTGTGTTCATTAGCAACAACAAACACTTTTTAAAAATTTTGACTGTGTTTAATAAATAATTGACATAGAGGTATATTTCGTGTGATGGTGTCTCCCCAGCTTCTCCTATGAGCTATTTAAGAGTATTGAATTCTTGTTCTAGCCTGCTATAAGTATGTATATATATATATAGTGGCGTAGGATGGAGGAGGGGGGGGGGGGGGGGGGGGGGTACCGGGAGTGGAGCCCCCCCCCCCCCCCCCCCATAATATTAGGGCACAATCTAACGAGGTGATTTCTCACATGGACAATTTTAAACCACAAAAAAAAACCCATGCCCTTGGAGCCTCCCTTTACCAAAACATCTTCCTAGCCTACACCACTGATATATGTGATACAATTTTGAAGGAACTACAAGATTTATTTCATCTCACAAACAAAACTTGATGACCATTACCAAGAAGCTCAATTTCAACTGTGTAACATTGGATATTGCATTTGATCTGTAGTAGAGGGTAGTCCGGTAACACTGTGGGTGATTTGGTACCATATCTATAGTGCTTACCCGAATAGGTAGTTGAAGACCCCTGAAATATCTATAGCTTGTAGGTGGACAATATTTGCGCATTATATTACACAATATACGATTTGACGAATTATGGAATTCGTTTCAGTTCTTACTTGTAATGTGCTGTTAATTTTTATACATGTGTGCGCATTAACATTAATTAGATATCTCTGGATTTTGTTACATATGCTATAGTTCAGCTTACTGTGCTCTTTATCGTTGTGTCAATTCACATTCTGAATTTGCATCTGTAAGTAATGGTGACCCTTTACCATACAATATATTTGTGTACTGTTTATTTATTGATCTATTGATTGATGGGTTTACTCATTAATTAATTATTTATTCACAAATTCATTGTTGATTTCGTTCAGTCCATTAATTCATCTCCTTCCTATCCCTTTCATTCTCTCTGATCATTTCTTTCCCTTTCTCTTTCTCTCTATTTATTTACCTATACTGTTTACACATCTCATGTATGATTGTGCCGTTGTGCTTATATATTCAATAATTAATTCCCACTGTGTGTCATAGTGCGTGTTATTAGACTCATATAAATAGATACATGTACCTTTCATTAAAGTTGCAGTCTAATGTGTTCTGTTTATATAATGGTGGCTGTGTGGTGTAGTGGTTGTGTCCTGGGCTCAGCTTAACTCAGGCAATTTTTCCATCTGATTGTCCATCTGCCTCCCACCAGCCCCACCAGTCCACCCAGCTGTGATTGGGTACCGTTAGGAAGGCCTTAAGAATAGCTGAGCTAGTTGGCCTCTCCTGTCTGTTAATCAGCAAAGCAAAAAAAATTAAAAAAAATAAAAAATAAAAAAATAAATAATAATCATCATCATGTTTTGTTTTCTTTATCAATATTTTGATGTGTGTGAGAGATACTTCTTTCAGGAGTGTCAGCTAGCTACCGTAGGGTCATGTATGATGTTCTGGCCCAGAGTTTATACTAGCATAGGTTTGGTAATGCTGCTATTTTATAGCTTTACTTTTGTTTTTTTAATTATATGTTCTTTTCTCTATTCTGTGTCACATTTAAAACTATAACAAATATGAATTTGGTAATAAAATTTGACGATCATAAAAAGAGATCTTCACTCTCTTGCATCGTTAACTCCTGTAAACAACATATAGTATATAACGTAGTTCCAAAAGAAACAACAATAAAAAAGACCCACAAAAACGAAACGAAACAAGTTAACCAAAAAAAAAAAAAAAAAAAACCCTACTGCTTTTTAATGTTTTTGAGGTGGAAATAAACTTTCTAGTGGCATAACTAACATACATGTTTTAGCCAAGAGCAGGATATTTACTTTTTGAAGAATTAAATGGGCGTCATCTATTGCAGGGTTAATATACATAGGAGCGAACAGGGGGGGGCTCCAAGAGCCCCCTTCTCCCTTGAGATTTTTTAATAATATAATTTTATAAGCTAAATGCAAAGTTATGAAGTGAATAATAGGGGTGATTAAATTGTAAGTTTATTGCTGGTCTAATTGTTGTGTTGGTAATTGAAGCCCATCTCCTCTTCTATCTTATGTATAAAAGTCGTGATCCCTTGAGATATTGCAAGCTCAATTTTTCCCCCTCTTAGATTAATTTCTAAATGAACCCCTCTATTGTTGTTGAAAATAGGTGGCGAAATTAAAAGCTGACACGTTGCAGATAATATTCACAATATACACCAGCTTGCTATTATCCTCAGAGCTTTGGAATCCGCCTACTTTGAGGTTTAATACGTACTTGTTTCAGGCACGAGTGCTGAGTGTATAAGCACTGTATGAGAGGATTATTGTAAACAGTGCTAAACTATGAACTATCAGATAGGACTATGTATGTACACTCACTACTTCCCTCTATTACCTAACCCAAAATCCAAAATTATTTTGAGAACTTCAGACATACTTATATCTAGACTTGCTGAGGTTGCTTCTTGCTCACTTTAGTAACATGGAGGGCTCACCTGCTCGTTATGGTCTTGTTCATCTAGCAGTAGTCTATCCTTGGGATCAATAGTGCTTAATCTAGTCCTATCAGAGTAGTATCCTGCCCCTTTTCTCCGACAGCAAATAAAACAGGACAATATAAAGGACAGCATGCTAGTGACGTGATTCCTGCTAGATTTTCTGTGGAGAATTGATAGTACAGAGTTCGAGTGAAGTACTACAGGTGTGAACGTGACAGGGAGTGGTGGTGATGCAGACCGTGCAATATTTTCAAAGGTGTCAGTTGGTCTCTGATGGGTAGTGAGATATGATACATGGACAGTGTTGTACTAGTCTTGTACTAACGGTGTTGTGACTATGAAATAAGCTGATAATTGTTGGTTATTCACATCTTCTGCGGCAGTTTTAGGAACCAACTTCAACTTATAAATATAGATATTTTGATAAATATATGATGAGGCTGATTTTTTTTTTTTTTGGAATAGAATATTATTTTTAAATGTAACAAAATTAAAAAAATAATGTTGAAATATACACAACTCTCTATCCTGAAATTATTTTCGGTCATCAAGTTCTATTGTGATACTTACATATGTATTTAGAAATGTGGGATGAAGAAGGCAGATACTGAAAATTTCTTGCCCTTTCAATCAACATTGTCTTGTCTGTCCTTCATCTATGTATATTTGATTCTAAATTGACAAAAGTTTTGCTGGTTATTCCTCCAAATATGGCTACCATGTTTATGTTGGACTACTCCCTGGGGTTTGATACGGAAATTTTCGCTGGGGCTGTGGGGGGGGGGGGGGGGGGGGGTAACATTAGTGTTAGTGGGTGGAGGGGGGGGGGGGGGGGGGGGGGGTAACATTAGTGTTAGTGGGTGGAGCTATATTCTTTGAGATGAGTGCACACATGCAGCTATTTATACATGATTTATAAAGACGCAAATTTTCAATTTAGTTCTTTTTAACAGTGAAAATTGTGACCAATATCCAGACCCCTTCACCCACTGCCCATACGAATATTTGGATGTTCTTGGACAGCAAAACCAGCGCACTCAGTTGTACATAACTATAAAAAAAATAAGGAGGGGGAAGTCCCAGTAGTCCTCCCCTTCTGTATCAAACACTGGTCCTGGATACTTCACTACCGTAGGATTCAACAATTCTGAGATAATTAATGTGGGAGATATGGGAACATATCGTGCCTTTTACAATGCTTAATTAAAAATTCACTGTGTTAAAACATTTGAAAATATAGTGTGTGTGTGTGTGTGTGTTGTGTGTTGTGTGTGTGTATCTGTAGTTATACTACACACCAGACTCCTTGCAGACCTACTTAGGATTGACCTATGACGAGAAGGTTGATCCAGCCAGACATGATGGAATAAAGGCGGACAATGTCATCAAGGTTCTGTCAGAGTTCCTGCAACCAGGTAAAGGACCGGGAGGTGGTCTTAAACGAGTTAGGGAGTAGGTGATATTAGACTTTGTATAGGTTTGACTAACTAACGATTAGTTATCATGAGAATGACTAATTATTGACTAAATTTCTAGGTATGTAGTAAGTAGTATTATATTAAAATATCCCATGCTAGAAATTTCAGTTTCTAACTCTATCTTTAATAGAAGTGTACAGTAGGTGCCTGAAAAAATTCCAGATTCCATTCCGTAGAATGACCTTTACGCTATTAAAATGGGGAACAGTGGTATGCCATTTGGTAAAATACAGCTGTTCTGTTAGACTGCGTTACCATATTAATCTTTTTCGTTTATCGTATGCCTTGCTCTAAAAAATATAATAAAAAAATTGTTTATCCAATAAAACGTTTCGATTACTAATTTCCAGCTCTGTGGCCGAAGCGATTAAAAGCTACTAACAAGAGCAAGCTATAATGTGACGTACATACATGGGTTGTTTGTCCACTCATGTTTTCTTACAAGCTAATAGGACCTATTATTTAGAAGCAAGGCCAATTTGCTGTTTACTGACCAAGATAATTTCAACAAGGGAACTTGTGGCAATAATGCACACCTTACACCTGGCTTATTTTAACCTGTGGACATTGACGTTTTTTGCGCATTAGAGCTACTACAGTCATGTGACTTTAATTGGTTTCTGGATTCGGTAAGTGCATTTCTCTTTTGTCACATGTGTGGTCCTCCAACTCAACCAGTAAAACTAACAAACCTAAGAGTATCTTGCACAAAATATTTCTTGACATCAGAATGGCAGACAAAATAAACAGCTGGACCTGAACCACATGTTTCAATATTCCTAAAGGTTCTGAATAAAGTACCGGAGGCTTTTCCCACACTACGAATCGAAAAACTGGAGCACTGTGACTTCCACGGAAACCTACAATTTGTGCTCCAAAATTACTCTAGCCGGCCAGTGGATTCAGCAAGTGCATTTCTCGTTTGTCACATGTGTGGTCCTCCAACTCAACTTGGATATACTTACATAGCAATGTTCTCTTGACTGCCCCCTTTTTGGCTGTTTTTAAACAAGAAGTTTCTGTTCTAGAGAAAATGTGCATTTTCTCTTACATGAGTTTCATGCACTGTCTGTCTTAGTTGCAGTTGTAGCAATTGTTTTTATTTCTGAAATTAATGTTAACCAAAAATGAACAAAACGCTCCAAGCATTTTTTTTTTTTGCTTGCTATAACAGTCATGGTTAGGATACAGATATACTGTGTACATTCTTGCTTGCTATGACAGTCATGGTTAGGATACAGGTATACTGTGTGTATTCTTGCTTGCTATGACAGTCATGGTTAGGATACAGATATACTGTGTGTATTCTTGCTTGCTATGACAGTCATGGTTAGGATACAGGTATACTGTGTGTATTCTTGCTTGCTATGACAGTCATGGTTAGGATACAGGTATACTGTGTGCATTCTTGCTTGCTATGACAGTCATGGTTAGGATACAGGTATACTGTGTGTATTCTTGCTTGCTATGACAGTCATGGTTAGGATACAGGTATACTGTGTGCATTCTTGCTTGCTATGACAGTCATGGTTAGGATACAGGTATACTGTGTGTATTCTTGCTTGCTATGACAGTCATGGTTAGGATACAGGTATACTGTGTGCATTCTTGCTTGCTATGACAGTCATGGTTAGGATACAGGTATACTGTGTGTATTCTTGCTTGCTATGACAGTCATGGTTAGGATACAGGTATACTGTGTGCATTCTTGCTTGCTATGACAGTCATGGTTAGGATACAGGTATACTGTGTGTATTCTTGCTTGCTATGACAGTCATGGTTAGGATACAGGTATACTGTGTGCATTCTTGCTTGCTATGACAGTCATGGTTAGGATACAGGTATACTGTGTGTATTCTTGCTTGCTATGACAGTCATGGTTAGGATACAGGTATACTGTGTGCATTCTTGCTTGCTATGACAGTCATGGTTAGGATACAGGTATACTGTGTGTATTCTTGCTTGCTATGACAGTCATGGTTAGGATACAGGTATACTGTGTGCATTCTTGCTTGCTATGACAGTCATGGTTAGGATACAGGTATACTGTGTGTATTCTTGCTTGCTATGACAGTCATGGTTAGGATACAGATATACTGTGTGTATTCTTGCTTGCTATAACAGTCATGGTTAGGATACAGATATACTGTGTGTATTCTTGCTTGCTATAACAGTCATGGTTAGGATACAGGTATACTGTGTGTATTCTTGCTTGCTATAACAGTCATGGTTAGGATACAGATATACTGTGTGTATTCTTGCTTGCTATGACAGTCATGGTTAGGATACAGACATACTGTGTGCATTCTTGCTTGCTATGACAGTCATGGTTAGGATACAGATATACTGTGTGCATTCTTGCTTGCTATGACAGTCATGGTTAGGATACAGATATACTGTGTGTATTCTTGCTTGCTATGACAGTCATGGTTAGGATACAGGTATACTGTGTGTATTCTTGCTTGCTATAACAGTCATGGTTAGGATACAGATATACTGTGTGTATTCTTGCTTGCTATAACAGTCATGGTTAGGATACAGATATACTGTGTGCATTCTTCGTGTACTAAAATAAGAAATTTTATGTTCACACATCTGGGTAGCAGCACACCCACTTATTGCTCCATAGTAGGCATGCTTGTTTTCTCATGGTGTAGTAGTTGGTTGCAGTTTGTGAAGTATGTATGTATATGTGTTTATATATGTGACCGGTTTTGGGAAAATCGGCCTAAACGCGGCATCTAAAGTTTTCTATTTTAATCTACCAGTAGGCTGCACGGGGCCTTGGGATGCCGTCCTCCTAATTTGGAAGCTGTAGCACAAGCCGTCTTCGCCCTACGCACTACAACACTTCAGTATTTTTGCTAAACTTATTATTGCTTATTTCGAAAAAACGCCGGGTAAAGGTGTTGCTAAGGTCAGGGGGCGTGCCTTGTGTCCGTATACTATTACTGCGTGTCTCCGGGACACTATGGGAATAAACCGGTTTCAGGCAGATTGAAAGAAGTCTAAAAGGCTTAATGCAGGGCTCCTTAAGAAACTATGATGGCGAGAATTGCGTGAGTACGTGAATTATATAGAATAGTACGTCAATTAGTTAGCTACAGTTGTTTCCCGGCTGTTAGTGAAAAGCCCGCCAATAATTTCTTAGCAACTCTCCGTACACGAGTCCAACCGGCTAGTGTTTCTAGCCTCCTAGTGTGAGTTCTAGAGCACGCCAGAGATTACAACTGCGTCATAAGCTAGAGCTAACTGGTGTCTATCCATTTCTGCCATAAAAAATTTTTCGAAAAAAATCGACCCATAAGGCTTTACCCGGGGATACTGAAAAAAATTGTTTGCCGCGTTTAGGCCGATTTTCCCAAAACCGGTCACATATAATTATATATGTTATTGTAGGCTACTGTACAAACATTGATGATTTTCTGTCACGTGCTACTAATCAGCGTGAATTCCAACCGTATGGTGAGCTCCTGAAGGCTTATGTCAGAGACAATGTCACATATGAAATTTTCAAGGTCAGAAATCACTAATTGCAGCTCTACTTAAATCAAAATCTAATATTGCTTAATTAATTGAGCCAGTTTTTCCAATGGGCACATCTTGTGATGTTTGTGTGTGGATACAGGTGGACATATCGTGTTCTGGTTTTCGTGAGTACCACGAGAGATTGCAGACATTCCTCTTGTGGTTTGTGGATGCGGCTTCTTTTATTGGTAAGTGAAACCTAGAGTAGTTCGAGTTTGTGGTCACTTAAATAAAGCCTACAAGCCTTCTGGGATATATTGATTTATGAAACCTTCTATGTGTAGTGTTTTCTGAGCAGTTGTGTGAGTGGGCGTGCCTTTATTGATGTTGCATGTTGTGTGAGTGGGCGTGCCTTTGTTGATGTTGCATGTTGTGTGAGTGGGCGTGCCTTTGTTGATGTTGCATGTTGTGTGAGTGGGCGTGCCTTTATTGAAGTTGCATGTTGTGTGAGTGGGCATGCCTTTATTGAAGTTGTTGCATGTTGTGCTTTAGATGTTGATGATGACAAGTGGACATTTTACATGACGTAAGTGATAAATTTCATTAAACTCCAGACTCGTCATACACGTAACTGTGACAAATTATTTTTATTTAGTGGAGTTGTTTGCTTACACAATATTATATAATACGCTTGTGTGTTAGTAACGATGAGTAATTAAGACTGCGCGTGTATTCATGAATAGTTCAGTTGCTAGACTGTATTGGTAAAGTGTTGTCAGTACCGAGTTGGTAAAAAGTCATTAATTGCAACTACGTATGATGGGTTAAGTAAAGTAATGAGAAAAAGAGTGACTACTGCGGGGTGTGTATGCATGACTAAGCTAAAGTGGGTTGGTAAAGTGTCATCTATTTACACCCCAAGCGACTGACAGTGTTAACGTGTGAATGTAAGCTGACTGGTGTAACTAAACCAAGTGGTGGAGGATAATCCATGGTTAGCAATACCTCGTGCTACTGTACGGTCCTATGTCACTTTTCCCATGCTTCAATTAAACAGCGATTTTCCCTGTACATTTTTTGAATGGGCAATTTACGCACCGTACTACGAATATATTTGGCGGGTGAGTGAGGCACTTACAGGGGTAACAAATTGAAAATCTGAGATGTTTGTTTGTTTATTATATACTGTATGTTTGGATGTACGTGTGTCATTTTTGTACTTTGACCCTGACCCTGGTGTTTTTGTGTTAGTTTGGTGGTCAACCCCGTCCCAAAAATGGAATCCTCTGGTTTATAGATCATTGCCCGTATTGTCCTAGAAATTGAATTGTTTACCGTTTTGAATTCTTTTGTGAGTGCAGTTAAAACTTAAAAAGTTTCATTTGTATTTGAGTTAGTGGTGGTGGTAAGTTAATGCGCTATTTGTCATAGTTATAAGCCCTACGCAACTGTATTTACTTAAAACTTCTTTTGCCTTAGACTAACCACGAAGGTAGCTACGTCTTGTGTAGGTATGTCCAGTGGTGTGAAAGTATTGTGCGTTAAAGCTACTACTTAACTAAAGAATATGCCAAAGAAACTTTTGAATAACATGCTTTGTATTTTTTAATTTTTTAAAATTTTTTTTATTCAAACAGTTGTGGCGAGTGGTTACTATGGCATTGAAACCCCTTTACCATATACACATATTTAAAAAAGTCAAATTTTTTTAGTAGCTTGGGTGTTAGAAGTTAAAATCAATCATTTAACAATAGTGTAGTTATAGGCACGCTTGCCATTTGTGCTCAAGCACACCACTAGTACAATAATATCTAGTTGTACTTTCTGTACCTAATTATTCTTTGTAAGATTGTTCTTCTAGTCGGTGGTAATTGTTGAAATTCTGCTAATAATATGAAAATGCTGTAACATAGTAACATAGTGATTAAGAATCAGATTATATATACAAAAATAGGTTTCATAAAATAATAGCTATTCTTGGAGGGCTTTATTTTAAGGACTAGCTTGAACCTCCATGCCAGACAAACAATTTCTATTCCCATTAATGTATTCTGGAGAAAGAATCTGACTATAAATAAATTGTATTCTGATGAAGAAATATGTTGTACGTATCGGTTAGGTTTGAGAAGAAGAGTTCAGAGGGGCGGAGTCATTACTCCATAGTGGGCTACACTACAGTGTACGGGTTCTATTCCTATCCAGACATGATGAGGCCCAGACTCAGTCAGATGCTCATTCTGCCTCCTTTTCAGAGGAAAGGTCATGGAGGTGAGCTAGAATGTTAGATTGCATGGGCTAATCTTAGTGGTGTTGTGAAATTAAAACAAAAATCACTATACAGGGATTTTCACTGTCTGTCTGTCCGTCCATCTATATGGTTATATGGTTAGAGCAATGGGATTGTCTTTCCTCAATACCTCATACATGTACATACTTCTCATGTGGACAACAACTGCTGAATACAAGACAGACAAACAGACACAGACCGACAGATAGGCAGACACAGACAGACAGACAGATAGACAGACAGACAGACACAGACAGACAGACAGACACAGACAGACAGACAGATAGACAGACAGACAGACACAGACAGACACAGACAGACAGACAGATAGACAGACAGACAGACACAGACAGACAGATAGGCAGACACACAGACAGATAGGCAGACAGACAGACAGACACAGACAGACTGATTGATGGACAGACGATGAACAGACGGACAGACAGATAGACATTATATTTAAACTGCATCATTTCTACTTTGTTTCTTGTACAGCACAATTGTTACAGGCAGTGTATGATGACTTGGTTCCTAATCCTAAAGTAATAGACATCACAGTTGAAGACCCATCAGATGAATTTTGTGCTCTGAGAGATTTCGTGGACTGTCAGAATGCTCTGAAGCTGAGTTCCTTCAGACCTCCACACATACATTTGCCATACTCACAAGGAGCTGAGACCGAGTGTCGCAGGAAATTGAAACTTCAAAGAGTGAGTCAAGGGAAGAACAAGCACTTTTTGTGGCTATTTTCAGGTGTCATTTAGTCCAAAAAATGGCTATGATATTCTGTGACTAAAATAAAGGAACAAAAAATTCTTTAACATCAGTAATTACAGTAGGCACCAAAAAAAAAAAAACTTCTGGGTTCCGTTCTGTAGTACGGATGTAAAATGGTAATTTATTTACCGTAGTTTTTACCATTGTGTTCCCTACCGTTTTGACTAAACCGCCGACATCATTTACTTAAATGGTGAAAGTCGGTTAAACTTTTCCATCCATTTTCTAGCTAGAAACTCTTCCATAGCTATATCAGCAAGCTAAGGCCTAGTATCACTTGTTAAACGCTACGGGGATAGTGCAAAACAACTCGTACAAAAATCCTACCTGCTTCAAGAAAGCTGGCTGACCTAAGTTCTGACGGGCACACGACTTTAACCAGGTCTGCACTTCGTAGGCCTTCTGCTAGCTACAGTTGGACCTCCAGCAGTAAAAATTGGGGCCCTAACATCGAGAAAACATCGATACTATGTGGTTGTCGAACTAACAATTCTCTGCAAAACAACTTAGAATCGGACAGCTTCAATTTTTCCCAAAAAATCCTGTAATAAAAAAATCTGAAAGGTTTATTGTGGATATGCGATTTTTATGCTTCTTAGAGCGAGGCATATGGTAAACGGGAAAGATTAAAATGGAATCGTGGTCGAATGAAACAGCTGTTTTACCAAATGGTGTACTATTTTTAATAGTGTGACTGCCATTTTATGGAACGGAATCTGGAAGTTTTATTTGGCGCCTAATATATTATTTTCTATCTAGACCATCCTAGCTCAATGTTTCCATTTTGTGCCCATTTTTTGTGGGTGTTCAGGTGTCATGTGCATGTGTGAATACGTTTATGCATGTAATGGTGTTTATTGTGTAAGAACTTTTATTATAAACGATTTTTAGAAACAAGGGGTGAGGGTGTATGAAATTCTACGTCTTCAAGCAACTGACAAAAGTGATAAAGAGCAGTACAAGGCATACAGATTTGTAGTCAAGAACAGACTTAATGGACCCTACCGGGTGAGAGAAGTCAATGTCATGGAATACGTATTTGTAGAGTATATAGTAGTACAACCGATACTGGCTTTAAAAGTAAATATTGTCCTTCAAGTTTCTAAAAAAAAATTTGATACTGTATAAAATACAAAGTTCCTAATTCTGTACCATGGAATGGCAGTTGCATTAATAAAGTCAGTGGTTGATCAGTATGACCCATGTTACGATTTTAATCTACTCTGTTCACACTATACCTTTTTTTCCCTTTTTTTGTGAAATATATCAAACTAGCAAGTGTCCGCCACTTAGTGGCGCTTGATGTACGGTCCCGCCACTTCAGTGGCGCTTGATGTACAGTCCCGCCACTCAGTGGCGCTTGATGTACGGTCCTGCCACCCAGTGGCGCTTGTACGGTCCTGCCACTCAGTGGCGCTTGATGTACGGTCCCGCCACTCGGTGGCGCTTGATGTACGGTCCCGCCACTCAGTGGCGCTTGATGTACGGTCCCGCCACTTCAGTGGCGCTTGATGTACAGTCCCGCCACTCAGTGGTGCCTGATGTACGGTCCTGCCACTCAGTGGCGCTTGTACGGTCCCGCCACTCAGTGGCGCTTGATGTACGGTCCCGCCACTCGGTGGCGCTTGATGTACGGTCCCGCCACTCAGTGGCGCTTGATGTACCAACTTTTACAAATTAGAAATGCAGTGGCATATGGTATCCTATCACTTGGTCTAGTTACATCAGTTTCTCTCTCCTGCTCTTTTTCTTCTGAATAATTTCAACTCTTCTTACCTTCCTTTCCTCTCTTTAGCTCTTTCTTCTTGAATCATCAATTTCCTTCTCCTTTGCCTATCTCTTCTCTTCTCAGTCTCTTTGTCCTTCTATCCATGATTGTGTACTTGGGTTTTGTGAAACAATTGCTTTCCCTTTTGAAACTTATGTTGTTCTTTCTTCTCCGATTTCACCTTCTTTTAATATAATAGTCATTAACCCTCAGCGTGCATGTGCAAGAGAGTCATAGTACCTAGTTTGTCAGTCAGTCAGTCATTCTGTCACACAATTTCACTGATTTCTGGTATTCAACTCCCAATATACTATCAGCTATCACAAAGCCTCCTAATTCACTTTTTTTTGTTTTTATTTATATATTTATTTATTTTTTATTTTTGCATTGTTGCTTGTACTATAATGTACTATTACAGTCAACTTTAGCAGCCATTGATATTGATTTTAGAAAATTTAGAGATATTGATTTTGCATGAGGTAGAATTTGAATAATGAATCTTATACATAAGTTTA
>WLWD01006278.1_pt1 | contig 15383 bp, 8 predicted proteins | sample 6712731 | NCBI WGS metagenome assembly WLWD01 (sample SAMN12718690, study PRJNA576275) | sponge metagenome | isolation source: marine sponge | host: Mycale hentscheli | place: New Zealand: South Island, Marlborough, Capsize Point | collected 2014-11-01
CATGATTGTGGACTTGGGCTTTGTTGAAATGTTGCCTTCTTTTTCGCACTTTTCCCTTCCTTCTTGAAACATATGCCGCCTTTACTCAGTGATTTCACTAGCTGCCTTCTCCTTGTCCATTCAACCCACTTTTTAGTGTACTATTAATCACTTTCAACTGAATGGGACAACCTATTCAAGGTATCACGATGCTTTATCACCATACTTTTTAAGTTCGTGAATTATTCATGAATACACACTGTCGATCGTTGTTACTGACACACAAGCATATTATTATATAGATTCTTTGAGTGATTAGCATGGCATTATTATGAGTTTGAGTGCTGTAATTTTGAGTACTGCCTAACTGCATACTGCACTCAGATACTATTGAGCTGTGATAGGTGCTGGATTCGAATGTTGTGCAACTTTACTAGAGTATCATATTTAGATAGTTTCTTCAAAATTTTCACTATGAGGAGGCGCTTGGCCTTAATTACAGTGTTGGTATGATTATTTAGTACACATTGATTTTTAAGAAATTCTTGAGAATTTTTTAATTTATTGATTGTTCAGGACTTTATACAACAAGATAAGAAGATCACATGTGTGGTGGACTATGCAGTCGAGTAAAAGTGGCTTGCAAGGTTAGGTGGATTCTAAATTAGGAAATCTTTTTGAAGGGGAATTATATAATGTATATTATAATATACTAGCATCAAGTACCCCGCCACACAGTGGCGCTTGACATATCGAAGTTATTTTGCTCAGTTAGCATTCTCTACTATTGAGTACAGTTAATTAGTTTTCCTCTCCTGCTCTCTTCATTTTAAACTATCTAAGCTTTTCTTATCCCCCACATTTCCTTTCTTTAGTTCTGTCTTCTTGAGTCATAGAGTCCTTTATCTAATTATCCTGCTTCTGAATCTCTGTCCTACCATCATGATTGTGGACTTACGCTCCACGAAACTTTTGAAACCTACACTGCCTTCACTCATCTATTCCACCCACTTTTTAGTAACAATTAATCACTCTTTACTGAATGTGATGACTCTTTACTGAATGTGATGACTCTTTACCCATTGAAGTAAGGATGATGCTTTGCCAGACTGTTTAAGCTGATGGATTATTCATGAATACACACATGGTCATTGTCGTTATTTGACACACAAGCGTAATATTCAGGGATTCATTTAGAAATCACTTTAAGAGTGGGCGAGGTTGAGTTTGTGCTATCTAAAGGGTGACACAACTTTCGTGCAGAACTATGACGAGAAAGGAGATGGGCATGATTTAAGCATTTCCCTTCACCTTAAATATTCACTTTTTAACTACACATTTTGCTTACGATATTTTAAGAATATTTCAAGGGGGCGAGTGTCTCCCCTGCCCCCCCACCCTTAATGAACCCCTGTTACTATATAGATATTAGTAAATTTTTTCAAAATGTTAATGAACAAGTCCGATCCGGGTTTTTTTGTTTTTTTTGGGGGGGGAAGAGAAGTTCTCTTGTTGCAGTATTTAAAATTGTGAAGTATTATACTATTTTAACCCACATGGCTGAGGGTGTCTGTTGTTACATATAAAATCTTGTAATAGACTGAAAAACTATGTGACGAATAGTTGATTGTAACTTTGAGCTGACATTTGAAGGTGATTGTATCATTCATGTGAAAATTATTTTTCTTGGAGTAACAGACACGTGCTGTGTGTGTTTACTTGACACATCCTTTTTCAAAACATTCTACTGTGATGCACATGCTTGTATGAGAATGTATATATGCATTGATCAATGTTTCATGCATGATTTTATGATCGTAATATTCATACAATTAGCTGTGCTATATTTTCCCCAAAGTTTGAAGGGGGATTGGGGATCCTAGGTTTAACCCCTTCGGTATGTTATAGCTAAGTTGTGCTGAAATAGCAGCTAGCATAAGGCAATTCTATGGGTGCACAATCTATGCTATTATCCTATTATTTGCATAGGCTGCAACAACTAGTGGAGTGAGATGACGTAAAATCTAAACTGCTGGAGCTGTTACTTTTACATATGACATCAGAGGCAGAAGGAGTGGTGAAGAAATCTCATCAATGAAATATCCTGATTGGAAGTGGCAGTAGCTAAGGTATGTAAATGATTGGTAAAACTAGAGTATGGACTGGGTAAAGCGAGGGTATGGATTGGGTAAAGTGAGAGTATGAACTGGGTAAAGCGAGAGTATGGATTGGGTAAAGTGAGAGTATGGACTGGGTATAGCGAGAGTATGGATTGGGTAAAGTGAGAGTATGGACTGGGTAAAGCGAGTGTATGGATTGGGTAAAGCGAGAGTATGGATTGGGTAAAGTGAAAGTATGGACTGTGTAAAGCGAGAGTAGTATGGATTGGGTAAAGTGAGAGTATGGACTCGGTAAAGTGAGAGTATGGATTGTGTAAAGCGAGAGTATGGACTGGGTAAAGCAAGAGTATGGATTGGGTAAAGTGAGAGTATCGATTGGGTAAAGTGAGAGTATGGATTGGGTAAAGCGAGAGTATGGACAGGGTAAAGTGAGAGTATGGACTGGGTAAAGCGAGAGTATGGATTGGGTAAAGCGAGTGTATGGATTGGGTAAAGTGAAAGTATGGATTGGGTAAAGCGAGAGTATGGATTGGGTAAAGCAAGAGTATGGATTGGGTAAAGCGAGAGTATGGATTGGGTAAAGCGAGAGTATGGATTGGGTAAAGTGAGAGTATGGACTGTGTAAAGCGAGAGTATGGATTGGGTAAAGTGAGAGTATGGATTGTGTAAAGCGAGAGTATGGACTGTGTAAAGCGAGAGTATGGATTGGGTAAAGCGAGAGTATGGATTGGGTAAAGCGAGAGTATGGATTGGGTAAAGTGAGAGTATGGATTGGGTATAGCGAGAGTATGGATTGGGTAAAGTGAGAGTATGGACTGGGTAAAGCGAGGGTATGGATTGGGTAAAGTGAGAGTATGAACTGGGTAAAGCGAGAGTATGGATTGGGTAAAGTGAGAGTATGGACTGGGTATAGCGAGAGTATGGATTGGGTAAAGTGAGAGTATGAACTGGGTAAAGCGAGAGTATGGATTGGGTAAAGTGAGAGTATGGACTGGGTATAGCGAGAGTATGGATTGGGTAAAGTGAGAGTATGGACTGGGTAAAGCGAGTGTATGGATTGGGTAAAGTGAGAGTATGGATTGGGTAAAGCGAGAGTATGGATTGGGTAAAGTGAAAGTATGGACTGTGTAAAGCGAGAGTATGGATTGGGTAAAGCAAGAGTATGGATTGGGTAAAGCGAGAGTGTGAACTCTGTAAAGCGAGAGTATGGATTGGGTAAAGTGAGAGTATGGACTCTGTAAAGCGAGAGTATGGATTGGGTATAGTGAGAGTATGGATTGGGTAAAGTGAGAGTATGGATTGGGTAAAGCGAGAGTATGGACTGTGTAAGGCGAGAGTATGGATTGGGTAAAGCGAGAGTATGGATTGGGTAAAGCAAGAGTATGGATTGGGTAAAGCGAGAGTATGGATTGGGTAAAGCGAGAGTATGGATTGGGTAAAGTGAGAGTGTGGACTGTGTAAAGCGAGAGTATGGATTGGGTAAAGTGAGAGTATGGATTGTGTAAAGCGAGAGTATGGATTGGGTAAAGCAAGAGTATGGATTGGTTAAAGCGAGAGTGTGGACTCTGTAAAGCGAGAGTATGGATTGGGTAAAGTGAGAGTATGGATTGTGTAAAGCGAGAGTATGGATTGGGTAAAGTGAGAGTATGGATTGGGTAAAGTGAGAGTATGGATTGGGTAAAGTGAGAGTATGGACTCGGTAAAGTGAGAGTGTGGACTCTGTAAAGCGAGAGTATGGACTGGGTAAAGTGAGAGTATGGATTGAGTAAAGCGAGAGTATGGACTTGGTAAAGTGAGAGTATAGATTGGGTAAAGCGAGAGTATGGACTGGGTAAAGCGAGAGTATCGACTGGGTAAAGCGAGAGTATGGATTGGGTAAAGCAAGAGTATGGATTGGGTAAAGCAAGAGTGTGGACTCTGTAAAGCGAGAGTAAGGATTGTGTAAAGCGAGAGTATGGATTGTGTAAAGTGAGAGTATGGATTGGGTAAAGTGAGAGTATGGACTGGGTAAAGTGAGAGTATGGACTGGGTAAAGTGAGAGTATGGACTGGGTAAAGCGAGAGTATGGATTGGGTAAAGAGAGATTATGGACTGGGTAAAGTGAGAGTATGGACTGTGTAAAGCGAGAGCATGGATTGGGTAAAGCGAGAGTATGGATTGGGTAAAGCGAGAGTATGGATTGGGTAAAGTGAGAGTATGGATTGGGTAAAGAGAGATTATGGACTGGGTAAAGTGAGAGTATGGACTGTGTAAAGCGAGAGTATGGATTGGGTAAAGCAAGAGTATGGATTGGGTAAAGCGAGAGTATGGATTGGGTAAAGCGAGAGTATGGATTGGGTAAAGTGAGAGTATGGACTGTGTAAAGCGAGAGTATTGATTGGGTAAAGTGAGAGTATGGATTGTGTAAAGCGAGAGTATGGACTGTGTAAAGCGAGAGTATGGATTGGGTAAAGCGAGAGTATGGATTGGGTAAAGCGAGAGTATGGATTGGGTAAAGTGAGAGTATGGATTGGGTATAGCGAGAGTATGGATTGGGTAAAGTGAGAGTATGGACTGGGTAAAGCGAGGGTATGGATTGGGTAAAGTGAGAGTATGAACTGGGTAAAGCGAGAGTATGGATTGGGTAAAGTGAGAGTATGGACTGGGTATAGCGAGTGTATGGATTGGGTAAAGTGAGAGTATGAACTGGGTAAAGCGAGAGTATGGATTGTGTAAAGTGAGAGTATGGACTGGTTAAAGCGAGAGTATGGATTGGGTAAAGCAAGAGTATGGATTGGGTAAAGTGAGAGTATGGACTGGGTAAAGTGAGAGTATGGATTGGGTAAAGTGAGAGTATGGACTGGGTAAAGTGAGAGTATGGACTGGGTAAAGTGAGAGTATGGGTTTGGTAAGGCGAGAGTATGGATTGGGTAAAGTGAGAGTATGGACTGGGTAAAGTGAGAGTATGGACTGGGTAAAGTGAGAGTATGGATTGGGTAAAGCGAGAGTATGGACTGGGTAAAGTGAGAGTATAGATTGGGTAAAGCGAGAGTATGGACTGGGTAAAGCGAGAGTATCGACTGGGTAAAGCGAGAGTATGGATTGGGTAAAGCAAGAATATGGATTGGGTAAAGCAAGAGTGTGGACTCTGTAAAGCGAGAGTAAGGATTGTGTAAAGCGAGAGTATGGATTGTGTAAAGTGAGAGTATGGATTGGGTAAAGTGAGAGTATGGACTGAGTAAAGTGAGAGTATGGATTGTGTAAAGTGAGAGTATGGACTTGGTAAAGCGAAAGTGTGGACTCTGTAACGCGAGAGTATGGATTGGGTAAAGCGAGAGTATGGACTGGGTAAAGCGAGAGTATGGACTGGGTAAAGCGAGAGTGTGGACTCTGTAAAGCGAGAGTATGGATTGGGTAAAGCGAGAGTATGGACTAGGTAAAGCGAGAGTATGGATTGGGTAAAGCGAGAGTGTGGACTCTGTAAAGCGAGAGTATGGATTGGGTAAAGCGAGAGTATGGACAGGGTAAAGCGAGAGTATGGACTGGGTAAAGCGAGAGTATGGACTGGGTAAAGCGAGAGTATGGACTAGGTAAAGCGAGAGTATGGCCATGGTAAAGCGAGAGTATGGACTGGGTAAAGCGAGAGTATGGACTGGGTAAAGCGAGAGTATGGACTGGGTTAAGTGAGAGTATGGACTGGGTAAAGTGAGAGTATGGACTGGGTAAAGTGAGAGTATGGACTGGGTAAAGTGAGAGTATGGACTGGGTAAAGTGAGAGTATGGACTGGGTAAAGCGAGAGTATGGATTGGGTAAAGAGAGATTATGGACTAGGTAAAGCGAGAGTATGGATTGGGTAAAGAGAGATTATGGACTGGGTAAAGTGAGAGTATGGACTGTGTAAAGCGAGAGTATGGATTTGGTAAAGCAAGAGTATGGATTGGGTAAAGCGAGAGTATGGACTCTGTAAAACAAGAGTATAGATTGGGTAAAGCGAGAGTATGGATTGTAAAGCGAGAGTATGGATTGAGTAAAGTGAGGGTATGGACTGGGTAAAACAAGAGTATGGATTGGGTAAAGTGAATGTATGGATTGGGTAAAGCGAGAGTATGGATTCGGTAAAGTGAGAGTATGGACTGGGTAAAGTGAGAGTATGGACTGTAAAGTGAGGGTATGGACTGGGTAAAGCGAGAGTGTGGACTCTGTAAAGCGAGAGTATGGATTGGGTTAAGCGAGGGTATGGATTGGGTAAAGCGAGAGTATGGATTGGTTAAAGAGAGAATATTGATTGGGTAAAGGGAGAGGGGTATACTATGAATAACGTGATTAAGGTAAATAGATTGTGTTGGGTATATTTTATTTTATATAAAGAGTGAAGCATTATTTAGGAGAAAAACATACAGTGAATAAACATGAAATATGATAGATAGAATATAGTTGCCAACCAACCCAGTTTTACTGAGATTCTCCTAGTTAATTTTTTCCTGAAGTTAACCCTATGAACTATTCAAGCTTATTCCAGTTTCTCGCACTTTTAAAGCACAATAATATTTAATAGTAGATCATTCAATAATTACAAAATTTGTGTTGAATGGGCAGCAATTGAGATATTTGTTTTTTTGATCATAATTTTTATATTCATTTAGTGGGTGTGGCTAATCCTGCATTTACATTCTGAGGAGTTGGCTAGTATTGGTTAATGTTGTGAATTTAGTTTAAAAATTGAGCGTGTCATTGATTAGGTAAGGGATACCTTATTAGTAAGAGATACCTTATTAGTAAGAGATACCATGTATTTGGTAAGGTATTTTATTGATTTGGTAAAGGGTAGCATAACTAGCTGATGCAGCCACTGGCACAGAATGCCTACTGCTGACATTTTAATTTTTTCCAGTCATGTTTGTTTGTTTTTTTGATAGCATTATTACAGTTGAAGTGTAGTTTTTGAATCTTTTTGGGTGTTGATCCATGCATTATGCTTTTATAAATACTTTAATTTAAGATTTTAATGGTGAAATTTGTTACGATTTGTGTAACTAAGTACATTATGGTGCATCCTCGTTTATATGAACTACTCTAACATTCAGAGTGAAAGTAATTATATTTATTTTTATATTATTGTACTTATTCTTCTATGTGTTTCACATCTGAACTTTTCTATAATTCAAATGATTAATTTTAGATGGTTTGAACGAGCGAGAATGGACTGTATTTTTTTGTCTTTTAAAGTACCGTTTTGCCATCAGTTGTTATTGACATTGTTTGTGTATTGTAGATGGAGTGACCAAGTTAGCATTCAAGGAAACAAACAATTGAAAGTTTAATTCAAGTTTTAATTCATTTCATTTTAACATTACCTTTTATTGTTAAATTGATATTAATTTTTTTATTTTATATCGAAATGAAATTAAAAAGAAATTTTCAATGTGGTTATTCATGGTTGTCAATGTGGGTTAATGTAAAGGTTCCAGACATTATTAAATTAGTTACCAAGAAAGTTGCAGCCTTATCAAGGTGGGTTTGGTAGAAAGTTACAGACTTTGTCAAGGTGGTTGCCAAAAAGGTGCAGACTTTTCCAATGTGGTTGCAGAACGGTACAGACTTGTCAAGGTGTTTAACAATTGAGTTTACAGCCAGGTTTGAAAGGTTTGTAAGCTACCTTGTCAACAAGGCAGTTCCACTGTGTATCCCTAAGGAATCTTATCTTATGATTGTGTGTCCTATAATTGTTCTCCCAGCCTCAATCTTTACGAATCGTTTACTTTGTTGTCATTTTTTTTTCGTTTTGTTATAATCACACTTAGTTGGGAATTTCGTAGCCTTAGGCGTCCTCCCATCCACTGTCGAAAACTGGAGCGCGCAGGACTTTCAATCCATTGAGCAATAGCAAGAGCAAGCTTTTACCAGCGGCTGATCAATAGAAACTTTATGTCCAGGACCGATTGTTTCTCCGCTACAAAGTCAGAAAGTTGCTTCTCCAGTAAGGGTTACTTCCGGCGGAAAAAAATACGGCGGCTCGCGGCACCGCGGTTAAGTAATAATTCGGCCGTTAATCGGTTAAGGTAGGATTCAGCAACATTCATTTTATGCTGGTCAGGAACCTTCCAGGTTGACTAGACAGTACCATAGAAAAAGTACAGGATAGTTCACCTGTATTGGTGCAGGCCAGGGACCTTCCAGGTGGACCTAGAAGGTACTATAGAAAAAGTGCAGGAAAGTTCACCTGTACTGATGCAGGCCAGGAACCATCCAGGTGGACCTAGAAGGTACTATAGAAAAAGTGCAGGAAAGCTCACCCGTACTGGTGCAGGCCAGGGACCTTCCAGGTGGACCTAGAAGGTACTATAGAAAAAGTGCAGGAAAGTTCACCTGTACTGATGCAGGCCAGGAACCTTCCAGGTGGACCTAGAAGGTACTATAGAAAAAGTGCAGGAAAGCTCACCTGTACTGGTGCCGGCCAGGAACCTTCCAGGTGGACCTAGAAGGTACTATAGAAAAAGTGCAGGAAATTTCATCTGTACAGGTGCAGGCCAGGAACCTTCCAGGTGGACCTAGAAGGTACTATAGAAAAAGTGCAGGAAAGTTCACCTGTACTGGTGCAGGCCTGGGACCTTCCAGGTGGACCTAGAAGGTACTATAGAAAAAGTGCAGGAAATTTCATCTGTACTGGTGCAGGCCAGGAACCTTCCAGGTGGACCTAGAAGGTACTATAGAAAAAGTGCAGGAAAGTTCACCTGTACTGATGCAGGATATGTGACCTGCTGTCAGAAATCATCTGACCTGGTACAGGAAATGTGAAGTACAGGCCATGCGCTCAACTGTCCTATACAATTCCTGAAGTCAGGAAATTCCAGATTTTTTCCTGTGTTATTTACAGACTATTAATTTAGATATGAACATGTCATTGAATACCCATATTTCTTTTGTTAGATTAAAAAAAGCTGAAGTCAACTCAAGTTTGTGGGAGATACCCCGTAACACATACGGAAGAAATAAGGTGGTGACAGGAAGGAAGAAGAATAGAACAAAACAAACACACATATACTTAGATAATTGGTACTTCACACAAACTACTCTATTTAATCATTTAACACTAATATCTGTGAGAGTTAAGTACATTGAGATTATTTCATGTTTCAGTTCTATGCTTCTTCCATTTGTGCTGTTTCAATTGCATCCTCTTCGCAAAAGGTTGGAGAAAGGTTGTTGTTGGTCTTGCAAGAGCTCAGGTGGCAGTGACTCTACCAGTGAGGGAATCGGTTAAGCTCAGGCGAGAAGAAGAACCTACAAAGTTATAGGCACTTTATTTACTTATTAAACTCAATGCAGTTCATGGAATGGTAACAAATTGTCAGTTCATAAACTAAGTGTAGCAGGAGTTCATGTGGATCAATTCACATTCGTTAGTGCTTGCGCACATTTTGTTTTACGTGCCTAGTACGTACATTTAGGCAATAACACCCTTTTCCTTATCTTAGTTGGTAAAGGGTAGTCAAGCTTGAGCAAGTCGGTAAAGTTAGTAAAGAGACTGACTGAAAGGCGGTTTGTTTTTGTTTTTTTTTGCTGGCTGGTGAAGTGCTGGCTGTGGGGATTACTATTACAAGATAAGAAAGGTATTGTCCTTGATGTTAGTTGTTACCCGCCTATATTTATTATTTATTAACTTTGCATAAACTGGACTTACTTCACGTAGCATATAATTTTTACAACTTGTGTTCTCCTTCAAATTTGAGTAGAAATACATGTCACAGGCGTTGAAAAGTTACGACGAATAACTTTTTTTTTTGGCAGGAATAGGGAGGGAAACTCATTTATAATTAAAAAAACAAAAAACAAAAGAAATGCATCTAACCTTAATTATTCATGTTAGACTGCCTCTGAAGAATAAAGTAGTATTTCTTCACTTGTTGCTTGATTTGTTTACAAATCATTGTATCCACTTATTCTTTTCTTGTTTATTTTTTTCTTTTTGTCTCAGCTATGATATTATGATATTGAGGATAAGTGTGCTGATGATTGTTTCTATGATATTGAGGATAAGTGTGCTGATGATTGTTTCTATGATATTGAGGATAAGTGTGCTGATGATTGTTTCTATGATATTGAGGATAAGTGTGCTGATGATTGTTTCTATGATATTGAGGATAAGAGTGCTGATGATTGTTTCTATGATATTGAGGATAAGTGTGCTGATGATTGTTTCTATGATATTGAGGATAAGTGTGCTGATGATTGTTTCTATGATATTGAGGATAAGTGAGCTGATGATTGTTTCTATGATATTGAGGATAAGTGAGCTGATGATTGTTTCTATGATATTGAGGATAAGTGTGCTGATGATTGTTTCTATGATATTGAGGATAAGTGTGCTGATGATTGTTTCTATGATATTGAGGATAAGAGTGCTGATGATTGTTTCTATGATATTGAGGATAAGTGTGCTGATGATTGTTTCTATGATATTGAGGATAAGTGTGCTGATGATTGTTTCTATGATATTGAGGATAAGTGAGCTGATGATTGTTTCTATGATATTGAGGATAAGTGAGCTGATGATTGTTTCTATGATATTGAGGATAAGTGAGCTGATGATTGTTTCTATGATATTGAGGATAAGTGTGCTGATGATTGTTTCTATGATATTGAGGATAAGTGTGCTGATGATTGTTTCTATGATATTGAGGATAAGTGTGCTGATGATTGTTTCTATGATATTGAGGATAAGTGTGCTGGTGATTGTTTCTATGATATTGAGGATAAGTGTGCTGATGATTGTTTCTATGATATTGAGGATAAGAGTGCTGATGATTGTTTCTATGATATTGAGGATAAGTGAGCTGATGATTGTTTCTATGATATTGAGGATAAGTGAGCTGATGATTGTTTCTATGATATTGAGGATAAGTGTGCTGATGATTGTTTCTATGATATTGAGGATAAGTGTGCTGATGATTGTTTCTATGATATTGAGGATAAGTGTGCTGATGATTGTTTCTATGATATTGAGGATAAGTGTGCTGATGATTGTTTCTATGATATTGAGGATAAGTGAGCTGATGATTGTTTCTATGATATTGAGGATAAGTGAGCTGATGATTGTTTCTATGATATTGAGGATAAGTGTGCTGATGATTGTTTCTATGATATTGAGGATAAGTGTGCTGATGATTGTTTCTATGATATTTGAGATAAGTGTGCTGATGATGTTTCTACTGATATTGAAGGAGAATGAGCTGATGATTGTTTCTTCTATGATATTGGAGGATAAGTGTGCTTGATGAGTGTTTCTTCTTATGATTTGAGGATAAGGAGCTGGATGATTGTTTCTATTATATGAGGATAATGTGCTGATATTGTTTTCTATGATATTGAGGATAAGTGATCTGAATGATTGTTTCTATGATATTGAGGATAGTTTGCTGATGATTGTTTCTAGATATTGAGGATAAGTGAGCTGATGTTGTTCTATTATATGAGATAAGTGTGCTGATGAGTGTTTCTCATGATTTGAGGATAAGTGTGCTGATGATTGTGTCTATGATATGGGATTAAGTAGCTGATGATTTGTTTCTATATATTGGATAAGTGAGCTGATGATTGTTTTCTCGATATTGAATGATAATGAGCTGATCTATGTTTCTATGATATTGAGGATAAGTTTGCTGATGATTGTTCCTATGATATTGAGGATAATTGCTGATGATGTTTCTATGATAATGAGGATAAGTGAGCTGATTATTGTTTCTATATATTGAGGATAAGTGTGGATGAGTTGTTTTTCTCTTATATTGAGGGATAAGTGGCTATGATGTTTCTATGATATTGGGATAGTGTGCTGATGATTGTTTCTTCTATGATGTTGAGGATAAGTGATCTGAGGTTGTTTCTTCTATATAGTTGAGGATAAGTGTGCTGATGATTGTTTCTATGATATTGAGGATAAGTGAGCTGATGATTGTTTCTATGATATTGAGGATAAGTGTGCTGATGATTGTTTCTATGATATTGAGAATAAGTGTGCTGATGATTGTTTCTATGATATTGAGGATAAGTGTGCTGATGATTGTTTCTATGATATTGAGGATAAGTGAGCTGATGATTGTTTCTATGATATTGAGGATAAGTGTGCTGATGATTGTTTCTATGATATTGAGGATAAGTGTGCTGATGATTGTTTCTATGATATTGAGGATAAGTGTGCTGGTGATTGTTTCTATGATATTGAGGATAAGTGTGCTGATGATTGTTTCTATGATATTGAGGATAAGTGTGCTGATGATTGTTTCTATGATATTGAGGATAAGTGTGCTGATGATTGTTTCTATGATATTGAGGATAAGTGTGCTGATGATTGAGCTGATGATTGTTTCTATGATATTGAGGATAAGTGTGCTGATGATTGTTTCTATGATATTGAGGATAAGTGTGCTGATGATTGTTTCTATGATATTGAGGATAAGTGTGCTGATGATTGTTTCTATGATATTGAGGATAAGTGAGCTGATGATTGTTTCTATGATATTGAGGATAAGTGTGCTGATGATTGTTTCTATGATATTGAGAATAAGTGTGCTGATGATTGTTTCTATGATATTGAGGATAAGTGTGCTGATGATTGTTTCTATGATATTGAGGATAAGTGTGCTGATGATTGTTTCTATGATATTGAGGATAAGTGTGCTGATGATTGTTGTTCTATACCAGACAGAGATGGATGAAATAATGTAAGTTTCATTGCAGTGGTATTATTGTTTTGTTTTTACATCATAAGAAAGAATCAATTGTACATATTGTGAGTTTAAGTTATTAACTGTGGAGTGCATCGAGGAGTTGGGGTGCATATGAAGTAAGTAATGGTTGCATGGAGAGCAGTACAAAATTAATAGACGTAGCGTTCTTATAAGGAGGATCTTTTCATGATTATCTTGCACCATCACACTGAATGCAATTAACCAAAGTCATTCTTCTTTTCGTATATATTTTAAGCTCACTAATTGTTGGCTAAATAATATAATAGCTCTTAATATAATTCTCATTGTATATGTTGGTACTTGACTTGATCCGTTTTTTTTTTTGTTTTTTTTTTAGCTTAGCAACAGTTTATAGAATGTATGTGAACTTATGTATACAATGAAAAATTTTGTCCATAGAGTGACACATAATGGTGTATTTGGCATTCAGTAATGATTATATTGTTGTGTGCAGACAAGCCACTTTAGTGCGAGTTTGAAAAAGTGCACCTAGTAATGTTACGCATGTATAGACATGCTGGACAAACTTTAAGGAAATGAAGAATGCTTCATTTATTAATTTCATTAATTTCATTTTGGTTTAGTTATTATAGGAGTTTCTAATTGTAATATTTTGGAGCAACAGCTGCTGAGAAGTAAGTTGAGGGTCTCCCATGTTTGTGGTTGTGTGTGGCTGGGGTATGTTTGGTGGGTGTAGGTACTATCCTTCATTAACTAACGCCTCCTTGATGAATGATTTCATCCTACTTATGTATTTTGACACAGGTTATTTATAGGCAGTATTCAATAAAGAAGTTTGGCTAGCAGGGGAGCAGATAGAACTATGCAGTTTAAATTTAAATTTCCTCTTAAAGTCTTTATTTTTAATATGTGTATAAGCAGGGGAACTATATAGATTAAGAAAGCTACATTGGCCATGGGAAAAAGCATCCCTTTTAGGGTGGTGGCAACTCTATTTGTGGGAGGGGAGGTGGGGGGTGATACGGAACTCGGGTTAAAAGGAGAAATCCCGGTGTTCCTCTCTTCCACATTCTGTGTTGGCTGTGCAGAAATAAATGCATCCTATTCTATTAGTGGTGGTGGTGGTAAGTTACCTTGGTTAACGCGTTGTTTGCCTAGCTATACGCCTTGCTTATCAGAATTGTTCTTATGTACTTGAAAATCTGATAGTCAGGTTACTAATAGAATACAATATGATGTTTTATCACTAGAACTCTGGTACAAAAGAGCATTTTCAATGGTACATACTTTGGAAAGGTGGCTTGATAAGCAGAATCCTTTGGTTTAGTGATCCATACCCATCTCGGAAAAATTGATTGCTTACCTCTAGAAAATCAATTGCCCAATAGTTAAGTCACAAAGAGAATGCGATGTAAGTCTTGTGCTGTTATATCTGGTGATTAAGTGTATATAAATGTGTACAAGTGTTTTGTGTTGCTAAAGAATAACACAATAAATTAAACAAGAACAACCACTAGCATTCAAATTTGAATTTCATTCAGACCAGTTTGCTCGCCATTTGTGTTGTAGCACATCACTAGTCTTACAATATAATACAAACTTCCATATCAACAGATAAATACATTATTGACCATGATTGCCAATCTGTATGCACTTAATTATTTAGACTTTGTTTTGTGTGATATAAAAAGTAAAACTCCACATCGCTAACCAAAATTGTTCCACTACTGGTTTGTGGTGTGCACTAAATGGAAACTTGCTTCTTCTTTTTTTTAATATTTGAAATAAACCCTTGCCAAATTTGTTCAAACATTACTATAAAGCTTACCATGTCAGGCTCACCATATGCTGGGTTAATTAATAAAACTATTGCAGTAGTCATATTATTGATAGTGTTCATTGTTGTTTTATTTGTCAGACAAGAAGGCAACATCTTTGTTTGGAACTACTAGCCACTCACTGTATGATTTCAATTGTATTGGTGAAGAAATCTCAAGTGAGTAATTATAAATTTATTCATTAATTAAAAATATATATATATAGTAGAAAACAATATTATTATAATGTTCATGCACTTCACTAACTTAAGACTTTTATGTTTTAATTTGATGCAATTTAGCATAAAAGATTCGCGATACACTGACTCACACATTACACTGGAAGGCTGGAAGGTAACAATTAATTCAGGGTTTCCAACAGACAATGGTAGCCCAGGGATTTTCCCACCCCTATATTCAGTTCACCACTCCCTCCCCACACTGATTTTTACCCTGACTGAATTTAAAAAAGGAAGATCAGTATACTTATTAGAAACTATGGCTATTCTACTGATTAAAATAATTTTAGTATTTTTTAATTTTATTATTTGCACTAGTAGGTATGTACTCATGTATAATTCTCTCTTATAAAATAAAATCCGGAGAGGCCGAAATATAATATCTAGAGGTGCTTGGCCTCCACTAGTTTTACTGCCTATGTGTAGTAATGTGTGTGTGTGTGTGTGTGTGTGTGTGTGTGTGTTGTACTGCCTATGTGTAGTAATGTGTGTGTGTGTTGTACTGCCCCACAAGTCCACCCAGCTGTGATTGGGTACCG
>WLWD01004685.1_pt1 | contig 15369 bp, 20 predicted proteins | sample 6712731 | NCBI WGS metagenome assembly WLWD01 (sample SAMN12718690, study PRJNA576275) | sponge metagenome | isolation source: marine sponge | host: Mycale hentscheli | place: New Zealand: South Island, Marlborough, Capsize Point | collected 2014-11-01
GGGGGGGGGGGGGAGGGGGAAGGGACCGGAGCCTCCTATAATTTCAGTGCATAAAGAGGTGATTTCCATAAGAACATTTGTAAACCATGTCATTGGAGTCCCCCTCCCCCCCTCACTGACTGAAACCAGTAGTTAATGTTACCAACAGTTTTTGAGTAAACTAAACTAGCTAAATTATTACCTTGAGAATGAGATGATGTTTTCCAAAAACAATAAAGAACAATGAAAGCAGCTAATGAAATAACTACAACAAATATTGACTTGGAGCATCGACAATAAGTACCTGGATTACACAACAAAATAAACCAAAATTTACACATTATATAGTATACAATTTTAAGTGTGAAAGTTCAGCTAAACACAAGAAAAAAATCTTAGGAGAGATGTCTCGATGTTAGCACAGTGTCACAAAAACTCAGCAGTAAATGTGAAAGATTAAAAAATGATGAAGGTTTCTATATTCTCGTGAGTCATGAGTGCGTGAAATTAATCTTACCTTTCGTGGATGTTGTATCACTACTTGTTGTGGTGTGCGTTATATGTGGATCCAACTCTTCTGTTTTTCGGTCTTTTGTTGGCCGTTTAATTAATTTATCACTTGAAGGAATGCCAGAGTTTATACTTGCACTCTCTGAATAGACAAAAAGTAAACAGACCTCACAGAAATACCTTAAGCTACTTGCTGCCACATTAATGGTAGAAATACCTATAGCTACTTGCTGCCACATTAATGGTAGAAATACCTATAGCTACTTGCTGCCACATTAATGGTAGAAATAGAAATGAACTTACCAGACAGTGAATTAGACGGTGCTAGGGGAGATGGTTCTCTATCTAAAGGTGATTTGTAAATCTTCCCTTCTTTATCTAATAAAAGTAGTAATATTAATAATAATACCAACAATAATAATAATAATGTAATTTCTAAAGCTTGCACAAAGAGTATAGGAGAACTCAAATTAGTACCACAAACATATACACACACTCACACAGCTATGAGTAAACCTCATCAAAACAAGTTGGTTTTACCATAAAAAGCTTTGCAGGTTGCCACCATGTCCTCTGCCAGATCTGTCAGTTTCAAGTCATCATGGAGGAGAAGTACAAACTCTGGGTAATATTTAGCAGGTGTATATTCAATCTTAGTCTGCACAGCACCCATTAACTTGTTAACTTGGGAGCTAATATCGCCAACACTAAGAAAGTTGCGCACAATCTGAGGAGACAGAAAGCCACGCTGAGATAGGAAATTTCCAAATGTAGTTATGCTAGTTTGACTTCCTATAGCCAAGTTAACCGTGGCCCATTTGTTCCGCAGGGCTTCATTCTCTGGGCTTCTCGGCATCAGTCAGCCTTTCACGTTGTTGTTAGGCATAAGCAATAGCACACACACACGCTCACACAAGCTCCTTGGTTTGTTGCAAGTCTGGCGGGCCAGACGCGTCCTTTACCTTCTTTTTTTTTTCGATTTGGCGTTACAGACACTGTAACGCCAAATCGGGTCCTACCCAAAATCGGTCCCCCGGACTGAAATTGGCTGCTAAAACCCGTCCGGGACCGGAATTGGCTGCTGAATTCAGTCCGGGCGGACTAAATATGGCTGCCAAATGTGGTCCGCTTTGCCAAATTTAGTCCCACCTAAAAAAAAACAATATTGTGTGGTAAATTGGAGGTGGTGAGGTATATCAGTATAGTTATAGACGGCTCTTTAGTTACTTCTTGTTGATGAGTTTACTCTCTAGCTACTTGATAATCTTCTAGCGCCTGAAGTATAAGTAAGAAAGAAGTATAGGAAAGAAAACCTATAGGTAACTTACCTCGTAAGGGAAAAAATTAGGTTACATAATTATTTTTAAGTAACAGTTGGTAGTTTGATTTCTGACAATTTCTCTTACCATCAGTAGCTATATACTGCTCTTTCAGTACTTCTTGTTGATATATTTTCCTCAGAAAAAGGGCTCAATTAACTATGTTTAAGCTCTAACTATAGTGTTATTCCCAATATTCTTTGACATTGGGATTGTTAATACTTGGAATTTTTCCCAGAAATTTCAGAGCCATCACAGTGTGCAATCTACTATCTCATTGGAAAATTCCGTAATGTATATTTGTTTGATTCATAAATTGCACACATTTTTGTGTAGTGTAGTTACCTTCCCCTGGCTATTTAGAGTTGGGAAGGGGACTATGTGTGAGATCTTACCACAAGCTATTTGGAATCTTTGATGTATTTGTGTTGTGTCTATGTGTTATCTTAGCTCCTCCCTATCAACACTTTGGTTTTGTTTCAATTCTTATATCTGTGTACTTCTTGTTTTTGACAGTTGGGTGTGCCTGTGTATTGAGATCTTTTTAATGAAACTTTGAACCAGTAGTTTGCTGATGATTACAACAAGGCCAACCTCAATATTTAGTATTTAGGCCTATCTATTACACTACACCAATCACATTCTAAGTCATCATGATAAGGAAAAGTCATACATATTATTTATATTTAAAATATTATGTGTATGAGCTTTGGCTCTGCATGTGAATGTGTGTGGTTGTTATGAGTGTGTATGTGATATTAATATAAGATATAAAGAATACTTCAATGATGAATAAAGTACTACTTTTTGTCTTTAAGCATGTTCTCTACTTCACATCATCTGCACATGTCACAGAGCCAATTGGACTCAAATATGATGTTATCAACTACTTTTACACAGGCACAGTGGAACCATTCTTTGCAGTTGGAACAAAGGATCATTTTCCCACCACTGTCCGGCTTTCTGCAGATGCAGTATATTCTGACCTTTTTTTCTATTATAGATATGGCTTGCTGACGCGACTTTTTGTGAGGAAAAGGAGTTAATTCTTTATCCTGAAATGCTTTTAATAAATGCTGCCTCATTATGCTCTGCTCAAACTTCATTTTAGCAGGATTGAATTCATTGCAGAGAGCACAAGCTGAAGCTATTGCAAATAAGCCACAGTCATTTGACCCTATTTGATATTGCATTTTTACATGCTTCAAAACAATGTGTTGATGATCCTGTAAATGTAGCAAGTCTGCCACAACCATCTGCAGTTCCTTTGTAAGTAGCGAGTTCATGCTGTCAAAAATAAAAACTGAACCAGGTTCACAATCAATGGTCGAAATTGTTATCCAGTGGTTCCCAGCGTGATTCAGTATCTGAACAAATGGTTTTTTCATTATTTCAAAAGAGCCTGTTAGCTGAAGTATAGGATTCTGTAATCCACTTATATGAGGATGTTGTTGCTTTAGAAGTTCCTCAGCTGCAAATATCACCCTGTCATTTAGCCATTCACTTGATCTAATACAAGATCGATCACTACTGTAAAGTTGTGTACTCCCTATGGTCATCCAGCAATCTACTTTTGTCCACGTAGAACTATTGTCATCCAACACATCTATTGTGCCTGTAGTAGCAACAATCATGGAGGTATTGCAGCAGGTCTTCGAGGGATGGCAGGTAGATGAGCAGGCAATACAATTTCTCTTGCATGGACATGCTTTTGTTGCACATCTTGTTCTACAGGAGCACCAAGTAGTTATGGGTGTCTCATCTTCAAGAATATTGAACAGTAAGCAATTATTTTTAGCTTTATAACAAACTTTACCATTACTCTGTTTTGCTTTAGTACTGCTGGACTCCTCTTTTGTGGATTTCCTACTTGCCTCATCCTTTTCCGCTACTACAGGTCAACACATGACTGCAGGGTTAACCTCAAATTTTAATGTTTACCTTTCTTCTGGTGCTGTGCTTTGGAAGCAGGGTTGTTGTTTTTTGTGGGCTCTGTGCCTGCTTTCTCTAATAAGCAATTTTTTATCAGGTAAAAGTAACATAACTAAGTTTATTATTTTACTTCAATAATAGTTTTACCTTCCAGGTGTTGTTCTTCGTAATTGCTGGAGTTGCCTTCAATGAATTTCAAGCACGGCCTTTGCTGTGACACTGCTGTTTGATATGGAAAGATCTACCCAAATATTTGTTTATGTGGTAAACATACCTGTTTGTTGGCTTTGAGACAGAGCTAATTGTGATGTTAACCCAGGGCAAGTGTTACCAAAAGTTTTATTTGAGTACATCACACATTTAGCCTAAGAAACACATTAGAATTTGATTAGGGGTATGTTTACATTCATGTGAAATTTTATACCTGGCTACTGCTTAGCTTGAACATATCCTTAAGCAATGCTGTAATTAGTTCAGGAAATATCACGTCAGCAGCATAGGAGAAAAACTAAAACACGTTTGATGTCATTCATTTGATCATGAAACACAACCCTTGCCTATTTGTCATTTCTAGGAAGAATAAATAATCTAGCTACATACCTGTAAATCTTTTCGGAAATACTTTTGCATTACATAATCAATTATTCGTTCAAACTGTTCTGATGAAATGCAGGAAATTAGATTGCTTGCATCCTTCAATTGTGCTATAGTGGACATAATATGGAGTGATAGTTTCATATATCTTAGGTAGTCCTATACTTTAAACTTACCTCTAGCTTTGCATGATAGAGAATTAAATGATTGAAGTGTGACAACCTTAATATGAATGACAGTAATATATAATATAATGACAAAAACAATAATATTAATTTAATAACTAGTGTGTTTGAGCACAAATATGGCGTGAGCCTGTCTAGTTAGGTTGCATAAAACTACAGTATTGTTTCATATATTCTAGCTTCTACTCCTGTAGTTCATAATGACAACAGAGTATGTAGCAGTTGACTATAAACTTTAGCAAACAAATTACTTTCTTACCTTTATCTCAGAAGTTGTTAGGTAAGCCATTGTGACTTCTGTTGCCAGTGGCTTTTGGCGAGAAGCACCTAACTCAGCAACAAAAATAGGCCAAAGGCAGAGTTTTAAAAAGTTTAGACTGGTAAAGGACTTCAATGCCATGGCAACCACTCGCCCCAGGTTATGGTGACTTGAAAAAACAAGAATGCTAAGGAAATAACCGTACAATAACATCCTCCGAACAAAATACTATAGTCACAATTGAGGTTGTAATGACTTGAATGTTCTAAAATTGTATTGAAGTAAATAGTGATAACAAAATTAAAAAAAAACTAGAAAGATTTACAACAAAACCATTTTAATTAAGAATTGATGGTTACTAACACGTATGTGGCTAACCTCTACTAAAGTCATAATGTTATGTCCATACTGTACGAACCTTTCTAATTTTTTGGAGTGAAGACAACTTTGCTGTCAGTTCATTAGGAGGAAATTTTTTTATCTCATCTATGTAGTGGTGAGGCTGAAGGGTTTTTTCGGGTGGAGTATGACCTGAAGTACAAATTGTATTAACTGTTAATATACATTTCCAAACCTACAGTGTAAAGTGTTAATACTTAGATAATACTTCATGGTTAAAATGGTGTTATAGCAACATAATTTATTGAATCCTACTTTAGTGACTCACAAGAGTCCTCATGATAAGTGTAGCAACTTGTAGTGGTTTCCAAAATTGTACTAGATGCTTTCTTTTCCTACAAAAATAGTAACAGACATATACAATTTTATGATTTACTAGTGAACTTAAATGTCCTTGACTGTTTATATCATGAGGAAAGTCCATTAAATCTTTTGAAAGTAATGAATGCTTTGTCTATGAAATGAGAGAGCGTTTAGCACAGATTCTACACATGAGTTCACATACTATTTGTTGTAGACTTGGTGTACTCAAGGATACTGGTTCCAATTCTGGAAGTGAACTCATCTCTTTTAAATCATCATCCTCAGAAAGTGAACATTGAGGCTATAGAAGTGGGATGACAGGTATGTAGATTTCTTAACATAGAGGCTAACAAACATATCGTTCTGATAGGACTTGAAATACAAGAGGATAATGGGGATAACTCCTTTTGAGAACTCAAAGGCTACAAAATTTCAATTAAGTGTATATTACTAATTAATGATGAATTCAAAACTTCATTTACCAGTGGACTAATTGTTTTTCTCCTTTTCAGTTTAGGTCTTGCAATGTCTTCTGATTCATCAGAATCAGAGAGAGGGGGCTCCAGTTCAGATGAAGAACTGCTTTGCTGTTATACACAATACATACATAATATGCTATACCTCTTGATTACAATTACCTTGGAGGTTGACTTGTATTCTTTTAAATGGGCTCCATTCACTCTAGCTACTATGTTATTGCGATTTGATATATCTTGAAGACGAAAAAGACCACGACCAAGACTACATACAACTTTGAAAGGTCCAACCCATTTTGGATCAAGTTTACCACCTCTCCTATGTCTCCTCCTGAAATCCTTCTTGAGGACTAGAGCACCATTCCTAAAAATGTGTGGATTTGAATGCTTCTGATCATAAATTCTCTTCTGACGGGATTGGGCATGAACTATATTGGCTTTTGCTTTTTTAAGAATGCTAGTTCTCTTCTCTGTGTTGGTGAGGATCAGATCTAATATAATAACATTCGCTAAATTTCATTACAATTATTGATTACACATACCATCAGTTACTTCTGGAAGGTTTTCATATTGGCATGATGCATCTTCAGTTATATCAATTGGGAGTACTGGACTTCTGGAGAACATCAACTCAAAGGGTGTGAACTTTGTAGATTCGTGTTGAGCTGTGTTGTAGGCATATATACATGTGTCAATGTAATCCTCCCAGGTCTCTTTTTCTTCCTGAACATATTTTACTAATATGCTCTGTAGAGTTTGATTGAACCTTTCAACCAGACCGTTAGCCTAAATTCAAGTTATAACATAAAAATTAGCAATAATAATAGTTATAATACCAGTACAAAGTGCAAGTAACCTGGGGGTGGTACGGTGTAGTCAGGCGATAGTCGATTTTTAGTAAACTCATGAGTTCACGATTCAATGAATTATTGAACTCTGATCCTTGATCTGAAGTCACTACCTTACAAATTCCCATTCTCATAAATACCTATAATAGTATATTCAATAAATTATAAGCTTCAAGACTTCATCATAGTGCATACATTTGACTACCTTGAACAATGCCGCGGCTACATTTTCTGCATATTTATTTTTCATAGGTATTGCCTCAACAAATTTTGTAAAATAATCTGTTATAGTCAGGATGTATTTGTTTCCTTGATGTGATGCAGGAGAAATGGGGCCAATGAAGTCCATACCAATGTGGTACCATGGTGACACAACTGGTACAGGATGGAGCTCTGGGGTAGATTGGCTTAATTTGCCATGAATCTTTTGGCATAGATCACAATTACTAACCTGGATGTATCATAATTAATAAATAACAACACTCTTTGTCATTAAGTGACCTTCTGTATGAGTTATTTATTTACTTACCAATTTATTGACATCATTGACCATTCCCTGCCACATAAACCGCTCACTAACTCTTCCCAAAGTTTTTTTTGTGCCTAAGTGTCCAGAAGTGGGGTCATTGTGGCATGATGCCAGAATTCTGGATCTCTCGTCCAAATCAGTAATGTAACGAACCTAAGTTGTGGAAGTCATTATGAACTTAACTCCTTTTTTATTTTAAATAGTAACATTTAACTGGATCAGTAACATTTAACTAGAGCTTTTTTTTAATGTACTGAACAGTCCTTGGTTAATCAGGTCTCTATAGCTATAGATGATGTATTTTAGTGTGGAAAATATATAGCTATATCTCCAAAAAGCATGCCTATTAGAAACTCTGGAAGCCAGTTACCTAAAATGCTAGATATTTAGCTATCTGTTGCAAATTATACAATTGTAAATATTGTTTGAAACTTGGTAAATATCTTCATGCCTATACAAACTGAAGCATCTCCCTTTTAATTACAGTATAATCTAGTCATCATCCAAGAATGGTTTCAGGTGGTTTTGGTTTAGAGATTGCAATACTAAAAAATATTTTGAATGCTTAGTTTTAGTTTTTTTGCCTTTGAAGATTTTGCTAATTATTAGTTATTCTTCAATATTATGTAGTAGTTTGATAATATCAATTGACTTGTAGTTTTGGTTAATTTATGTAGTCTCAAATTCTTCAACAATGAGACTCGTAAAATAGAAAGTTTATGTAGTTTCCCAAATATTTTCAAAAATAGAATAGCTATTTCAATGAAAAAATTGTTAATAAATAAAGTATGATATTATTATATAGTTTAGAGAATAGCTAGCTAGCTATTTACTTATATCAGTGACACGATTCGAGGTGAATTGTTTACAATAAAAATTGCTTAGTTTTAGTTTTTGTCATCCACAAAATTTGAATAGAATACTGCGTCATCTAAAAATATTTAGTTGTAGTTTATGTACTGTAGCTACATCTTAGTTTTAGTTCTTATCAAAATGAAAGACCCCATGAAAAATAACGGGTTTCAGTTTTTATTTTAGTCAACACTACATGTTTATAGCTCTAATTTTAAATGATATTGAATAAAATCCTTTACTATATATATGTATAAACTAATCTGCTACACCTGCAAAATATTCTAGCTAATCATAGTCCCATATATGAATATTTTATAGTTAACTAGCTACTACAAAACATTTTTGACTTTTTTCCACGAAAGATAAAAATTTTATGCTGTACCTGAAGTAGCTACACCTTTTCACGTATCTTCTCAAACTTGCTACTACAATGGCAACAATGTGTAGATATGTGATTTTGTTACCTCTATAATGAAGTACTTGTGGTACTAAAAATATAATGAATGCCTAAACACAAATGGCTATTTAGAAACTCTCTTACGATAGGACATGCGAAAATAGCTAATTGTAGAGTTTCGAATTAAAAATTGAAGTAGCTAGTAGCTACATGTAAAAGTAAGTTATATGCTGAGACTGAGAGATTAACAATCTACTGGTTAAATTCTGCAATGACTGTCCAGACAACACATACACACACACACACACTGAATATAACTAGCCATTGATCTGTGTTGTTTTGTGACTATAAATCAATTATACCTTCTTTCCATCTTTCTTACAATATACCACTTCACCCTCTTCAGTAATAGCCAATTTCTCAGCCTTTCTTCGTATTACCCTTCCCATTATTCGAAACACCTGCACAAACCCGTCCATTTGAATTGCGCAGTTGGCAGCATATAACTGAATACCTACCTGCAGGATATTCCCTAGTCCGGATATACCTAAGCGCATCCTTGACCAGAAGTACATCCTTATCGGTGTCAAAATCAACCACAGGATTGGAATCCGCCATTGCGGCTATAATTCAAATTTTGGTTTAACTGGAGCGCACCCGGGCGGACCGAAATTAGCAGGGCGGACCAATTTTGGCTGCCAATTTCAGTCCGGCCGGACCGTATTTGGCGGGGGACCAAATTTCGCGTGACAACACACCCCTTCAATATTTTAGAAAACAACCTTTACCTTTCTCTTTAGTGTAGTACCTGTAACAGCGTATAGTAAGCAAAGGCGACGAGGACCGGAAAGATGAGCGGCCAAGGTTAGTTGTCAACTCTTGCATTGTGTAGCTTCCACATTGTTTCTGGCTCCCTAGAGTTTTTGGACGAGCACACTGCGAGACTGCTTCGGAATACCCCAGTGACCGACAATACTCTGCTAAGTAAGTCATAGAACTAACTTGGGGTTGCCACACCACGCTATAAGTGGTTATACTAGCATTTTAGCATTACACTATTTAAGTTTAATCTACAAGGACGACTGATGTTGAATTCTTATTCAACAATAAAACTTAATTACAGGGTTTGTGGTTTGTTTGTTTTTTGGAATTACCTAACATGTTGAGCTATATCTCACAATTGAGTCTTCTCATTACTTATAGCTGTCAGAGATCTTCGTTACATTCGAATGGCGATGATAGACGTCTCAGTGAACTGGTACAGTATTGGACTCCAGTTGGGAGTAGACATGAGCACATTGGACAAGATTCGCTCCCAGCATCGCAGAGATTCTGACCGTTGCTTGACTCGCGTCATCGCGGAGTGGCTCAAGAATAGTAAGTGCTGCACTTGGCGGAAAGTTGTGATTGCAGTCTCGTCGCGAGTGGGTGGAGACAATCCTGCACTGGCTCGCAAGATAGCCCAGGAGTGTAAATGTAAGCCGGCATTGGTGGATGGCATTTTGATTGGTGGGCGGGGACAGGAAACAGATATAAGAAGACATACATCAGTTGTAACGTATGTACATATGAGTCTTTTATGAGTGTTTCATTAATCGAGTGGGACATACTGGTTATACCAGCATGTGATGGTGCTTGTGTATGTATGTATGTGTGTGTGTGCATGCCAAATTTTACCCAACTTGAGTATGTGAGGGTATGAATGCTGTGCTGTTGTATTTCTTATTAATAAGTGATTTCACATGGTTCGTGTGTTTGTGTATTTAGCGTATGGCTCTCACGACAAATTTGAAGGACTTGATCAGGTGGATAACAGACCCCTGAGTGAGTGAGTATTGTACTGGCCTTACTATATTAAAGTGGCGTATCCAATCTTTCAATTCATACTTAGTGACCCGCTGTAGGATAAGCTGCTGGAACACTGTACACAATTTCTATCATGGAGTTCAAACGCAGTGATGTTGAGTTTTGCCCTAGTAATACAGATGAGGTTCCCATAGTAATATGGATAAGGTCCCATAGTAATACAGATAAAGTTCCATAGTAATACAGATAAGGTTCCCATAGTAATACTAATAAGGTTCCCAAAGTAATTCAGATAAGCTTCCCATAGTAATACAGATAAACCTCCCATTGTGTGCATAAGAACTTCCTTGTAATGTTTCACAGGTTCGATGAACTTTTTGTTTTACTGAATTTTAGAAAGGAGAGTAGGAAGATTTTCTTCCCCATTTTCTAGAGGGTCTGAAAGGTTTCTTGTGATGCAGCTTCTATTTCTTTGTTTGTAGCAACTTCCAGTATTGCTCAGGTTATGACATCTCTGGCAGAGAACCTGGCTGATAAGTGGGATTCAGTAGGCTTGTTCCTAGGTATTCCTTACAAGATCATTGAGCGCTGTAAACTGGAGGATACCCTTGACGATAGAATGCTGGAGTTAGTCACAGCCTGGATAAACCGAAAGTACGACGTGGATGATTACGAGGAGCCATCTTGGAGAAGCCTTGTTGAAGCTGTTGCTCACAAGGCTGGCGGCTACCACCGACGTCTGGCCGCTAAACTAGCTTCCGATCATCCAATTGTTGTTGGTAAAGTTTATTTTATTTGTACCATATTTTTAAAAAAGGAAGTCTGTTTTTTGACTAGCAGAGCCAGTTCAAGACAGAGAAGCTCATCCTCCTGCAGCTCCAGGTGATTGAGTACTTCTATGTTGAGATCATTGCATGGAAATAGTCTGTGGATTAAAAGTTTGTATTTTTTTTTTTTTTTTTTTTGGGTAGTAGGAGTATGCATTTATGTAGTAAGGAGAACCAATACTTATTAGGTGGGAGGAGTCTGTGCGGGCCTAACGGAATCTCAACGAACATTCAGAAGAAACTATACTACGCATGAACTTCATTTTTTTAAACCTCGCTGACTGCTCGCGGCCAGTCACAGTTCATGCCCATGCCAACAGTTGTTATAAGTATTGTAGTTCTAGTTATTGTTCCTAATTTTGAAGTTAGCGAACCAGTGAAGTTGTAATTACCCAACCACCCCAGCTAGCCGATAAGCTAAGACCGAGTCCTCCACTCGGTACTCTAACGTCCACGAAAGTTATTGCCACAAGGTCGCCATCCCGACAGCGAGCCTTGTACCGGGCAGACGACAAGGACAGCAAAGTCCTCCATTTTCGGTCCCCTCACTGGCTACACAGCTAGGCCTGAACTTACAACTCGGGCTGCCTTTCCGAACTGCCGTAGTCGGTGCGAGCGAGATCAGAGTCTGTATTTATTAAGTGAGAGGAATCTGTATTTATTAAGTGAGAGGAATCTGTATTTATTAGGTGGGAGGAGTCTGTGTACGTAATGATTTAATCATCAGAATGACATCTCACTTTTAGGTGTACCAACTGCAGCAGGTCAACAGCCGAGGCCACGAACAGGTGGGTGTGACCTTTGACACTGTTTGATGGTGTTTACCACATGGTATTAGTAGGACGGCTGACGGAAGAAGACTTGCCTCATCTTATGAATGTCCTAGAGCCTGTGGCTAGCAAATGGGATTCCATCTGTCTGCAGCTGGGTGTTCCACAGAGCACGCTCTCCAATATCCAGGCCAAGCCGACGCTGTTAGCAGGTGCTCCACAAACCTTTCTTCGATCGGGGTTGTACGAGTGGATGAGGAGTGGGGCTGAGACGTGTACTGTTTCTAGTTTAGCCAATGCTTTAAGGACACCTTCTGTAAATGAAGTATTTTTAGCTAATGAAATAGAGGACACACTGAGAGTATAGTTGTGGTATTATAATTTTTTTAGCATTTGTTGTTGTTGTAAGCAGCACTTTGTGGTATTATGTATTATAATTTTTTTAGCATTTGTTGTTGTTGTAAAACTGAAGCAGCACTTTGTCATAAGCTGCAGGAATAAAAGACAATAAAAATAATAATAAAAAAAAATTGTGACGATTTCTACCAAACTTCTTTAAATAAAAGCGTGCGACCCTTTACCATTTAAAGTATGGCACTACGGGTTAAAGAAGTCTGATCAAGCAAAAGAAATGGACGAGGACGATTTGCAATTTAAACATTTACCTGCAGCGACCCATTCTAAGCTTGTTCAATATAAGACATTATTAGGAAAAAATTCTTCTCCGACTATGTAAGATGCTTAACTTTATGGGATATTGTTTACTCAGGGGAGAAATTTTAATACGATTCCAAAGAATGTCTTGCCATATGATAGACCTATATTTAAAAAACGAACAACTAATTAATCAGTTCGTTTTAGAGCTACTTGCAATGATTTGATTGTATAGCCAGTTTCTAAAGTTACCACAAAAATTATATCTATTGAATGTAGCTATAAGTACTATTTTATTGCGAAATGTGAAGGTAATTAATATTAGTATTACAACAAATGGCAATAGTTGTCAATATTAGTTTGTTTTTTAGTTGTTGTTTGTTTTTTGTCGTTGTTTTGTAAAAAAAAAATCCGCTCTATTGGTTAACTTTCTGCAACAATTTATATATGACTGATGGAATGTATTTGTCTTATTAAAATAATATCTTTATTATAACTAGTTTGTTCAAGTATCAGCAAGTGACAATATCTAAAAAATAATTGCCATTAGTATATTTTTTGTTGTTTATGAATATATTTGTTGTTGTTGTTGTTCATGTGTGATAAGTCCATTTTGGGACATAGTAGTCCTGAGCAGTGGAGATGAGGAGCAGAGGAAGAGCTATGAGCAGCAGATAAAGGAGAAGAAGAAACGCAGTGAGATCCCCAGCTTTGTCAAGTGAGAAATTGCCGGGATTTGCTGGTCTAGTTAAGAGACTTTGTCATATGAGCATCATGTGACCATCTACTCCTTAAGAGCATAGTTTTTTTCTTATACAAACCTTTTAACTCTTGTCTAACGCTCGCCAAAACATCCAGCTATGCCATACAATGACACCTTTACCTAATTTGCATATTCAAGTGGGTGTGATTTGACATCATGTGGAGTTCAGTGATGATCACTGTATAAATGAAAGGTCTAATAACACAATAATGACACAAGACCAGAACTTTCATGAAGTTATAAGAATTGATACATATTTGCCATCCGTTCATCTCTTGTATCCCCCCTTCCCTCTCTCTCTCTCTCTTTCTTTCTTCATTATTTCCCAGGTACATGGTTACTCAGGATCCTCCCGGGGCCAAGATAGGGAACGGTGGAGCCACTATGCACGTGCTGGAGTGGCTCAGGGAGCAATTACCAGAGAAGGAGTTGATGAAAGGTAAGGCGTTCTTTTATTGTTTGTAATTGCTCCACAGTCTGTTTGAGAGTAACCCTTCAGATGTTTATAAGTCCTATAGTCCCCCTGCCCCCCTATATGCTATGCGGTCTACTAAATTTGTGACAAAGCACCCATTTAGTGTTAATTGGAACTTTGTGGTATACTTATAGCTTATGGAGTACAACAAGAATAAATGGTGTAATAGTAGACGAGTTAGGGGATTATATTTGGAGGAGAATTCATTATAATGACTAAAACGGCTGGTCCATGATCCTATGCTTTCTCTCACCTTCTAAATTTTGTGCCTAGTGGCATCAAAGCTCCTCTATTTATTGGATTTTTGTTTGTTTATATAATGCTTGTAGCCAAGGTGATGCTGATTCATGCTGGAGGCTACAGCCAGAGGCTACCCAATGTTAGTGTCATTGGCAAGGCCTTTATGGCGCTGCCTTGTGGTAAGGGGTCATCACATGTGGTCTGTGGATGAAGTCTTTTCATTTTAGTGTGTGTGTGGTGTGTAGGGACTCCAATGTTTCAAATGTTGGAGGCCCTTCTTATGATGTACATAGACTTCCCAGCGAGAATGGACTCTGGCGTAAGAGCTTTATAATCATGCCTGATTTATGGAGTTGAATGTGTGTGTGTGTGTGAGTGTGTGTATGTGTGTGTGTGTATTACTTGCGTGTTCTATTCAGGTTTTCCTGACAGCATCAGATATCATATTTCTGTATAATGGAGTTGGTGAGTTATCATAAGGAACTCGAGGATTGGAGTAGAGTAGAGTAGGGGGGGGGGGGGGAGGGAAGAGGCGGATGGGGGAGGGGAAGGAGAAGGGAGCGAGATTGGATTGTTTCTCCCTCCCTCCCTCCTTTCCCTGTGTAGTATGTTCTATTGTTGGGTAAGGGGTAGGGAGGAGAAGAGACCAGACTCTCTCTCTCTCTCTCTACCTCTGTGTTTAGTATGTTGTGTTGTTGTCATAAGGTGACTGGGATGTGAGGCAGCCTGGGATAACGGCCATTGCTCATCCTGCTGATCTGGAGACGGCCACCACTCATGGAGTGTTCGTGCTGCAAGGAATGGAGGACATTGTGCAGACATACAGGAAAAGTGAGTTAGTAGACTAGAATGAAAGAAAGAAAGAGGCAAGCGAGATCTATAGTTGCTAGGTCTCATTCCAGCTGTATTCACATCTAGTGAACAGACTAGTCTGAGGTATACTTGTGGTTAGCACATTTATTCTCATGCTAAATTTCTCAGATCCAGAAATGCCATCCACAATGGGTGTGGTCAAATCTTTTCTTCATAAAGTATCAAAGGAGCGCATGATAGCAGCTGGAGCAAAGATTCCAGATAAAGAGCAGGTGAGACGTCATGTAAATCCGACATATTTAGGCAACACTAGCATTAGGCAACGAGTTACATCATGTGTGATGATGATATTTGTGATTATGATGTGTACAGGTGTATGTAGACATTGGGTACTACTTTGATTGGCCAACAGCTGACAAGCTTGTCCAGGTGCGAG
>WLWD01003316.1_pt1 | contig 15367 bp, 9 predicted proteins | sample 6712731 | NCBI WGS metagenome assembly WLWD01 (sample SAMN12718690, study PRJNA576275) | sponge metagenome | isolation source: marine sponge | host: Mycale hentscheli | place: New Zealand: South Island, Marlborough, Capsize Point | collected 2014-11-01
TATTACTTGGTCATGTGGAATTCTGTATTTGCAAAAATGAAATGAACTGAACTCACGTGACTGTGTCATTAGGTGCTCCAATAATGATCCACACAAGTCCAACTGAAACATCTCCGTTTGAAATTCTCAAAGTTTTGGAAGAAGCCAACGCAGATCTCTCTCGAGTAGCTTTTGCTCATTTGGAGAGGACGCTGTATGTCGATGAGAATTTGATGAAGTTGGCAAGAAAGGGTTGTTTCCTAGAGTTCGATTTATTTGGAACTGAATGCTCCCATTATCAGGTGTGTCAATCTTTAGCGTGAGTTTGAGACGTATTTGGAACCAAATGTTCTATTATCAGGTGTGTATTTATTCGCAACTGTGGAACCTAATGTTCTGAACTGCTAGTTTCAACCACTCACTTGAATTGAGGAATATGGTGGTATTAAGTATTTAGTGCATGTTAATTTTTAAAATGTAATTAATTGCTCGTCACACATGTTTGAGAAGGTTGATACATTCTCAAGACTGTCTGTTAGTCAAATGTTATCAAGCTTATTTTATTATAATATCGTAGATGCAGGTTATTAAGTGTTCCCTCTTTTGAGTGCTGTTTTTTGTTAAACGCCTGTTTCTTCCCAGCTTTTAGCATACACTTTACCTTACTGCTGTGTAATTCACACTCATTTCTTTCTTTCTAATCCTATCCATACACTGAGCTGTGTGGCACGGCACTTTTAAGATGTGATTGCTCGTAGCTGAACGTTGCCTATCCCTACTGTTAGGCTGGTCCTTTAAATTACTTTTCCTGACTCTTATTCTAGTGTGTGGGAGTGACAACTCCACAATGTAGCAAAGTATATCTCAACAATTATTAGTGCTATTGTATGTCAATTAAAAATACTATTTAATTCATTTTTGTGATGCTGATAAATGTATTTCTAACTAAACTAAACTAACCTTTTTCTTGGCATACTATAACAAGATAAATATTAGTTTCTTCTTTGTTATTTCTTCATTTTTCAGTTGAATCCATCATGTGACTTTCCATCTGACGGTGACAGAATCCAGAAGGTGAAGATGCTTATTGATAATGGGTTTTCCAATCAAATTCTTCTTTCTTGTGACATTCATTCAAAACACAGACAGGTATTTTTTATGCTGATGCAACTTAAACTGTTCCATTTTATTCCTTTCTTTATTTTTTAGACTTGCTATGGTGGTCATGGTTACAGTCACATTCTTCACTACGTGATACCCAAGATGATATCCAGAGGCATTGATGAAGATATTGCACACAAACTTGTCACAACTAACCCGCAAACATGGCGACTTTTTTTTGTTGGTTCACATTGACATAGGTATAAAGTTTAAACACAGAAATAATTGTTATTGTAAATGTAAAACAGGTCCCCAATTGGTTTGGGTAAAGGATCGCTTTCATCGATGGGCGGAGCTAGTTACATTGTTGTTTCCGTTCAGAAATATGGCTGAAAGAAATGTGTTATCTTGTGCTTGTAGTAGTGATGGGAGCAGTAATGAGTGCTCTGATTATCGGGCAAATATCTTACATGGGCTAAAGAAGTTTATTTCTGAAGGCTGCATTATCGACCTTTCGCCGTGTCTTCGACCGGACGAACTCACCACCTGTGCCAGGAGGGCCAGGGAGGCCGCTCTCATTCCACAGAGGATTCTGAACGACCTGAGGACCGTGCATCCCGATGTTCCTCATGAAACAAAGTGCAGGTATTTAATGTTGTACATTGGTAAGGCTGTTATAGCAGCTGAAAGACCTGGTCAGGATAGATTCCCCAGTGTGATTGAGCTGCTTTCTAGGTTTTTAAATGCAGAGCAGATAAAACTTTGTTTATTACAGTCTGTGGATAATTTAGATGAAAGAATGAAATCTGCTAAAGTGTTTGAGGTTTGTATTGGGCCAGAGACTATTATCAGTGAATCACATTTGAATAGATTATACGAAATTTTGAACCGTTTTAATCATTTGTGGTACAAAATAGGTATAGCCCTCAACTTTAGTGCAGATGACATCAACAATATAGAAGCACAATGCCAACAAGACTCTTCTAAATGTCTGCTAAAACTGCTCCATGCGTGGCTGAGTAAGCCATGTTTTTACTTCAAATCGCGAACATTTGGGACATTAAAAGAAGTACTGAGTAGCGAGTTAGTTGAACGTACACGAACTGTAGATTGTATAAAAGAAATGCTTAGAAGTACTGCCACACCCAATAATAATATTTATCATAATGTTGGCATGGATGACAATTTCTTAACTTATACCAGTTGTGATGTTACAGTACAAGAATCTAGTGATGACACAGTAGTTTTAATAGAAGTTCGATTAAAGTGTCAGGACCCCAAGAGCACTGACTATGAATGGAGTAAAGATGGAGTTATTAAGTCATCAGATTCCTCGATACTTGACAGTTCTATCTTAAGTATTAGAATAGCAGATGTTTGTGCTGAAGGCAAGTATCAGTGTAGGTGTATATTAGGTAATAGAGTGATAGAATCGGATCCTATAGAAGTCAAAGTAGAAACGTTATTGTGCAAATACAGGCCACGTCTCATTACCAGGTACAAGATGGAGCCTGAAGTAAAACAAGATACCTGGCATAGTGTCCAGCAAAACACGTATATCAATTTGGCTGTTATTGGGGGGAAAGGTGTCAAACTCTCTGACAAGTGCTACCACCAAACTATACGAGGAGATGCTGATGATGTATTTAGCTCCTCCAAATCTAGCATAGAATACCGTGAGGCATTCAGAGACATAATGTATGGGGATAGAGTATTAGTAGTAGGTCGTCCAGGGAGTGGCAAAACAACTCTTGTCCACAAACTTAGCAAGGACTGGGCACACGGTTCAGTTCTAGAAAAGTACAAGGCACTGTTCTTAGTCTATCTTCGAGGTTTTCACAATGATCCAAAAATTATGTTAATGGATTTAGTAAAATGTTATTTAATAAAGCAAAAAGATATCGACAGAATTTGCGAGTACATAGAAGAAAATGAAGGCCTAGGTGTATGTTTCATCTTAGATGGTTTAGATGAATATCAACCTGAAAGTGAAGAACCTAACTTTATATTTCAACTGATAAAACGTGATGTATTGCCTTGTGCTACAGTAATAGTAGCTTCACGTCCAGCTGCAGTTGCTATGTATAATAAAGTAGCTAAGAGGCAAGTTGAAGTTCTTGGTTTTTTTAAACAACAAATTGAGGAGTATATCGAGTCTTATGAGTTCAATTCTGACTTACAAAAGTCAAATCTTAAAAGCTATTTATCACACTATCCTAATATTCACCATATGTGTTATTTACCCATCCAAAGTGCAATGATTTGCTTTTTATTTGATGAGTGTGGAGATACTTTACCAAACACAGAAACAGGCATATATGCAGAATTTACCAAACATACAATATTACGAGCTCGTCATAACAGCAAAAATTTAAAAAGTAGGGTACAATCACTGGAAGATTTGGACAGTGAGGAAGAGTTCATTTTGAAAGATATCTGTGAATTAGCTCATGAGATGACCATATCTATAAAACAAGTAGCAACCAAATCATCTCTTGGAGACCTTGAGTTAAGAGAAACTTTGGGATTAATAAATGTAGATGAAAAGGCTACTATTTGTGGCTTTCAAAATTTATGCAGTTTCTTTCATCTAACCTTTCAAGAGTTTTTAGCTGCTTATCACATCTCTAGGCAGACCATTGAGGAGCAGCTAGCCATTCTCCAGTCTCATGGTTCCGAGGAACACATGTATATGGTGTTCAAGTTCTATTGTGGACTAGCCCATTTTAAGAGAGATGACATCAGATTTAAGACTCTGATAGAAGTAGCTAAGTTCAGTACTGTGCATACACTTCAATGCTGCTATGAGTCCCAGCAACCAGACACATGTGAACTAGCAGTTGATAAAAATATCATTTGTATTGATAAAAGCTTCAAGACTCCTAGTGACTACACTTGCCTAGGGTATGTTGTACAGAATGCAACTCGCAATCCTGTGAGAATATTAGAGTATAATAGTTATGAAATTGATGAAGTTACAATAGACTCAGAATGTGTAAAAGCATTTGAGGCAGCTGTAAATTCAGGAAAAACACACATACCAATAGAGATGTTGATGTACTTTGGTAATTTTGAAGATCTTCGTTTTGATGAGTCTGTATTGAACCTTATGAAGGCATGTCCCAATTGTTTCTTGTTTTGTAGTAACATGTTGGATCCAGATGTTATAGATTTCATGAGCCATTCTAATATGGAAGTGATATGTTTTGAAGATACACTCCCTTCAAAAGCAACTTATGTGAATGATTTTTGTAAATTTAGAATTTTTTCTTGGGAGGGTAGCAATAGTACTTCACCAACTAAAGCACTTGATTCTGTGTACTGTCATCCATTTTCTTCTTATACAAATATGACATTTAGAAGAGCAGAAATATTATTAATATCATATCATTTGAAATGGAAGGAAAGTTGTATTCATGTTGATGAGTTTTCCCATGACACATGTTTATGTACTCACTTGAATATGTTTAATTGCAATCTGGATGATGAGAAAGCTGCTCTGTTAGCAGAAGGACTCCAATACAACTCTAGTGTGCAAGTGTTAAAACTAGTAGCGAATGATATTGGAGATGAAGGAGCTGTAGCTATTGCTGGCGCCATCAAAGGTTGCTCTAATCTTAATTATCTTGACCTGAGTTTTAACAAGATTGTTGATGAGGGAGCTATAACACTTGTGAACATTAATAGAGATAACTTCAATCTTTCATTGTTTGGAAATCCTATTTCAGACAGTTCCTTAGCAAAGCTAGGCAGAGAAAATATCAGCAAATATTTTGTTACCCTTAATATTTCTGACTGTATTGGTGACAAAGGATTTGCTCGTTTATATGATCTCATAAATGAATTGTCTCCTCCATTATCTACACTGAGGACATTACATACACTTCACCTACAATCTTGCAGTATTAGTGTAGAAGGTACCAAACATGTGATAAACATGTTGCCAATGTTCACTGGTTTATACTCTGTATCTTTCATAGACATGAACATCACAGCAGATAGTATGAAGCTGATAAGTAATTCTCTTTTGTGGGACAATGTTCACATTCTAAATCTTAGCCACAACTCCATAGGACCTACAGGAACAGCATATTTGTGTCAGAGTCTACAAGGAATCTCACACCAAGCACTGACTCTAAATCTAGGACATAATATAGAAGTAGAGGGAGCTCGAGATGTGGCAAAGTGTCTTCAAGCTAGCCAGTCATTGTGTGAACTTGACTTGTCCAATAATGACATCCAAGATACTGGAACAGAGGCTATTTGTGAATTGTTAAAGAATAATAGCAAATTACAGAGACTCTGTCTAGCCTCAAATGGTATAGGAGCTCAAGGATGTTTAGCTATTGCTAGTTTTCTGGAATGTGTGGAAGCTGTGATCACTCTAGATCTCTCTTGCAACAATCTCAGTGATGTAGGGGCAGTTTGTCTTTCTAGAGGTTTGAGATATTGTGTTAATTTAAAAAACCTCTATATCAGTAATGCTTATATTGGAGACGTTGGAGTAGAGGCTATTAGCACAACTCTTAGATGCTGTGCCATCACTGAGCTCTCCCTAGCATGTGGTCACATCAAAGACAATGGAGCTGAGGCTCTTGCTAGATGTTTGCAGACTTGTAATCAGCTCACTTTACTCAACCTCAATGACAATGAGATAGGAGACAGAGGTGCCAGTAACCTAGGTATTGCTCTAAAACACTGTAGCAGACTTCGCATGCTTAGCCTAAACTCCAACTTAATCTCAGGATTGGGGGCTATTCATCTTGCAGAAGGAATTCAACATTGCCAGAACTTAGAGACACTCGAACTTGGATACAACTTTATATTGTATTCAGACATTCAAAGTATAGCTTTTACTTTAAAGGAATCCACCAAATTAGAGAGAGTATTTGTACCAAATGATTTGATAGACGGATCCTCCTTTTATATGAGTGATAGGAATAGAGAGCTCTTGAAACCCAGTATGTATCTACCAAATTGTACATTCACAACATGTATAAAATATGATAATGATGATGGAACTACTATTGAACTGGATCCTTTCTTCATATAACTGCAACAAGAGGTAAGTAGGCACATGACATAATTACCTCTTTTTATTGATTTTGTTATTCAGTCTGTTTTGCAGTAGTGTCGTGTACAAGTTGTGGGTCTGTTCTGCTGCTAATTCTATGTAGATAGAAGATATGGAGCCAAATAGTAAGTATTTTTTCTTTTGTTTTTTAACACAAATGACATAAGACTACTTGGAAGCTATATATATATACACACACACACACATATATATATTGAGAAGTACAGGAAGCACAAGTGAAGGCGGCAGGAGTGCTTGTTTGCATTTATTATACTACTCCCCTTCCAATGCAGGTTTTGCCTTTGAATGCCATAGCAACATTGCATAGTGTAGCCTACAAAATTCAGTTTGTCAGGTTATATCTATAGTACTGTATGTGTGAATGAGTATACAATAGCTATGAGAATTTAAAAAATAATAGTTTAAAATTTGCTACACACCTGATTACTTTTACAAAAACATAAATTGAGGGGGGAGGGGGGTTACATAAACTCTTCTTTTCAAAGGTATGATAACCTAGATACACTTTCTTCCAGTCTGTATATTGGTTTACATTTTGAACACGTAATTCCAAATGATAAAAGTGGTGTGTATGTATGGAATGGGTGCAGCAAAGTAAAATGGGTGTTGTTTTACTTCGGTAATGCTGACACCCCCCCCCCCCCCATCCCGTCTTACCAAGAAATAACAGGTTAAGTGTGAATATCAGTACTCTAGTTTTGTTGTTTTCTGCAAATACATGTACAATTTGAGAAGACCCTTTGTATTGAAATATTTTTTTGGGAATAAGTTAGCTATTATAACAAGTTGCATTATTCTATAAGAGCGATAAATATTTTATCAATTAATAAATAAAAATTAACGTAACAAATTAATTTTTAGACACTATAAACTTTTTTTTTTGGACTTAATAATATGGGATCATAGTGAAAGTTACATTCTTCACTAAGTGATATTCATGATGATGTCAAGACACATTGATGAAGATTTTGGACATCAACTATTACTATTAATTCAGGCTAGCTTTTTTTGTTGTTGTTGAGCAACTGAGACAAAAACAGCTTCAGTTGCCGTCACTCGTCCATGGGTATTCATAGCAGTCTCCACCTACTTACATTTTGGTGTGTCCTACAATTAACCCATAGTAGAAAGCATGTGCTTGTGACAGCATCTAGTATCTAGGAGGGTTATGGGGGAAAAGCCTGTCATCATTAACCCTCAGCATGTATGCACATGAGAATTATAATAGTCTCTTTGTCATTCATTCATTCTGTCAACAATGGATCTCGAGCGGACTTTTATGCCTGAGAGAAGAGGAACACAGATTCTTTAATTACGGCCACTCCCATTCATTCATGTGAGTGTAGAATTTTTTTTCTTTACTGCTCCCAGTTTCAATGCTGATCTTTTTTTTGTCTGGTGTATCTTACGTTAGGAAGGAGTACAAGTGTTATAAATATGTTTCTAAATAATAATCCCTGGATAGTAAAAGTATGACAACATAGTGCAATAGTTATCCAAATGAAAAAAAAATTTTCTTTTTTTTTAAGCAGAAAAGCTTGACATGTTTGAACTAGAGGAAGAAGGGAGAAACATATTTGGTTTGGATGGAGGGGGACACTGGAGAGATGCCAACTAAGAAACAACATCCGTATCGATTACTTATTGTGGCAGGCAGATTAAGTAAATGAAATAGATGCATGGGTGATTCAGCCTTCGGTCCAGTCCCATTGTGTTAGTGCAGAAAAAAGACAGTAGCCACAGATTTTGTGTTGACTATCGGCAGTGACACATTTCTCTTATGTCGAATTGATGGCCTCCTAGATCAACTGGGTAATGCCAAATATTTCTCCACACTTGACTTAGTTGGAAGATACTGGCAGATGCAAATGTATCTGGATTCCCAGTAGAAGATGGCTTTTACTACCCATATGGGTCAACATGAATTTGTGTTTGACTCCGGCAGTGTTCCAGTGCCTGATGCTGAGATGGCCAGATTTTACAATAGCTTACAATGATGTCATGAATGCTGCATAGTGAATGCTCCAATACGCCTGTGTGTAGTTCTGGACAACTGAATTTTAAGAGATATGGCAAGGTTGCTTCTGAAGGACAAGGCTTTTTTAATGGCTGTATCAATGGGGAAGAATACAAACCTCGTAACTTTGCTTCTCTAACAAAGCGCTAGGATAGGCACAGACGTGATTTAGTGAAAGTATATTGTGAAGGACCCAATGTATAATAAATGATCTATTCAATCGTTGTACAATATGGGGATGACATTTCACTCTCATGCTTGTATTCTCACTCGCCTGCAACTCGTGAAAATACTTATGTGTGCTTAGGGAATATCTCCCCTTTTGTACACTGGCTTGTGCAGTATGTATTATGTGATGTAATATTGAAATTATATGTTTTTAGGCTTCTTCTTGCTATATTCAGGATAGTTTGATGGAAGAGATGGCAGGGCCTGTGTCAGTGCAAGTACTTGGCAATATGATAGATACATTTGGAGGTGGCATGCAGCCACAAGCTGAGAGGATGAGGCAACTGAAACAGCACAACCGACCACACTGTAGCAGTACTAGTAGCAGCCTGTCCCGAGTCTTGACTTAGTCTAGAACTTACCTGTTCAAGAGGGACTGTCGGGTCCTCAATTTTGGCAACTAAAGAAGGAGCAGTCAAGACACTGAATGAGACCACTACCCTCTTAACTTACTGGGAGTAGAGAATGGAGACTCCCAGTCAAGAACGTTACAAGCAATTGTGTTATGGACCTTTCAATCCATATATTGTGATGCATACACTTTATCTCACTATTTTTGCAATTCAAACTTTATTTCTTTTTTTCTTCTTTCTAATCCTATCCATACATCGAGCTATATATTCCCAGTTATGTACATATTGCCTGATTCATTTACATGTAAACCCTTTACTTCACACATGCGTGAACGGATTGTGAACAGACTATATAATTGTCAACCACTCCCCCCTCTCAGTTCAGATTTCCCACATGTTCATGATCACCATTAGTTACTAAAGTGTTATGCAAAGTTCAATTATAATTTCGTTTTTTATTAAAATTAGCTATGCCATGGCCTCCGTCCCTTTGATCCAACGGTTGGATGATGTTGAGGGTGTACGGCAGGTTTGGTACGCGGATGATGCGTCGGCTACAGAGGGACTGGCCTCGGTGGAACAGTACAAACTGTCGATGATTGGTCCTGCCTTTGGCTACTTTGCAAATGCCGTGAAGATGTGGCTTGTTACCAAGGAGGAGCATTTTGATAGGGCAAAGGAGTTATTTTGGGGCACCAATGTCAATGTCACATGTCATGGGAGGCCGTATTTTGGTGCACCACTGGGCACAGATGACTACATGAGAGTTTTTGTTCAGGAAAAGGTAAACGGCTGGATTGAGGACCTACAGATGCTCACGGATATTGCCAAGTCTCAACCCCCATGCAGCCTACGCAGCGTTCACTCATGGCTATCGGCACAAGTTCTCCTACCTCTCACGTACCACTCCCAACATCGTTTCCCTATTGGCGCCGCTGGAGGAGTTTCTGTCCTCAACCTTCATTCCGGCCTTGACGGGAAGAGCCCCCCCAGATGCTGCTGTCCGTGACCTGTTCGCTCTTCCAACTCGGCTGGGGGGGTTGGTAGTTGTGAACCCAACAAAGTCCTGTCCGCTCGAGCATGAGGCTTCTATTGCCATTACAGATCCGCTAACCACAGCGGTCTCTGCTCAAAGCGATGAATACACCTACGATTGCCTTGCCGCCCAGGTATCGGCTGGGGACAAAGTGAAGGCCAGCAGGAAGGCTTTGGAGAGAGATACAGTGTCTGATGTCCGAGAGCGGGTACCCGCTCCTCTACAGTGTGCGATGGACTTAGCCCAAGCGAAAGGGGCTTCAAGCTGGCTGACGCCCCTGCCAATAGAGGAGCTGGGCTTCTCACTGCATAAGGGTGCCTTTTGGGATGCTCTGGCGCTGAGATATGGTTGGTCTCCACTGAATGTGCCCGCCCATTGTGCCTGTGGTGTGTCCTCCATACAACATGTGCTGTCCTGCCCTAAGGGTTTTTCCCCCTCCTTACGCCACAAAGAGGTGCGAGACTTCACTGCCACAGTGATGACAGAGGTCTGCCATGACGTTTGTGTCGAACCACATCTGCAACCACTATCGGGTGAGGCTTTGAACGGGGCAACAGCAATTGCCACTGATGGTGCACGATTAGATGTGGCAGCTTGTGGCTTTTGGGGAGGCAGACACGAGTGGGCCTTCTTTGACATCAGGGTATTCAATCCCCTGGCACAGTCGAATTGTCATTCTATCGCCTCGTGCTACAGGAAACATGAACATGCTAAGAAAAGGGCATATGACCAGCGTGTGAGAGAGGTTGAACACGGCACCTTTTCACCTGTGGTACTATCCCTTACTGGTGGTATGGGGCCGGCAGCAACAGTGATTTACAAGAGGCTGGCCTCCATGCTGGCCCAAAAGAGAGACCAATCGTACAGCTCCACCTTGTCATGGTTGAGATGCTCTCTAAACTTTTCGTTGCTAAGATCTTCAATTCGATGTATTAGAGGAGCCCGCTCATCAGTTGGTCGTGCTGCCAGAGACCCACTGCTCCCTGTGGACCTTGCGTCCTCGGAGGCGCGCTTTCATTGACCACTATAACTAGTGCTTATCTCATTATTTCATTGCCTCTGTTTCCTTGGTTTTTGTTTTTCATTTGCTTTGCTTCATTCTTTGTAAAATTCCAAAAAACAAAAAAAACAAAAAAAAAACTACTAGTTCGCGCGTAGTTACCGAGCAACTCCGGGAACGGACACTAGTTAACTATGGCAAACCATTTTGTTGCAAAATTGGCACTATTCTGGATCGACATACTAAGAATCGCGTGAAGTTTTTAACGCTGATAAAATACTACGTGAGCGGCGGCAGTGCAATTTAGCGGCGATAATCTGTGCAACTTTAGCTGCGATAAAAGTTTAACGGCGATAAAAGTGCCCCAATATAGACTTATCTCCTCTTAACAATATAACTGGGGACCCTGTACCTACAACAGAGTGCATGGTAGCAGAGAGTCTGTTTCTGTCAAGAATTTTTAAAATAAAGCTTTGTATTTAGCTAGTGCAAAAATTTGCTTTCAATGTTGTATTGTAACAGTATAGCTATTGTACAAAGCTTTATTTTAAACTGACACAAATGAAGTTCTACATAAGTATTATTCAGATGTTAGCTACAATGCCAGTTTTACAGTAGTGAGCTAAATTGGCCAGACACTTTAAAAAAATTGTTTTTACTTTAATTGTTATTAGCAATGAACATGCAAAAAAATATCAAGTTTATTTAGCTATACACATTACATGTATTTTTTTCCTGCAGAGGAGTTTATGGCAAATTGTGTAGATGTGGCTGATCATTTCATATCCTATTATGCTTAACTATTGGTGAAGGGTTTTCATCGCTTATGCACACACACACACACACACACAAGGAGAACAAGAATACTACAAGACTTGCATACACACATGTAATCAAGTTCTAGCCAAGAATACTACAAGACTTGCATACACACATGTAATCAAGTTCTAGCTATTACAGGTAAATTTAGCTATGTTCCTTCATCTAATAGCTATTCTGCAGGAATGAAAGTTTACATATGTGCTCAAATAAACTTAAAATTCTTTTCAATTTGCATCATTTGTTGCTAATAATTCAAAGTCATGACGATTGTGGACAAATTTGTGTCTTATTATCAATTAAGCTCACAACTCTAAACCTATTTTTCAATATTTCATAGCTGTAGTCACATATGCATGCAGAACCAAATTGTTTGCATAAACCAGTTTGCTATTTCATAGGAGTTCTAGCTAATACACTGGATTACTATGTTGAATTACTTTGTTTCTGTAGGACTGTTTGATTAGTCAGTAGCTGGGTTGTTTGTACAACTTGTACATTCCAGCAAACTTTGACTGCAGCTTTATTTGTGAATGATGCTCATGTTAGCACATTGTTATTTAGCTACACATGCAGTTGTGTGTAATCATCTCTTATTCTAATGGTTGAATGAAATCTAGAGAGGCAGGACATGGAACTAGGTTCTTCCACTTATGGTAAGTTAGTAGATGGTAAAATTAAAAATAAAATATGTGCAACTTTTGGTAAAGGGTCTCCAACCAGGGAGAACAAAAGTGCTGTTTTGGTAAAGGGTCTCCAACCAGGGAGAACAAAAGTGCTACTTTGGTAAAGGGTCTTCAACAAGGGAGAACAAAAGTACTACTTTGGTAAAGGGTCTTCAATCTGGAAGAACAAAAATACTACTTCATTCTGTAGCATACACATAGCATGTCTATTGTATTGACAAAATGTAGGGTTGTTTTTTTGAGTTTATGGATGATTAAAAACAGCTTGCTTGATTTCTGTATAATATGTCAACACCACCATAATCACTGTGTTGAAATGTGACCGTCTACAGGAAAACCGGGCACAACGCGGCACCCTTCGAAAAAATTTTTGTTGCACTTACAGAGTTGTCGGCGTCCAGATATTGAGCTCTCCAAGTTTTATCGTCGTAGCTTAAGTCGTTCCCACTATAATAAACCTAACCGTTGCCTTCCGTCGGCTTGAAACAATACATTTTAAAGATCTTTTCTCGATATTTACGCACGCCGCGTTGTGCCTGGTTTTCCTGTAGACGGTCACAAATGGTGAACAATTTGCAAGCTGTTGTTGTTGAAAGGCAGTGAGTGTCACACATATTCGTGGTACAACTACATGTGGTTGGTCAAAACTGTTCACAAAACACCCATCTTCTATTCCATAATCTGGAGAAACAGTAAATCCACTGGCAATCTCTTGTTGCCATACTGGGTCCGCAGACAACATGTTTCGATGCCACAACTGTAGTGGAGTAAGTCCATGCTCCGTACGAATATGGTGATTATTCCAAGCATGCAGAAATTGGATTAGCTGGACATTAATGCGAGGAATAAAAATATAATGAAGTATACACAAATCTTCTTCATTATCCGGATTGAGAATGTCAGCATCTTCCATTTCATAAAACAAAAAATAAAAAAATTGACAAACACAGCGAAATGTGTCTCTCCAAAGACGTTCCACTCTTTGATTGTGGACACTACTCCCCACTAAATGACTTCTTCTGCCACAGCCACGAACAGCCTTGCAACCTCTATATTCTCTCCACCTTTGTCAGAGCGAACTATAGAGGGCCATCCACATTCACTCACAGCAGACCTAAAAAGCTCACTGACGGTATTGGCAGTGTTGTTGTCTGAAGCACGAAGGTAAACAATTTGTCTGGAGAAACCATCTATCCCTCCATGAATCACTATCCTCCAACGAATAAGACAATGAAGACCATCTATATGCCAAAGACAGTTAGGAGCAGGGACTGAGTACTTTCTGCGAATAGCTGTATTACTTCGAATGGAGTCGCTACAGACTCGCAACATTGAATCACGAATTTTGGCACGAGAAACTATTATGTTCAAACTTTTAAGATGGCCCCAAATCATAATTACTATACTCAAGGGAAATCTCTGAACAAGACCAGATATAATAGCATCCAACTCATGATTTGATATTTTAGTATACTTTGAACATGTCATTCCAAGCTCGTGAAGTCTTCTCCATATAGTAACTCGAGAAACCATTAAAGCATTAGCAATCTCATTCCATGTATATCCATGTTCTCTCATTAGTTCAATCTATAATAATATATGTATATATGCATGCATGTAGTAAGTAAATATAATATATTTATATATAATTGGTGAGCGAGTGAAACAAGCAAGACACTATCAGGGGTAGCACAATAAAAAAGTGAGGATATTTATTTGTTGTTTAGACATACGTATGTCATTATGTACTTTGATCCTTGGGATTTTTATATTAGCTACATTGTCGACCCTGTCTCAAATTTCACTCAACAGAATCCTCTCGTTTTGTCAATCCTTACCTGTATCATCCTAGAAATTGAATTGCTCACCGCTTTGAATTCGGCTAGGGCTAGGGCTAGTTTTAAACTAACGAACTTATCTGAGTTCTATTTTATATTAAAATTAGCTGCAGTGATAAGTTAACACGCTTTTGTTAATGTTGTATGCCCAATGCAAAAGTGTTATTCTTTGAAAATCCATTGTCTGAAGTCTGACCACGAAGGTAAATCTTGTTTTGGTATGTGTATGTGAAAGTGCTGTGCATTGCAGCTACTGCTTAGCTAAAGAATAGCACAAAGTATAGGGTGATCGCCAATTTTCAATTGGTCAGGCCAGGAAGTAAGTATGGCCAACAAAATGGGTGTGGCTTGAAAACAATTTTTTTGTAAAATTGTTTAAAATATAAATGTATCCTAATTCATCGGCATATAGTTTCATTAGCTAAAACCTTAATTCTGTAAAGCATTGCTTAACCAGGTCCTTCTTCAGCTTGTTCATTCCACCTTTCAATTCCGTAGAACAAGCTAAAGAAGGACCTCGGGTCTAAAATGTTCTTGATTGAATCAAAAATTTATCCTGTGCTTATAATTGCTTTAAAAAGTCAGTTTTTTTTATTAATACAAACAGCATAGGAATGACTAAATATATATTATTCATTTGATACAGGAGAATATCACGAGTCTGTTGGCTTAGTATTTACGCGAGTGCCGCAGGAACGAGCGTAAATACCGCCAATCAGACGAGTAATATTCTCGGGTATCCAATGGATAACAAATTTATTAGGTACTGCTCATGCGTGAATACCTTGGTAACAAGAAATTTACCTAGGGGGACGTAATAACCCAACGTAATAACTATGAACACAGGTGATATGGAAAAATATTGCCCTAAGCCACATCCTGTTTACTTTAATGCATTTTCTATGTGGCAACAGTTATCAGGCTCTGTTCAGTACCTAATAAATATAATTATAATTTGCTTATATGTTCATAGCTAGCAGAAATGTTTCATTTTTCTTGCTTTTCAACAATATGACGCTAATTACTTTATGCTAGCAAAAGTGTCTGTTGCAAAACCTGTAAAGCCTCACCAACTTAGTCTCACATAGCCAGATCCTTTACCAATTGCTATAGGTAATGGTGTTGCTGTTATGAGACTATCACCAGCGATTGCATAAACATTCAACTTTTGTTGGTCAATTAGCATCTGAAGTATCATTGTCCCTAGCTACATAC
>WLWD01001301.1_pt1 | contig 15362 bp, 9 predicted proteins | sample 6712731 | NCBI WGS metagenome assembly WLWD01 (sample SAMN12718690, study PRJNA576275) | sponge metagenome | isolation source: marine sponge | host: Mycale hentscheli | place: New Zealand: South Island, Marlborough, Capsize Point | collected 2014-11-01
CCCTCCTACTTTCTAACAGAATTCCACCTTGCTAGAATCCTTGTAAACTACAGGGAAGAAATTTAAGAGCTATTGGAGAATAGCTAAAATTTATCTGCGACTTCCAAATTCATTTAAAAAAATGAGACTGTTAGAGTTTTGTAATAATTTTCAGTATCGTGTTAATTTTTCTTGTCGTTTGACAATTAAACATTTTGAAAAGTACCAATGACAGTTGTATTATAAAGTGATCTAAATTTACTGTTCTGTAGAAAAAATGAAACACCAAATGTCACCTAACTCTAGTTTGACAGCAAAATAGACTCAATAGGCAATAAATGTAATGTATAATCATTTAGAGTGCACAAAAATACTGTATTTTATATTTCAGCAGATGGGCAGCTATTAAGAGTGATAAAAAAGACCATGCATCAATGAGTATTTTCATTATCTATCCCTCAATTCTATGAACATAGTAAGTGGTGTGGAATAAATTTTGGTATGATGGCCCAAAAATCATATGTAGATCTAATTAGAGGAGCTTAGTCAGCTTAATGTGCAGTTGTAGCTTCATCAATCTACATTGAACTTTTTGTCAAACTCCCTCTGCCTAAAATGGCTATGCCCACTAGAGTAAAATCAGGCTGGATATTACTGTTTGACTTGTGGACTGAAAAGTGCAGATCCTCAAGTAACAACAGGGGTTTGGCCCCATTTCAACTTGGTAACTGAACACTTCCAAGGAATTTAGTCTATTCTAAATACCTTCACTGCCATAGCTTGTATACTAGGATTGGTATAACCCAGCTCATAAAGTTAGCTACAGAACTCAATGTATTAGTCTATAGGGGCTCCCAACACCCACAGCTGATATTTTAGCAGCTGTATTAGCTTTGTTGGATAGAATTCGTAGAAAAAGGTAGCACTAGAACACCAGGAATGGTTAAGCTAGGCTGGGTGCTTAACTAGCATATTTTAGGTTAATGAGTTTGCGCATTAAGCATGAGATAACACCTTGTGATATCACGATATACTATGGTTACACCACGACGTGGAGGTCAGTAAGGAGTTACACAACCAAGTACCAATAGTCCAAGGATAGTGTAAATCCCATAGCGACCAAACACGGAGGGATGCAATCGACTTGTACCGAGGCTATAGGCTATAAGAAACGTATAAAAAAATTTTATTGGACTATGCACCTATAGGAAGTGGGTATGAAATATATTCACTATGAATTGAGCAATCTGATTCAACGGTTTGAACACAAGAAGATTATATAGCAAAGGATAATAATATAAAATTGATTTTCACAGTGAATTAATTATATATTCAATACATAACTCAATTAAATATAAGCGAGTATTGCTACAATTTGCTAAGTTGTACTACCTTATAAAACCACTCAAACTTTAACAGGCTAGTGTAAGTGCAATAATCAAATGCACCTATAAAAGCTATTCTAGCTACTAGTGGTGTGCTTGAGCACAAATGGCAAGCGAGCCTAAAGACTATACTATTTTTATTGACTTCTAACACTGAAGCTACTGAAAATAAGGTCAAGTTTTTAAATTTAGCATACAGGGTATATGGATTTCAGTGCCATAGTAACAACTCTCTGCAACTGCTTGAATTGAAGGAAAAAAAACAGCAACAAAACAATACACGTTATTTAAAAGTTTTCTTTGTGATATTCTTTAGCTAAGTAGTGGTTGTAACACACAATGCTTTGACACAGTTGGACATGCACCTACACAGACTTACCTTCGCAGTAGTCTAGTGGACAATGTATTTTCAGGTAAATACTGTGCGCACGGCTTATAACCATGACAAAGAGCGCATTGACTTACCACCGACACTAACTCGAATAGAAATGGAAGTCTCTTAAGTTGTCAAGTTTTAACTGTACCGGCAAAAGAATTCAAAACGGTAAACAATTCAATTTCTAGGGTGATACGGGTACTGATCGATAAACCAGAGGATTCTGTTTAGTGCAATTTGGGACGGGGTCGACAACCGAACTAACACAAAAACGCGAGGGTCAAAGTACAAAAATGCCTTACGTACGTCCATACATATGTACAAATAAATAAACTGACATCCCCGATTTTCGATTGTGTTACCCCTGTAAGTGTCTCGCTCTCTACGCTCGCTCGCCAATTAGTTTTACTTGGTGTGGAAATAAATAATTGTGAAGTACTGTGTTGCCTACTGATATATTAAAAACCTGGAGGCCAAGTCATTTAGTCAATCCGATTTCTTATGATGCCTCAGATACTTAGTACTAGGCCCAACTCTTAGAATGCTCTTTACAATGAGCCAGAAAAACACATGTCCTTGCATGGGTGATTATAGAATTCTTACCTTTCCTGACAGAAGTGGGTGAGTCTTTTTGCAAAAAGTCCCAAAGTTTGCCACAGTCTTAAATATTACTAGGATTAGCTGCTGTAGATGGGTTAATGTTCATTTGATGTGTTGATGTCAGATTCTCTGCTGCCAAAACACGAGGCTTCCAAAGAAAACATTTGAGTGAAGCTAATGACTCTGAATATATAGAGAACATAATTAAATAATATATAAAGTTATTATTTCACAAACTTACAGTTGATAACAAGTGGTGAAATTCTGATAAAGTAATAAGCCATATCTGGTTGTATATAATAAGTTCGATCTCAGAGAATGTACTAGTAGACAGCCACAACCAGATGTAAGAAATCACAGCTGACAAAAAGAAAATAATGTGTTCTATTTCCTTAGTCTATGTCGTGTATCGAGTGGTTGCATATTGAATATGCTCTTCAGCTAACTTGAGCAGGCTGGTGCAAGAAAATTTCTGTTGCTAAATATGAATTTAAATTTAGTGGGTGTAGTATGATGAAACACTTGGGTGTATTTATGAGAGTGCTGGCAAGCCAGAAGTGTTAGGTTGCTGCTCCAAATTTATCAGCTTTGGTACAGATGTACCATTTAGTAGAATATGTACATAGTCGTTGTTGTAATATGAGTGTAGAAGTTTATCACAACTATTACAACACTTTCTTCCATTCAATAGAGCTGAGTAATGGGGTCCTCAAAACAGCAATACAGGTTTAGTGTCAAACTCTTATGCTTCCATCCATCTATCAAAACACTTCCACCATTTATACCAATAGGGTTGATTGAAACATCTAATTTCTGCAGAAACTTGCAATTCTCCATGATATCAATCAAAGCGTGTACACCCTCAAAATGTAATGTTATTTCCTTTCAAGTTCAATACTTCTAGGAGAATACAGTATGTCAGTCCTTCAGCTAGAAAAGTAACATCAAGTGATTCAATGCCGACATCTAGTTCCACTAGTTGTGTGTATACCATCAGTCCAAAGCTCAAATTTGTAATGCCTTCAATATTTAGTTCATTGCAATTAAGATTCAACGTTTGTAATGAATCTCCACTCATAACCTCCACAACATCTGCAACACTTTCTGAACTTATGAGACAACGGGACAAATCAAGATGTTGAAGCTGACGATTACTTTTAATCACATGATTCAGTGTAGTGATGCCACATGTAACCCAACGTAATTAGTTCCTAGTCTTAGCTCGAATAAAGTAGTGTGGTTCCTCAGCCCATCTGCTATAGCTGCTGCTCCAGTATCACCAATATTGTTATAATAGAGGTTTAAAAAACACAGTTTCTCACACTGTAGCAACACCTTACCAAGAACTTCTGCATCATCTGAACCGAGTTGGTTATGAGACAAATTCAAAGAATATAAATTTACCCACAGGTTGCGATGGGAACACAATAGAGCAACTCCATCAGAGCCTATGTCACACTCAGACAAATCTAAAGAGGATAACTCAAAGTAAGTCTCAGCACTTAATATGCTTTGTGAAAGTGAATCATCTAGTATTGTTAGACTATGTAAAGACTTCAATGTGCAGAGGCAATCAGTAAAAATTTTTGTGACAGCAAATCCCGACGATATCAATTTATACTTTAAATAACAAAGATTGGTCAAATGCTTCATGATACTGAAAAAACTGAGGATCAACTTCGTCCAGATATTTGCCACATTCTATTCCAATTACATTCCTCAAATATTCTTGTTCAGCTACCAATGTGGCTATGTTAAAAAGGTTATAGGAGATTCAGGAGCCACAGAATTAGCAAATGCTATGGTTCATATGAACAGTCTGAGAAAACTTGACTTGCAGGGGAACAATCCTTGAGATAGAGGAGCAGTAGCAATAGCTGAAGCTATCGAGAGTCTACCTAACCTATACCTGCACCTTCATAATGTGAATATTACAGAGATTGGTACTGTGAGAGTGTTAGAGTGCCGGCCCCGAACAAGAGTTAGAAAAATGGAGTTCACTTCATCATGGAATACGATTAGTGAGGTGGACTTGGAAACGCTAAAACAAGCATTGTATTGTGGGAATTTACCAGCTTTAAAATTAACTTCTGATGCAGTTACATTGAATGGAAACCTCTTCTATGATGCTACATTTTGATAGACCAACTGTCTATAATACAACTCCTGAATCACTTATTCTGTTAAAATCTAGAACTAATGTTTTCATGACTGACCAGTTCAAGTTGTTAGCAAGGACATTTGCTACTTTGTCATCAATACAACAATTAACAAGAGTAACTTCAGAAAAGTACTGCCATCTTTCAATTGACACAGTTGGAACTGTCTTGCAATTGTACAACTGCAGCCAAAACTCACAGACATAAGTTACTTGGCAACCAAATGCATAGTTTAATATCTTTTAACATGTAGCAATGTTGAAAGTGGAGTCGTCATGAAATGAACAAAATATTTGCTTCAATTTAAAAATGCCAAATCTACGCAGTTGTAAATCATCTCCAGGATCATAACAATGTGGTACAAGTGGTAATGTAATTTTAAAAGTCTTAAGGTGAGAAAGAATTACTTCTCTAGTCAGGCAATTTATTGTGAACATGCTTAGCTCTACATCAGTTAAATCCAGCTCTTCTAGAAAAGGTAAATGATTCAATAATCTATACAGAGCAATGAATAACGTATCATCGTAAGTAAACACTTCTAAACATTTGATGGACTCAAGTTTATCATTGAAGCAAACATCTCAACTTATTCACTGTCCCACATGCAGTGAATCAATGATATTTTGTTAACTCTTTCTGCGGACTGAGATAACATATCCAGAGCAATAAAGTCTGTAGAGCTAATTGTTTTACCCCTCAGCTCTATGTGATCATTTCTGATTGCACTATCACACAACTCTACCTGCTGGGACTCAAAGGCACATTGAATGTTGTATAGAAATGTCTTCTTTTCAAATACAAGTTTTGTAGTATCAATTGAAGATCTATTATTTAATAGAATTAAGCCGCAATAAAACTTCCAAACTTTGTGCAATTTCTCTTCCTTGATTAGTTCTACATTTGCTAACTGAGCTTCATGTATATAGAAAGCTGCTAGAAATTCTTGAAAGGTAAGATGATGGAAAGTATAAAGATCTTCGCTACCATTTGATCCCATGTACGCTCCACTGTTAACAGTACTAATACTAAATCATGCGAGAAAGAAATTTGAGAATCGCTTTTATTGATAACTTGCTGAGAGTTCATAATCATATCAGAAGCAAGCTTACAAACAGAAAGAAATATTATTTTTTCCTCCCCATTCAATTCCTTTAAAGATCGAATTCGTAAGTAAGTGGTTTGATTTTCATACTGTGTCTTGTGCCGCAGTAGAGTGGCTATAGTAAACTGCTCGTAGATTTGCGTTTCTCTGTGGTGAATGTTGCCTTCAAACTCGCTGAATAAAAGCATATTATTGCTGCATGAATAAGAAGGTAACACATGTGAAGAACATTGGGATGCTGATTTAAAAATGCTTCCATTTTGGAAGGAAGGCTGCAATCATAAAAAGGATAACTTCTTACATAGCTGTAGATTTGATCCGTAGAAAACCCAATGACCTCTATGCGAGTTTGACACTTCTTTTTTAAATTGTCTGTGGCTACAGGGCGTGATGCTACAATAACCATTGATAGGGGGAGTAATGTTTTGATGTTGAGCAACTCATCAATTATCAAATTTTTCTTACACTCTATTGCATACTCATCTAGACCATCAAGAATAAAGCATGCTCCCTGTCCTTTACATCTTCTGAGGTTATGCTCAACATCTTTACTATAAAGGTCCCCATAAAAATTTTCTAGTAATTCTAGTAAACTCTTATCTCTCCCCCTAACATTCAGTAATCTAAGAGTTACTAGAAATACCATTTTGGATCCTTGCAGAATTTTCTTTCCTATGGCCCAATCTCTAGTAATTCTGTGAACTAAAGTTGTTTTCCCACTACCTTGAAAACTAGACCTCCTTCTCTGTGCTCTTTGAAAACTTCTCTATAATACCATCAATGTCCCCACGAATACTGTAGTAGTCATTTTTATTTTTGGCTTTCTGTCTGATAAGTACAAGATTAACAATAATGGGATTTGCTACAGGAGGCCATGAATTTTGAGGTGCTTCTTTTCCTGCAATGGTGTAATATTTAAGCAGTTCTTCTTTGTCAGGAGGAAATATAACCCTGAGAGTAATCTCATTACTGCACACTGTCAAGCTACCATGATTAATGCTGCAAGAATACTTCCCTATACTACGCTGGTTGGCTTTGTGGATGTAGAAAATATTGCTACGTACACCAAAAAAATCAGCTCCATCAAGTAAAATCTCGCCATCTTTACTCCACTGATAAGACTCACATCCACTATTACCACTATCTTGTAATTCAAGCAGAGTGGATTTGCCTTCAGTTACCTCACAGTCACAAGCATAAGGCAACGATATTTCTTCAACAAGTAGTGAGTGTGATTTATTTGATTGGTGATCTAACTCCAACTTCTTGCTAAGTTGGGCTCTTTCTAGTTCCTTTCTTAAGACACAACCAACATTTTGTGTTGTGCCTTCTAGACTATTCACAAGTCCTTTAAGTCTGTCAGAAACCAAATTACAACTAGTGGTCTGCATACAAACTTGTTGAACTAAAAACCTTACCCATTTCTCTGGAATCACATGATCTTGGTCAAGTGACAGGAATTTGTTGCATATATTTACCGATACGACTTCAGATTGTACCAAAACATTCGAAAATTTAACTAAATTTACGTCTGTCTGGGGCAATTTTAAAACTGCTAGGTAAGTATCATCTGTGTATTCACTCTCCTGGCCTCGACTAACACAACAGGAATATTTCCCTTGTGTATCTTTGCGGGGATATGCTCGAGGTAGGACAGAACCACAGGGTAGCTGCCACCAGAGTTAAACAAATTAAGCTCCCAAGCTGTTCAAAGCCCCAAACCCTAAGCACCCTTTCACAGATGTCCCAATATTCAAGTTTAGGTTTGGCTCAAAATGTACAACTGCCGAGCACATGCTCAGGGCTGGGTACTATATGTGACCGTCTATGGGAAAATCGGGCACAACGCGGCATGCGTAGACGTCGCAAAAAGATCGATTTAGTTCTTAAAATTGTATTAAATAAGCCTAACGAAGGGAACGGTTAGGTGATATATAGCGGGAATGGCTAAAGCTACGGCGATAAAACTTGGAGAGCTTAATATCTGCTTGCCGAGGAGTGTGTAAGTGCAAAAAAAATTTTTTTGTCGGGGCCGCGTTGTGCCCGATTTTCCTGTAGACGGTCACATATATAAAACCAGTTCTGGGCATGCTCGCAATGACATGACCATGACACAGCATAAAATACACACACAAACACACAACTAATTGATTAGTTCACAGCACTTCACACCTAACAGCTAACATACAGGGAAATATGAATATGGGAATAATAATATAATAGTTCATAGTCTGTAGAATGGGGTGGAAGGCAGGGCATTACACCACAATCTTGGCTAGCTCTGTTGATGTATAGTATATTACTACATACACCAGAATAATCAACTCCATCAAGCAAAGGAAATCCATCTTTACTCCACAGACGTAATTCACCCCCTCTATCCCTAACTTGTACCTCTAGCAGTGTGGACTTGCCTTCTGCTACTTCAGTGTCATACGACTGATACTCAATGACTCGACTACCCACAAAATCTGATGTATTCGTAGTCAAAAATTCTGTAGGAGTTGAAAATGAATCTAGTTTTTGCGACACATCAGTTAACTGCACAATTTCACTGTCTAATGCTGTCTTTAGACTATGTACGGTGGTACTCTTAGCCTCTCTATATTTGCCCGATATCCATGCCGAGAGAAGTTTAGATAATTTCACAGGATTGCTCCCAGCACTTTTGCATTCCTCCCTTACATATTCAGGAAGACCCAGTGCTATGCCAATCGCCTCCCACTTGTGGCTACCTCCCACTATTCTTTCAATTAAAAGTGGGATATCACTTAAAGTTAATAACACATTGCTATTTTGCTGGAGTAAGTACCTGACTTTAACTTCCGGTTCCAGATGGTGCTCGTCAGGGTCTAAGTAAGTCAACTTCTCATAGGCATCTCTACAAAAAATTCTATTCTTCTATAGATCCCGATAGTTTGAGAAGGTCCACTCTTGTAAGGGAAGACTCGAGGTCATCCCGGTGGTTAAGTAGTACCTGTAAAACGGACGACATAACGTTTTCAGCAGTCACGATCAAATTTGAGTACACACGAATTCAGGGACTGGGTGCGGCCGGCACGACACGGGGAAAGCCCTTTACTGTAAGCGCGTGCATGCGCAAGTTGTATGGCCCGCCGTAGCGGTAAATCTTCAGTTGTACCAGAAGTATGTTGTTCTGCTGTCAACATCTGGATGAGCCAGTCAAGGTTTCTGGAGTACTAAATATCTCATACTCGGCACAAAAAAAGGCAAGTGTCCTGTTGAAGCTTAGTGATCATGACTAGATGGCAGTAGCTACAATGCTACATTTGTTTTGCTACATTTGAAATTCTGAATAAAGGACAAAGTGACACGAGTTTTGTCCATTGTTGAGAAGCTCATGTCCCTTCTCAGAAATTATCGACTGTTTATCTAATATTTGATAGCTTGAAAGTTTGATATCAACAATTGGATTAGAGGAACTGTGTAAAGAAAGAAATAGAAAGGTTAAAGTTACACTTTAGTGTTGTAATGGTTGACTAAATTAAAATGAAACGTTTTATTTATTGACACGTTTTCATAATTGAAAGAAACTAAACGGTTAAAACAGTCACTTGAAATAACTACAACTAAACGATGTGATGCAGTGCACCTTCTACACTACAACTTGCATGCCTACAATTCATTCTGCATTTATAGCTCCTAGTGAATTAGCAATAGGGCTGTCTACATTATGCCAGTAATTTTTACTTATTATATTTGTTGGCCCATGCTAAATTATTTTGCCCTAAATTGTGCCAGCGCAATAGTATTGAATCACAGTAACTAACTAGAGCACTGAAGTGCAAACCCTCAGCGCTAGTTAGCTAGTATGATAAAGAAAATAATAACAAAGTGTAGAAACAAAAAAAAAAAAGAAAGAGAAGTGGCATGAAGAGAGGCAGGAAAGAGAAAAAGACAATGAAGAGGGACAAAAGAAAGAGGAAAAGAAAGGAAAAGGTAGGAAAGAAATAAAAACAGTAGGAAGAGGAAAATAAGGCAAGAAGAAGAAAAAAAAGAAAGAAAAAAAGGATGAAAAAAAAAATGAAAAAAAAAAGTGTCTACTTGGGTTAGAACCAGAGACTTCTAGGTTAGCTGTTTGCTCACTCAACAACTATGCCAAGGAACACCTCATGCTCAATCCATGTAATTGTTAGCTATTTAAAAGTGATTTGCAACCTGCAAGCTGGCTCACGTGACAAGCAAGTTTTTTAAGGGGCGGTTCCCATTACCGTAACGTACGATTGTGGGACTGAAATTCTACTCGCTTTTTCTTGAAAACTAAGTCAAAACTAAAAATTCTGGCACATTAAAGGGACTTACTCTGTGAAGTTCTATAGTTTGATGTCGCTTTCAAAGCCTGGGTAGCAGTAATCTTCGAGATCCCCTGTTGACTGACGGACGGAACTAGAGCACTGAAGTGCAAACCCTCAGCGCTAGTTAGCTAGTATGATAAAGAAAAGGAAAAGTGTAGAAACCAAAAAAAAATAAAAGAGAAGTGGCATGAAGAGAGGCAGGAAAGAGAAAAAGACAATGAAGAGGTACAAAAGAAAGAGGAAATGAAAGGAAATGGTAGGAAAGCAATAAAAACAGTAGGAAGAGAAAAATAAGGCAAGAAGAAAAAAAAAACAGGATGAAAAAAAAAATGAAAAAAAAAAGCGTCAACTAGGGTTCGAACCAGAGACTCCTAGGCAAGAACTATGCCACGGATCACCTCATGCTCAATCCATGTAATTGTTAGCTATTTGAAAGTGATTTGCAACCTGCAAGCTGGCTCACGTGACAAGCAAGTTTTTAAGGGGCGGTTCCCATTACCGTAACGTACGATTGTAGGACTGAAATTCTACTCGCTTTTTCTTGAAACTAAGTCAAAACTAACAATTCTGGTACATTAAAGGGACTTACTCTGTGAAGTGCAATAGTCTGATGTCGCTTTCAAAGCCTGGGTAGCCGTACTCTTCGAGATCAGTTGTTGACTGAATGAATGAATGAATGAACTAGAGCACTGAAGTGCAAACCCTCAGTGCTAGTTAGCTAGTATGATAAAGAAAAGGAAAATTGTAGAAACAAAAAAAAAAAGAAAGAGAAGTGTCATGAAGAGAGGCAGGAAAGAGAAAAAGACAAAAGAAAGAGGAAATGAAAGGAAAAGGTAGGAAAGCAATAAAAACAGTAGGAAGAAGAAAATAAGGCAAGAAGAAGAAAATATGGCAAGAAGAAAAAAAAAAACAGGATGAAAAAAAAATGAGCACCTACTTCGATTCGAACCACATACTTCTAGGTTAGCTATTAGCTCACTCAACAGCTATGCCACGGAACACCTCACGCTAAATCCATGTAATTGTTAGCTATTTAAAAGTGATTTGCAACCTGAAAGCTGGCTCACGTGACAAGCAGGTTTTTTGGGACGGTTCCCATTACCGTAAGGTACGGTGTAGGCTACTCGCTTTTTCTTGAAAACTAAGTCAAAACTAACAATTCTGGCACATTAAAGGGACTTACTCTGTGAAGTGCTATAGTCTGATGTCGCTTTCAAAGCCTGGGTAGCCGTACTCTTCGAGATCCGTTGTTGACTGAATGAATGAACTAGAGCACTGAAGTGCAAACCCTCAGCGCTAGTTAGCTAGTATGATAAAGTGATTTGCAATCTGCAAGCTCGCTCACGTGACAAGCACGTTTTTAAGGGGCGGTTCCCATTACCGTAACGTAAGATTGTAGGACTGAAATTCTACTCGCTTTTTCTTGAAAACTAAGTCAAAACTAAAAATTCTGGCACATTAAAGGGACTTACTCTGTGAAGTGCTATAGTTTGATGTCGCTTTCAAAGCCTGGGTAGCCATACTCTTCGAGATCCCTTGTTGACTGAATGAATGAATGAATGACGGGTTGACTACTATATACCCTCAGGCGCATGCGCACTGAGGGTTAATGACAGGTTGACTACTATATACCCTCAGGCGCATGCGCACTGAGGGTTAACTAGAGCACTGAAGTGCAAACCATCAGCGCTAGTTAGCTAGTATGATAAAGAAAAGGAAAAGTGTAGAAACAAAAAAAAGAAAGAAAAGTGGGATGAAGAGAGTCAGGAAAGAGAAAAAGACAATGAAGAGGGACAAAAGAAAGAGGAAATGAAAGGAAAAGGTAGGAAAGCAATAAAAACAGTAGGAAGAGGAAAATAAGGAAACAAGAAAAAAAAAAGAAAAAAAAACAGGATGAAAAAAAAAATTGAAAAAAAAAATCGTCTACTCGGTTCGAACCAAAGACTTCTAGGTTAGCTATTTGCTCACTCAACAACTATACCACGGAACAGCTCACGCTCAATCCACGTAATTGCTAGCTATTTAAAAGTGATTTGCAACCTGCAAGCTGGCTCACGTGACAAGCAAGTTTTTTAAGGGGCGGTTCCCATTACCGTAACGTACGATTGTGGGACTGAAATTCTACTCGCTTTTTCTTGAAAACTAAGTCAAAACTAACAGTTCTGGAACATTAAAGGGACTTACTCTGTGAAGTGCTATAGTTTGATGCCGTTTTCAAAGCCTGGGTAGCCGTACTCTTCGAGATCCCTTGTTGACTGAATGAATGAATGAATGAACTAGAGCACTGAAGTGCAAACCCTCAGTGCTAGTGAGCTAGTATGATAAAGAAAAGGAAAAGTGTAGAAATAAAAAAAAGAAAGAAAGAGAAGTGGCATGAAGAGAGGCAGGAAAGAGAAAAAGACAATGAAGAGGGACAAAAGATAGAGGAAATGAAAGGAAAAGGTAGGAAAGCAATAAAAACAGTAGCAAGAGGAAAATAAGGCAAGAAAAAGAAAAGAAAAACGGGATGAAAAAAAAAATGAAAAAAAAGAAGCGTCTACTAGGGTTCGAACCAGAGACTTCTAGGTTAGCTATTTGCTCACTCAACAACTATGCCACGGAACACCTCATGCTCAATCCATGTAATTGTTAGTTATTTAAAAGTGATTTGCAATCTGCAAGCTGGCTCACGTGACAAGCTAGTTTTTAAGGGGCGGTTCCCATTACCGTAACGTACGATTGTAGGACTGAAATTCTACTAGCTTTTTCTTGAAAAATTAAAAATTCTGTCACATTAAAGGGACTTACTCTGTGAAGTGCTATAGTTTGATGTCGCTTTCAAAGCCTGGGTAGCCGTACTCTTCGAGATCCCCTGTTGACTGAATGACTGAATGAGTGAACTAGAGCACTGAAGTGCAAACCCTCAGTGCTTGTTAGCTAGTATGATAAAGAAAAGGAAAAGTGTAGAAACAAAAAAAAAAGAAAGAGAAGTGGCATGAAGAGAGGCAGGAAAGAGAAAAAGACAATGAAGAGGGACAAAAGAAAGAGGAAATGAAAGGAAAAGGTAGGAAAGCAATAAAAACCGCAGGAAGAGGAAAATCAGGCAAGAAGAAAAAAAAAAAAAAAAAAAAAAGAGGATGAAAAAAAAAATGAGCATCTACTTGGGTTTGAACAAGAGACGTCTAGGTTAGCTATTCGCTCACTCAACAACTACGCCACGGAACAGCTCACGCTGAATCCATGTAATTGTTAGCTATTTAAAAGTGATTTGCAACCTGAAAGCTGGCTCACGTGATAAGCAAGTTTTTTAAGGGGCGGTTCCCATTACCGTAACGTACGGTTGTAGGCTACTCGCTTTTTCTTGAAAACTAAGTCAAAACTAACAATTCTGGCACATTAAAGGGACTTACTCTGTGAAGTGCTATAGTTTGATGTCGCTTTCAAAGCCTGGGTAGCCGTACTCTTCGAGATCCGCTGTTGACTGAGAACTAGAGCACTGAAGTGCAAACCCTCAGCGCTAGTTAGCTAGTATGATAAAGAAGAGGAATGAATGAAAATAGGTAGGAAGAAAAGAAAAAGGAAGAAGAAAGAAAGAAAAACAGTACAGGAAAGAAAGAAAGGAAAAGGTAGAAAAGAAATAAAAACAGTAGGAAGAGGAATATAAGGCAAGAAGACAAAAGGAAAAAGAAAAAAAAAACAGGATGAAAAAAAAAGATGAAAAAAAAAATACCATCAGGTTGATTCGAACCAGAGACTATTGTGTTAGGTACTTGCTCACTCAACGACTACCCAACGCATCACATCACGCTAAGTGCATGTAATTGTTAGCTATTTAAAAGTGATTTGCAACCTGCAAGCTGGCTCACGTGACAAGCACGTTTTTAAGGGGCGGTTCCCGCTGTAAGCCTACGATCGCACGGCTCTGGAAAGATTCGCTTTTTTCTGGAAAATGAAGTCCAAAATCAAAATTCTGGCATATTAAAGGAACTTACTTCGTGAAAAACTGCTGTTTGATGCCGCTTTCAGAGCCTGGCTGGTTCCTACCTTCCAGAAGTGGCCTGTTGACAGACAGAGTGACAGAATGAATGAATGAATGAATGAATGAATGAATGACACTAGGACTACTGTAACCCTCTGGGCGCATGCGCGCTGAGGGTTAATGACCGGTTGACTACTATATACCCTCAGGCGCATGCGCACTGAGGGTTAACTAGAGCATTGAAGTGCAAACCCTCAGCGCTAGTTAGCTAGTATGAAGTGATTTGCAACCAGCACGCTGGCTCACGTGATCAGCAAGTTTTTTAAGGGGCGGTTCCCATTACCGTAACGTACGATTGAAATTTTACTCGCTTTTTCTTGAAAACTAAGTCAAAACTAACAATTCTGGCACATTAAAGGGACTTACTCCGTGAAGTGCTATAGTTTGATGTCGCTTTCAAAGCCTGGGTAGCCGTACTCTTCGAGATCCCCTGTTGACTGAATGACTGAACTAGAGCACTGAAGTGCAAACCCTCAGCGCTAGTTAGCTAGTATGATAAAGTGATTTGCAACCTGCAAGCTGGCTCACGTGACAAGCAAGTTTTTTAAGAGGCGGTTCCCATTACCCTAACGTACGATTGTAGGCTACTCGATTTTTCTTGAAAACTAAGTCAAAACTAAAAATTCTGGCACATTAAAGGGACTTACTCTGTGAAGTGCTATAGTTTGATGTCGCTTTCAAAGCCTGGGTAGCCGTACTCTTCGAGATCCCCTGTTGACTGAATGACTGAATGAGTGAATGACTGAATGACTGACAGGTTGACTACTATATACCCTCAGGCGCATGCGCACTGAGGGTTAGTGAATGAACTAGAGCACTGAAGTGCAAACCCTCAGCGCTTGTTAGCTAGTATGATAAAGAAAAATAAAAGTGTAGAAACAAAAAAAAAGCAAGAGAAGTGGCATGAAGAGAGGCAGGAAAGAGAAAAAGACAATGAAGAGGGACAAAAGAAAGAGGAAATGAAAGGAAAAGGTAGGAAAGCAACAAAAACCGCAGAAAGCAATAAATAAGGCAAAAAGAAAAAAAAAAAAAAAAAAAAAAAAAAAAAAAAAAAAAAAAAAAAAAGAGGATGAAAAAAAAAATGAGTATCCACTTGGGTTTGAACCAGAGACGTCTAGGTTAGCTATTCGCTCACTGAACAACTATGCCACGGAACACCTCACGCTGAATCCATGTAATTGTTAGCTATTTAAAAGTGATTTGCAACCTGAAAGCTGGCTAACGTGACAAGCAAGTTTTTTAAGGGGCGGTTCCCATTACCGTAACGTACGATTGTAGGCTACTCGCTTTTTCTTGAAAACTAAGTCAAAACTAACAATTCTGGCACATTAAAGGGACTTACTCTGTGAAGTGCTATAGTTTGATGTCGCTTTCAAAGCTTGGGTAGCCGTACTCTTCGAGATCCGCTGTTGACTGAATGAATGAAT